>Ga0114932_10005548_pt1 | contig 11157 bp, 12 predicted proteins | sample 2SBtaG_2_FD_87286 | JGI IMG/M metagenome (GOLD analysis project Ga0114932, IMG submission 87286) | Deep subsurface microbial communities from Kolumbo volcano to uncover new lineages of life (NeLLi) - 2SBTROV12_ACTIVE470 metaG | ecosystem: Environmental > Aquatic > Marine > Volcanic ... | reverse complement strand
TATAATCCTGATGTTGCTGCTAATGAAAAGTTGGAAAACGTAAGTACACTTCGTGTTGATCCATAATATGCTTTTAATACAGGATTATACATGGTTTGTAGTATCGCCTTCGGCTGGGCCTGATGTTGCTGCTAATGAAAAGTTGGAAAACGTAAGTACACTTCGTGTTGATCCATAATATGTTTTTAATACAGGATTATACATGGTTTGTAGTATCGCCTTCGGCTGGGCCTGATGTTGTTGCTCATGAAAAGTTGGAAGACGTAAGTACATTTTGTCTTGATTGATAGTATATGGCTTTTGATTTAAACAAACGAACAAAAACAAAAAAACCTGTTGCATCTGGCGAGGTTAGGGATGCGGAGTATAATTTGTCAGCGTTGCAGGAGGAGCGCGTTTATAGACGTGGTGTTGTTAGTATTCATGATGTGATTGCTCCGCAAGCGATGCAGGTAGATGCATCGCATATTCGGTTGGGAGATACGTATGCGCGAACCATGTTTGTGATGACATATCCGCGGTATCTTGCGGTGGGTTGGTTTGGGCCAATCATGAATATCAACAAGACGGTTGATGTGAGCATGTTTTTCTATCCCATTCCTGCACCGGTTATTTTGAAACAATTGCAGAAGAAGGTTGGTGAGGTGCAAGCTCAGTTGATGAGTGATGCGCAAAGTGGTGCTCCTCGTGATCCATTGCGTGAAGCTGATTTGCAAGATATTGAAAAACTTCGGGATGATCTGACGCAGGGGATTGAGCATTTTTTCCAATTTGCGTTGTATGTGACGTATTACGCAAAAGATTTGAAAGAATTGGATAAGATTACTGATGAGATTGAGGGCATGTTTAATAGTAAGTTGGTGTATACGAAGAAGGTGTTTTATCAGGCCGAGGCTGGCTTCAATTCAACGGTACCGTTGGGTATTGATGAGCTGATGATTACGTTTAATCTTTCGAGTTCTCCGTGTGCAACCTCATTTCCGTTTATTAGTGCAGATCTGACATCTAATGATGGTGTGTTGTATGGTATTAATAAGCATAATCAAAGTTTGATTATTTTTGATCGGTTTAGTCTTCAAAATGGGCACATGGTTGTGTTCGCGACTTCGGGTGCTGGTAAATCATTTGCGATTAAACTTGAGATTCTACGCTTGATGATGATGGGGTCTGAGGTGATTGTGATTGATCCTGAAATGGAATATAAGGCGGTATCAGATGCAGTTGGAGGAACGTACATTAATATTTCGCTTTCTAGTAAATCCAAAGTTAACCCGTTTGATTTGCCTCGACCGCTAGAGGGGCAGACTGATGGAGAAGATTTGATTCGGTCCGCGGTGACTATTGTGAAGGGATTGTTGCGATTGATTTTGAAAACAGTTACTCCTGCTGAGGATTCACTGCTTGATCGTGCGTTGTTGGAGGCGTATGCGAAAAAAGATATTACACCTGACTCTGATTTTACAAAAGTAGATCCGCCGATCATGACAGACTTTATGGATGTGCTTGAGGGGATGGAAGGCACGGGTGATATTATCATTAAGTTGAAGAAGTTTACTGAAGGTACATTTTCTGGATTGTTTAATTCACCAACGACCGTACAGACGAACAATAAATTGGTGGTGTTCAGTGTGCGAGACCTGGAGGATGAGTTGCGACCGATGGCTGTGTATTTGTTGATGGCCTATATTTGGAATATTGTTCGCAGTGAGAAGCGTCAGCGTATTTTGGTGGTTGATGAGGCGTGGTGGATTATGCAGTTTGAGGATAGTGCGAAGTTCTTGTTTGCACTTGTGAAGCGTGGCCGTAAATATTTCCTGGGTGTCACGACGATTACGCAGGATGTGAATGATTTCTTGCGAAGTCCGTATGGACAGGCTATTGTGAATAACTCGGCGTTACAGTTGTTGTTGAAACAATCTCCAGCTGCGATTGATGTGATTCAAAAGACATTCTTGCTTACAGATTCGGAAAAACATTTGTTGCTAGAAGCGACACCTGGGCATGGAATTTTCTTTGCTGGTTCAAAACATGCGGCGATTTATGTCGCGGCATCTTTACAGGAGGAACAGTTGGTGACAACAGATCCGAAGGCGTTATTGAAACAGCGAGATGCGAAGGAAGCTAAAGATGCGGAGGGTTAATAAGCGCAATGTACGTATATGATTCATCACAAGAGATTATTTTTGATCATAGGAGGAGTCGCTATTGCAATTGTTGTGATAGGTGTTGTTTTTTATTTTGGATCTCGTGATCGTGAAATAGAAGTTAGGAGAGATGAGTCTGGTATTATTATTCCGAATCAACCTGGAGTTCCTGATACATTTGTTCCCGATGCGGTACCGCCTCTAGAATTAGACGATTCAGAAGAAGTGGTTGATGAAAATCCTGCTGAGACTGAGATGAAACAGATTTCACGGGTGTTTGTTGAATCATGGGGAAGTTATGCTCGCGATAATGGATTTGAGAATTTTGATGATGCAGCGTTTTTTGCGGATGTTGAAATGCGTGCATACTTGCGAGGTTTAAAGTTTGAAATGGAAGGAAAGACTGATGGACCTGATCAGGTTGTGACATCTGCTTTGACGGCGAATATTGTGGAGCAGAGTGAGAGTGGAGCAAGTTTGGAGATTATGACGCAGCGTACGTCTCGTACGGATGGTGTTGAGACGAGGTTTGGTCAGCGCGCGTTTATTGAGGTGGTTGCATATCAGGATGGGTGGTTGGTATCACGAGCGGCGTGGTCTGATGAGACATTCTAATTTCACATGTTCTCAAAACTCTTTGATTATATTCTTCCGCAGTTTTGTGTTGCGTGTGAACTAGAGGGTGCTGTGTTATGTAAAAAATGTTTGAATACTGTTGATATCAGCGGTATTTTTTTGTGTCCAGATTGTGATCGTCCTTCGCCGGGTGGAGTTGTCCATGTTGGTTGTGCATCTAGTTTGGATTCGTTGGTTGCGGTTGCTAGTTATGCACAGCCTGTTGTGCAGCACATGGTTCAGTTGTGTAAGTATCAGTATATTGAATCGGTTGGAAATAAGATGGGGGAGATGTGTCGAGAGGTGGTGAGGTTTGTTCCAGATGTGTCTGATGGGGTTATCGTGATTCCTGTTTCGTTACATAAAAAGAGGTATGCTTCTCGTGGTTTTAATCAGGCTGCGCTTATTGCTGAGCATGTTGCGGATATGTTGGGTGTGGTGTGTGATGAGGATGTGTTGGTTCGAACAAAGGCAACGAAGCGGCAGGTTGATATGGTGGGAAGTGATCGAATACATAATGTGTCCGATGCTTTTTCGGTCATAAAAAAACCACCTCGTAAGGTGATATTGGTCGACGATGTTGCAACATCAGGTTCTACGCTTTCTGCGTGTGCACGTGCTTTGAAAGAAGCTGGATGTCAGTCTGTTTCCGCTGTTGTGTTTGGTAGGGGCTGATTTACGACCCCATGGTTGTATTTTGCCAATGCGTTTATAGGCAATTGTGCCTCATAGTGCCATGAGTAACACAGCAGTTGTGCTAAAAACAATTGAAGTTCCTGTGTATTGGATATAAGCGAACACCGCTCCAACACCAAGACTTGTTGCAGCAAGACCGTTGAGGCCTCCTACGATGATGGCAGTTCTAAAGCCACTTTTGACGTCTCATTCTTTCGTGCTTCGTATTTCTCGGATGAGAAAAAAGAGTGTGATTGCTGATACTCCGATTCCAATCCAGATCATGTCATTCTCCTTGAAATGAGTTTGCATCTTTTCTGATATATACAGGATATACATCAGGGAAGACACAATGTCAATCCCATATGCCCCCACCAAGAATCGAACTTAGATCACCGGCTCCGCAAGCCGAAGTTTTATCCATTAAACTACAGGGGCGTGTTTTTGATTGTAAATTTTAGCACCAAGAATCGAACGAGGCACCCAATCACGAATATCTTACTCACATTTGTAGCAGCTATTTTGGCTAAAATCATTTCAAAGTCCTTCGACGATACGATTGTATCGCCTCATCACTTGTTCGTTGATTTTATCACAAAATATCCACTACATCTGTAAGCAACATATTAGTAATTGGATACCTGATCACCACCTCCGCAAGCCGAAGTTTTATCCATTAAACTACGGGGGCGTTATTTTTAGATTTTCAATACGCGGCCGATCAATTCAGACATTGGTTCTTGATCGCGTTCGAGATCTTCCAGGAGAACGCGGCGCAGCCATCGTCTGAGTTCAACAGGGTCAACATCGCCTAGGGGGATGCCGATATGTGAACGAATCATGCCGTCTGTTGAGAGGTATAAATTTTTTACGCGCGGTGGTTCGTACACTAGCCAAAATCCTGTGAATTCAGAATAAGGATAGAAACGATCGTCCATATATACACCGCCGTCTGTGATTGCGCAATTATGTGTTTCTGGCTCGCGCATGTCATGTATGAAGATGACGAAGCTGAACAGAATGATCAGTACGGCGAACAGAAAGTTAGACGTTGCGAGTGCGGTTGTAATAAGTAAACCAGCAACAACAAGTGCGCCGATGTACCATGCGGTGCCTCGTCGATGTTTTTCATATGAGTCATACGTAAACTCGAAGAGACGATTTTTGATTGTAGATTCCTCCATATAAAAACACGGAGAGGACTGGATTCGAACCAGCGAGACCCCGGAGGGTCACAGATTAGCAATCTGTTGCCTTCAGCCACTCGGCCACCTCTCCACGACTATAATAAATAGCGTGGTCTTAATGCCTAAAGTATACGGAAATGCTGCTTTTGAGTCAATGTGATACACTTGAAGCTTATGGCATGTAATGATCCTGTCGAATCTCTCTCTGGTTTGGCTCAGAAATCTAAGGCTCGTTTTAAGAAGCTGTCTATTGAGACAGTGTCTGATTTATTGCACTATTTTCCTATAGATTACCAGGATCGTAGGGCTGTTGCCATGATTGACGATGTGAAGGCTGGTGATTTTGTGACGGTTAAGGTGCGTATAGAGCTGATGCAGGCAAAGCGTAGTTTTCGGCGAAGAACGACGGTGAGTGAGGCGATGGTCGCTGATAAGTCTGGAACTATTCGTGTGGTCTGGTTTGGGAATCGATTTATTCAGAAAACGCTGAAGGCTGGGGATGAGGTGTATATGAGTGGGAAGGTGTATGAGGATCAATTTGGTTTGCAGTTACGTTCACCTGAGCATGAAAAAGTTAAGGAGCGTTCGATACATGCGAATAGTATTGTTGCTCGATATGCATTAACAAAAGGGATGACTCATAAGTCCATGCGTTTTTTTGTTTCTAAGGCGTTAGAGAAATGTCGGCCAGAAGAGTGGTTGCCCGAGATTGTGACGTCGCGTGGGGGGCTCATGAAAATTTCAGATGCGCTGCGGGCGATTCATGCACCAAAAACATGGAAGCAGTTACGGATGGCGCAGAAGCGTTTGAAGTTTGATGAATTATTTATGCTGCAGTTGCGGGCGTCGGTGACACGTTCAGAGTTGATTGCGTTGCAGGCTCCTGTGTTAGATATTGATGAAAAATCGTTGCAGAAGTTTGTAAAGAATTTACCGTATACGTTAACAGATGATCAGAAGAAAGCAGCGTGGGCGATATTGCTCGATATGAAGAAAGGTCATCCTATGAATCGGATGTTGCAGGGTGACGTTGGTTCCGGGAAAACGGTGGTGGCTGCGTTGGTGATGTATCATATGGCGCTGCAAGGACATGTGAGTATGTTGATGGCTCCTACGGAGATTTTGGCACAGCAACATTACGAAACATTTTGTGAGTTGTTTGCGGATTTTGATGTGGGGATTGGTTTGTATTCTCGTAGTATGCGAAGAGTAAATGGAACTGATGAGGCGCTCACAAAAAAGCAGTTTGCCAATATTTTAGGGCATGGAGGGTTAAAGATTTTGATTGGAACGCATGCGTTGTTGCATGATCCGTTGAAAATCGACGGTTTAGGTATGGTTGTTGTCGATGAGCAGCATCGTTTTGGAGTTGCGCAGCGTCGATCGATTAAGGATCGAATGAAGGGTGATTTGATGCCTCACTTTCTTTCGATGACGGCGACTCCAATTCCTCGCTCAGCTAGCTTGGTGTTGTATGGGGAGTTGGATATTTCGATTATCCGCGAAAAACCAAAAGGACGAAAACCAATCCAAACCAAACTTGTTTCAGAAATCGATCGAGAAAAGGTGTATGGCTTGATTCATAATCAGCTTGATCGGGATCGACAGGTGTTTGTTGTATGTCCGATGATTGATGAGTCGGATACGATGGACGTTGCGAATGTGAGTAGTGTGTTTGAGCGTTTGAGTAAGGGGGTATTTTCTGATCGCGTTGTGGAAATGTTGCATGGAAAGATGAAGCCAAAGCAGAAGGAAGATATTATGACTCGGATGGCTTCTGGTGAGATTGATGTGTTAGTCGCGACGAGTGTAATTGAGGTTGGGGTTGATGTGCCAGGTGCTACAGTCATGATGATTGAAGGGGCAGAGCGATTTGGGTTGGCTCAGTTACATCAGTTTCGTGGGCGTATCGGTCGTTCGTCGCATCAGTCGTATTGTTATGTATTTGTGTCCAAGGAGTCAGACGAAGCGAATGGTCGATTAAGAATTTTTGAGAAACACGATGATGGTTTTGTACTGGCCAAACATGATTTAGAAATGCGTGGGCCTGGGGATATGTATGGCACGATGCAATCTGGATTTGCTGATTTGAAATTAGCTTCGCTTAAAGATGTTGGACTGATTGATTTGGCAAAACGTGAGGCGATTAAATTATGTGAGACAGATGAGGATAAGTCTCGATGTCCCGAAATGTGGGCGCGGTTGGATGTGTTGCGGCGGCGGGTTCATATGGAGTAAAAAAACGCCTTGTGGGCGTTAGTGTAGTATCTTTGTGTGAATTGAATGCATTCGACTGACTTGGTTCTTAAATGTTGTAGACTGCTTGTGTACGAATCTCCAAAAACACAAGAATGTTAGTGTTGCGAATACTCCGATGGATATGAGATTGGCGTTTGGTGCAAAAAATATTAGTCCTGGGCCAAGGAGGCTGCATGCGGGCGTATATAGTTTGTTCATGCCTTTGAGTGGAACACTCATGATCGAGTTATCTGTGTTCCAGATTTGCACGAGCGCATAGCTGGTTGCAATGAATCCGATCATCTGAAGTGCTGTTGTTGTGATCACGACTCCTCCATCTTGGTACGTGTGTTTTTGATTTAGGGTGCTTACTTGCAACATTGAAAACAGTTTCGATCTTGTGAATCAATGTGCCTGCTAGTCAAACCATGCAATGTGCTATGTGAACGTTATCAAAGATGGCGCTTTTTGTCAATATAAAAGCTCATTATTGGGTACCCGCCCTAGTTATTTCTTGAGGAGTTTTTGAACAACTGCATCGATATTTTCCAGCTCAACTATGGCAAGATTCGTTTTTATTTTTTTGTGTTTTTTGGGGACAAGTGCATACGTGAAGCCGAGTCGTGCTGCTTCCTTAATTCGTTTTTCAAAATGGGGGATAGAGCGAATTTCTCCGCCGAGTCCGATTTCTCCGAATGTAATGATGTTTTTTGAAATAGGTTTGTCTTTGAGTGCTGATACAATGGCTGTTGCAACAGCGAGATCAGCTGCACGTTCTTTGATATTGATGCCGCCTGAAACGTTGATGAATACGTCGTAGCTATCAAGAGGTAGTTTCATTCGTTTGGATAAAATGGCGATGATGATTTGAAGTCGATTTGCATCGAATCCTGATGCGCGTCTTTGAGGAAAGCCTAGTTGGACTTTTGTGACAAGTGCTTGGACTTCTACTAGCAGAGGTCGAGTTCCCTCGATAATTGATGTGACAACTGAACCCGCGCTTGTTTCTGCGCGTTCTTCCAGCAGAAGTTCAGAAGGATTTGAAACTTCAACCATTCCAGATCCCTCCATCGTAAACATGCCGATTTCGTCGACAGGGCCGAATCGGTTTTTTAATGCGCGTAATATGCGGGTTTGTCCGGAGCGTTCTCCTTCAATAACGAATAATGCATCGATGAGATGCTCGAGTGTTTTTGGTCCAGCGACGCCTCCTTCTTTATTGACATGACCAATGAGGAAGACGGGGATTCCGAGTTTTTTTGCTTTTTGTGTGATGAGACCTGCTGCTGCCCGCACTTGTGAGACGGTTCCTGCAGCGGAATCTGAGAGTGTTGTTTGGATGGTTTGGATGGAGTCGACGATGGCACATGCAGGCTTTTCTTTTTCGATCGTTGCGGCGATATTTTCTGCCATGGTTTCTTCAGAGAAGAGAATGTTTTCATTTTTTAAATCGAGTCTTTTGAGTCGGCTTGCGACTTGTGATCCGGACTCTTCGCCGGAGATATATAGTACAGGTGCGGTTTTGGTTGCGAGTGCGTTTGCGATTTGTAATATGAGTGTTGATTTTCCGATACCTGGTTCTCCAGCGAGTAGCATGATAGCTCCAGCAACAATACCTCCACCTAGTACGCGATCCATTTCTTCTATGTTGGTTTTGGTTCTCGATGTTTCTTTTGAGCTTATGTGTAGTAGTGATTCTGTTTTGGCGGGGGAGCCTGAGACGGTGTTTTTTTGCACAGCTGCGACAACGGCTGAGTTTTCTTCAACCATCGTTCCCCATTTATTGCATTCGAAACACTGCCCAGTCCATTTCTGAGCTTGAGTATCACAGTTCGTACAGGTGAATATAGTCTTGGTTTTGGTTGACATGGGCAGTGTTTATTTTTAGTAACGGAAAACTATTCTTCATTGCATTACGAATGGTTTTCCTGCCCAGCCCATTTCTGAGCTTGAGCATCACAGTTCGTACAGGTGAATATAGTCTTGGTTTTGGTTGACATGGGCAGTGTTTATTTTTTAGCATTGAAAAATATCTCTACTTTCAATGATATAACTAGAAATGTCATCCTAAGGTTGGTTAGGATGACGCTAGAATTAGTATGTCTTCGGTTTATGGAACTTTTTTGCAGGATTCACTGAATGCTGCGCTGTAGTTTGGTGTGTCAGCTTGCGTTCTTCCGTGCTTTTTATTATCGAAGGTTTTTCCTACAAGCTTACCCATCTTTTCGAAATCTAATTGTGCGTCGCTTCTATTTTTCTGACACTCACCATGGCCACGTACTGTATCATCATTCATAGGGAAACCATAGGCTCCTGAAAGATGCTTGGAGAGTTTGGCTACTGCGAGATATTGTTCTTCGGTATATGTAATTTTTCCACCTTTTTTCTGATAAATGAGGTCGATACCGATTGATTTTGAGTTATGACCGACGGCGTGTCGTCCTGCGCGCAGTACATCGAGTGTTTGATATACTGTTCCATCTGTACCAATAGTGAAGTGGCTCGACGCGTTGAATGTTTTGTTGAAATTTGCTTTTCTCCAATCTGAGAGTTGTTTGTAGGCAGGGTAGTAGACCGGCTTTCCGAATGCGGCGTCGAATGTTTTTTGTCCGTTTGCATTGCTTCCTGCTGCTCGACCATTGTGTAGTACGATGTATTGCACGTTTGCTGCAGATCGTTTTTTACCCATGTTACAATCGACTGATCCAAAATAGTCTTGGTTTAGTTTGATTCCTCCGATAGATTCTTTGTTTGTTGATGGATTTTTAATTTTACACCACGAGTTATTCTTGAGGTCGTTCATGATGTTGTTTGGTGGCATTTCTCCTTTAGCTGATGCTCCTGCACCTCCTGATGGTCCTCCTCCTACTACGCTTGGTCCGCTGCCGCCAGTACTTCCGCTTGTAGCTGAGCCTTTGGCGTTTGACTCAGATTTTGCTTCAAACTCAATTCCTCCGACGGTGGGTACGCTTAGTGCTTGGAGTGAGAGAATGTCTGGGTTGATCGTGTACAGGATGAGATATGAGCCAAGAAGCATGACGAGCCCCATGGTTGCTCGCTGCAATTTTTCTTTAGCTTGGCTAACGCGCCCAGATCCACCTGCAGTCATCCACTGAATACCACCAACCATCATAGTGATGACTGCGATAATAATACCGACACCTACAAGGAATTTGTACATGGCGGATGTGTACTGTGCGATCCAAGGGATGCTGAGTGGTGCACCTTTTTTTACTTTTTCTAGTTGAGAGAATTTTAAGCCGGGGATTGGTACGTTGAGGTTAGGGGCATCGTAGGGGAGAAGTTCTTTTTCGTCTGCTGCTCCGGGTGTTTGTGATGGAGGCGGTGCTGCTTTTGCGGTGAACGTACATTGATAGGAAGGGCTTTTTGCTTTTTGTACTTTTTGTACGACCGCGCACCCAGCTGGTGTTCGGTCGTTCAGTACGACATCTTCCTGAAATGCTGCTTTGCAGGTGCATGTTCCGTTGATGTCGGCGAAAGTTTTGTTTTCTGTATCTGTGCACTGTCCTGTTTGTCCTTCTGCAAAAAAACATGCTTTTGCTGTTTGAGTTGGATCTTCTTGTGCTCGACACTTAGCGTCATCTTCTTGTGATGAGCATGAATCAAGTGTTGATGCTGTTCCTGTATCAACAAAGCAATGGCATAGTCCGGCTGCTTGGGTAGTTTGCGGAAGTGATACAAAAAAAGTTATAGCGAATATGCTAATGGTCAAAAATGTGAGTGTTTTTTGTATAGAAGTCCGCATGTGTTTGAGGTAATGTAGATTTTTATTTTAGCAGTGTTCCGCCGTTTGCGATACAAGCTTTGTATGTATTGAATCTTTTCTCGCGTGTTGATGCCCAGGGAATTGATGATCCTTTTGTGCACCCAGCCCCCCAATTTGCGATTGTTTTTTTGATAGTCTGTAGATCGACTTTCTCTTGAGGAGTTCCTGGTACTCCAGCTGGTGCACCCCAACATGGTTTTTTGTACCATGCAGATAGTCGGGCAACAGTAGCATTGAGTCCTCCTTCGATGGTAAGTAGTTCTGGAATTGAAAAACATTTGCCTCCGGTTTTGATACCTCGCACCTTTTTACCATTTCTTGTGCAGAACGTATTGGCGTTATTGGCTGATGTGATTTGCCCAATACCAAATCCATGAGAATATCTCCAGTCGATGCCGTAATCTGGTGGGACTAGTTTTGATGGGTCTACTTTGCGTCCACCATCATCGTTGTAGATTGTGGAAACTTGTACTGTTTTGAGATATGCTGTTTTTTCTTCTTTATTCTTTAG
>Ga0114932_10005546_pt1 | contig 11158 bp, 14 predicted proteins | sample 2SBtaG_2_FD_87286 | JGI IMG/M metagenome (GOLD analysis project Ga0114932, IMG submission 87286) | Deep subsurface microbial communities from Kolumbo volcano to uncover new lineages of life (NeLLi) - 2SBTROV12_ACTIVE470 metaG | ecosystem: Environmental > Aquatic > Marine > Volcanic ... | reverse complement strand
GTTAGATGGTTGTCCATGATACCTGTTAATGATACACCAAGTAGTCTTTCTTCCTCTGTATTGTCTTTCCATATCTTACGTAGATACTTGAAGTTAGTTAGAGTAGCTTGGAATGTGCCAAGAATAGTAGCTAGTCGTACTTTTTCCTTGAGTGTATCAGGCGTATCACTCTCACGCACTACTACCTCTGACAAATTACAGAACTGGTATGGGCGTAAGATTATCTCACTGCAGGGGTTGCAACCGAAGTCATGGTCTGTCTCACGTCTACCATTCTTAGCTGCTTGCTTAATAGCTGACTGCCTGTTGAAGATACCACGTTCACCTGACTTACTGTCGTACAATGACAGCCACTCACGCATGAACGTACCCATCTCAGGCTTTACCTTGTATGCCACAGAGTTGTTAGCCAACGCACGTTGCCCTTCATACTCCCACCACTTACCTGACTTGGCATGAGCCATCTGGTCATCGTTAAGATTAGATAAGCTAATGAGTGCCGACCTACGTACACCGCCAACGACTACCACTTCACCAATCTTACACATAATATCATGGCACTCAATTGGGTAGAGCCTACGACCTGCTGCATTCCTAAACTTCTGTACAACAAACTCAAACAACTCAACCAATGGCTGTGGGCCTGATGCTCTACCACCAAATGTCTTTAGCCTTGCACCTGCAGGACGCACATCAGATACATCCCATGCTGGTATCTGTCCTATATATAGCATAGCAATTAACTCTTTCAATGACTTTGACCAGCCGGGTCTGCTATCTCCAACCTTAATGATGGTGTCGGTACGATGAAAATCTTCTGCTACGGTGGGTAGCTTGTCTATACAGTGGCGTTCAACGCTAAAGCCTACCCCTGTACCACACATGAGTATGTACATGGTCTCATCAAAAGCACGAGGGCTATCCACAGGTACATATGAGCAGTTATATCCACCCACATGACAGCGATCAAGTGCGGGGCCACTTGTCATTAATGCTCTCATGCTAGGCATGACACTCTGGTTTAGTACAGCCTCTTCTAACTCACCTCTCAGTGAATCAGATAACTTATAGTTGTGACTATCACGTAAATGCCTAGCCATATAATCAAAGTATCTAGCGACAGTTTCACTCCATGTCTCCCTTCTCTGTTCATCTTCTTTCCATCGTGCATATCGGGAAAGAGCAATAAAGTTCTGGTAGTCTGTTGGTAATTGGTTGCTTATCATTTCATTACTCCATAATTGTTCTAATTGTTCTTATGTCAGCACCGCCTACATCATAAAAGTATTCACGTATGCCATCTTCTATTTCTTCACCAACCTGCCCATCAGCAGGTACAGGATACTCTTCTTCATCTACATCTATGGTAATGAACAGTTTAACTCTTGCCATCTGCCATCACCTCTTCAATTAATTTTTCTAAATACCATTGTGCCTTTTGTAAATCCTCTAAAGGTTTATCTTTGTAATCAAAACGCCAGAGGTATTTCATAATGTTACCCTGCAAGTAATACTTAAATCCCTTGTCAGTCGCAGCAGAGATAGCATGGATACACTCAATACCTGTCTGGTTGTAGTGTGGTGGACTGTTGACCATATCAGCAGAAGGTGGGTAGTCTTCTGGGCTACCTACATCACTTTGCTGCATAGCTTGTTTCATGTACTCCTCATGTCTAGTCATGCTGAACCTCCTGTCTTTGAATTAAAGTTTAAGTGTATAATATTACCATCATATGTTCTTTCTACGCCCACTTCTTCTTCTAGTTCTACATCAATCTCCATCTCTGTGTCAACAAAATTTATTACGTATTCGTGTGTTAAATCTCTTAATTCTTTACTCTCTTGCATGATAGGTACAGAGGCACACATCATTTTACAGAAATGCATTATCTGATCGTAATCATCTTCATCAACAGGATTATCAGGGAAAGCCATAACGGATATATCAACTTCTCCTGTCCACTTACCATCATCATCAGCAAATGGTCTTATTCGTATAATAAAGTCCTCGTCATTTATATTCTCTTTAATTCTTTCTATGTCCATAGCTTTATCTCCTTTTTACCTTAGTCCCATTAAACTTAATAAACTTACTATGCCTATTCTTACCTTTTTCTTTTAACCAATCCTCTGGTATGATTCTGTCATAGTAACGAAAACCATGTTTAATACACCAATCAGCGTAAGAAGATTTAGCACCTTTATTTAACTTGCATCTACTATTAGTGAATACAAAGCGAATGTCAAGTTTAGGATGTTGCTTTTTTATTGCCTTATGTTTACGTCTATCTGCAGCAGTAAACCTACCTTTAGTCTCAATAATAATACCATTATCAAGAATAAAGTCTGGTGTATAGGTACGGTAGGCTAGGTCTTCCCATTCAATCTTTATCTCCTCATACATGAACTTGTGATTACGTTCCTTCAAGTAGATTGAAACTGTATGTTCTAGCCCACTGCGATACCCATGTTTTATTGCTGCTCTCTTAGCTTTATGCAGCAATTACATCTCCTATATAAGAAGTTATAGGTGGATTCTTAGCCTGTGACTTTACTGCTGCTCTCTCCGTTAGATCACTCCAACAATCAAACCTATAAGAGCAAAACTTGCAACTAGGATTAAGTACTTTATTACCTGTTTCCTTTCCTCTAAACTTTTCTGGTATTGGTTGAAAACACTTTTCAAATTTATTCTCCTCTACTGTTTTTACTGTATCATTAATTTTCTTAACCTCTGTATCAAGGTCAAGACCTGTAGCTGGTACATACTTAAACGAACCATTAGCTTTATTAACTACCCACCAACCACCTACTTTTTTACCAGCGGCTTTAGCGTAGCCAGCTAACTGTCCTATGTACCCAAATCCATCTCCACTGGCAAGAGTATCATAGGATTCAAATTTGTTTCTATATGACCAGTCTGAAGCTGATTTAATATCATCGACAGCATCGTTAATGACAATATCATATGAGCCATTAACAGTAGTGTTCCCACAGTCAAGGCTAACCTTTTCACTATCTTCATATTTAATCCCCGCTTCTTTAAGCACTCCCTTGAAGACAGCTTCAACGATGTCTCCAAGCATCATGTTCATCATAAATGTATTTGGAAATGGTAATGCTGCCTCTGGTTTATTCTTCTCATACCAGAGTTGGCAAGTGGGACGACCTACATTAGACATACGTATTCTAAAATCGCCCCTCTTCTTACCACTACCAAACTGTCTACGCATTGCATCAGCAACATCATTAGCTACTTGCTGAATGGTATCGTCAGAGATAGTGCTATCACCTTTGACAGCATTCTCCATGTACTGATGCAATGCTAGTTCAGCAGGATGGTTCATTAAGCTACATCCTCATCGTCTAACTCAATATCTACCAGACCATCAACTACATCAATGTCATCTTCTTCCATACGTGAGTTAGCTTTCTCTGCCCACTGGTTGATGATGTAACTATTGTAGTTGTCAATCCAAGCCATGAAATCTCCAAACAAAACCTGATCTTCTTCAGTCAGATCAATAGTATTAGATACATCAAGTGATGCCACAGGCACGTAGTACGATGCGCCAGTTGGTATCTTGCGTTCTGCTGTATTAGCAGTAATGATGTGTTGAGGTGGCAACCGCTGCATCTTAGCCAGTGAAGCAAAGCTGTTTCCAATCTCTTTGAAAGCATCACGGTTATCAATCTCCCAAATAAATGGAGTAGGCTCCACATCTACTTTCTCTCCTCTATCATCTGTAGGATTAATTAACTCAACAACACCCTGTACAACACGTACACGTTTGATCTGCTTAATCAACTCCTGCATCTTCTCAGGCAAAGCCTTGAAGTCTTTGATGTAACCTGCAGGTTTACCACAGTTAAAGCCACCATCATTATCTTTCAGATCAGATTCCATCTTACTGTCATCCGTCATCAAACTCTTGATAAAACGGTTAGGAGACTTAGCATCACCCATAACGTAACGCTTATACATGAAGCGTTGTAGGAATGGACGCATCTTAATACCAGAGGCATAGTAAGTCGGGCCATCTGGAATCTCTAGCTTGTATGCTCCACCCTCAATTACTTCTACATTAACATTCTTACCATTAACTTCAGCAGTACCCATGATGGGTGAGTGATGAATGCGTAGTCTAGCTAACTGACTGGACTTAGATGATCCTGTAGTCTCGTTTGCAGTACCCATAGCCTTTGCCATAGCTGCATAATTGTTTGTGTCTATTGTCATTAATTGTGTCATACATTTCTCCTTTGTTTTCTGCGAATGAGCCATAGTTATATCACGCCACGTCTTTAGTGTCAAGCCAATTCGGACCTATTTTTGCTTCTAAAAGTAGAGGAACATTAAAATTTATTGCCCATCTAGTATTAATTATATCAAGTAGTTCCTTATTAGTACCTTCTATGATACTGATTACCTCAGTTTCTTCATCAGGATGCACGTCAATTACGATACTGTCGTGAACTGTATTTACTATACAAGAATTTTTACCTCGCAAAAGATATTCTATGTGCAATAAACACAGCGGTACAATATCTCCTGTAGCAAATCCCTGTACAGGGTAATTCTTTATCTGTGTAAAGTGTGACACTCTACCACTAGCCCGTCTTTCAACATCAGGAAAGGCATACTCACGTCCTGATGGTGCAACTATTTTAGATGTAGTCAAAGCCTCTTTAGCCAGTCTGGAATGCCAAGCCGCGACCCCTTTGTACTTTTCGGTAAAGTGTTCGTAGTATGCTGCTTCTGCTTTCGTTCTGCCGAATCCTGTTGCGCCGTAGAGTGGAGCAAACGTATGCGCTTTTGCATCCTGCCTACTCGTAGGCTGACCAGCATCACTAATAACTTTAGCGGTGTATGCGTGTACATCAAATCCAGTAGATACTTCTTCAATTGCTACCTCGTCCTGTGATAAATAAGCAGCAGCACGAAACTCTAGCTGCGCAAAGTCAGCCTCAAGTATCTTGCCACCTTCAAATCGGGACACAAATACTTTCTTAACAGGAAACGTGCCGCCCCGTGGCATATTCTGCATATTAGGATTAGCACCTGACAGTCTACCTGTCGCTGTACGATGCTGTAGTAAACTAACATGTAGTCTACCATCTTCTTTAGTGTGCGTCTTTATGCCATCAACAAATGATGACAGGTATGTATCAATAGCTGATAACCTTCTTACCTTAGACAAGAAGTCTACTGCATCGTCCATACCTTTAGACTTAGCACCTGCCTCAAGTAACTCAAGGTTGCCCTTACTGGTAGTAAAGCCATTAGCACTAGCCCACTTAGATGTGGGTGGCTTGAACTTAAAGCCAGCCTGTATATCAGTAGGATTGAACAAGAAACCAGCAGTATCACAGGTAGGACACTTACTAGGCTTTGCAAATGGATCACCATTCTTCTTAGTCTTACGTATATAACCACTGCCGTTGCATGTGGAACACTGTACTGCATTAGTCCTGTACAATCTTTGTGTACGTGTAGCAACCATCTGTCTAAATTCATCATCTGGCATATAAGGATCAACCATAGATGCCCAATCACTCTTATCAAGAACCTTGCGACCATAGATAACCCACGACAATTGCTCTGGACTGTTGAGGTTGATAGGCGTATCTCCCATGACCTTACGTACATGAGCCTGTAAGTCGGTAGTAAGCTGTAACTTTTCTGCTTCAAACTCATCACGCACTTCATCTAATTTTGTCAAGTCAACAGAAAATCCTGTCTGATATATCTTAGTCAGGCACTTAGCAACTCTGTTTGTAAGTCTAACAGTAGACAACAGACCAGAATCTGCTGGTGTATTAAGACGATACCACAACTTATCTGCAAGCTGTTGTGTAGCGTGAAGATCAGCAGATAGATATTCAGTCAACTCATCTAGTGGAATGTCACGTGTGCTATAACCTTTCTTGAAATACTCTTTCAAGGTATCTTGCTTCTTAGTATCCAACTCGTAGCGTTCTGCACAAGCCTGTAAAGATAGTGGCTCTTTAACGCCACGCTGCAATACGTATTCAGCAAGCATAGTATCAAACACAGGCCCATCATACTTGAAACCTGACTCCCATAGCCATAGCAAATCATATGCTGCGTTGTGGCATATTAATACAGTAGCATTATCTAAAAACCATTGCACACGATCACTATAGTCACGTCCACTGATATGCTCTTCGTGGTCAAATGGGAAGTGCTGCTCCACACCTTGATCTGTAAGTACACCCACCATAGTCAATGAGTTTGTAGGCTCAAATGGGTCTAGGTGCATCTTACCGTCACGATGCGTTACTGTATTTTCTACGTCTAGTGTTAGCTTCATGCTGTGTACCTCGCTGTCTGATATTCCAATTGACAGTGTACACTACCATGCCAGCCTGTCAACTTATTTTTAACTACATTGAGGTGGCGTTCAATATCTTCTTCATCCTGTCCTTGTACTGGTGGGTTCTTAGCTATCAGTATCATCAAGTCAGCTTCAGCAGCCTTACCTGTACGTGAGCCTTCCATCATAGATTGATTAAGTATAACCTTACCTTCTGCTTCTGCAGATAGCTGAGACATATAGAACATTGCACATTCATACTGCTTGGCAATCATACGAGCATGAACTGCGTTAGCCTTTAGTGCTTCATCTAGTCTTGCAAAGCCACCTGTCTTAGCAAACTTATCACCCATATCCAATAGAACTATATCTGGCTTGTATGCCTTGCACACACTCTCAACCCAATTCATGTCACGTCCTGTAGCATCCTTTATCTTGATACGTTCCTTCACTGGTGCATACAAGTCACGTGCCTTACTTGGATTAGCCTTTACCTCTTGCATAGTCATGCCTGTAGCTGCAGTCAAATATCTTGCACCTACACGATGATAACCTTCTTCATTACATAAGATAATACAGTTAGCACCTTGATGGGCAAAGCCGCCCGGACTAGCAATTAAGCTGGCATGAAAGGATGTCTTACCTGTGTTGGGTCTAGCACCAATCTCAATTAAGTGACCAGCATTAACACCTTCTACCTTACGTACCAAACTAGGTATGTTGAATGTCCATCGTGCCTCAAGATCATTACGTGCAAGCAATGTCTCCAACTCTATATCATCCCATTCAATATTTAGATTAGGTGTAAAGTCATCACCATACTGCTCAAGCATTTGACGTAGTGGCTCAAGACTAGACTTGTCACCATTCACGTAGTCAAAACCTAAGTTAGCAATGTCTTCGCCAATAACTTGCTGGAACAGTTTAGATAACACCTCTTGTGCTACATCACTACCCATAGGCTGCTCTCTTTTGATCTGACCAAAGAGGCTGGTGTATGATGCTTTCTGCGCTGTAGTCAGCGTGGGATTATTAGCCATGAACAAGGCTTCAATCTCATCAGGCGTTACAGTACGTTCATACCTGTCCATAGCTGCGTCAATAGATTTCTTGATCTTACGCACGTCTGAACTAAACAACCTGTCAGGACAGCGAGAGCCACGATGATCCTCATAAAACTCTTTGTCCATTAAACTTCTAATTAGTGCTAATTCCATTTACATTCTCCATATCTGTCGGGTTACGATATTTTAAGTCATCTATTAAACGTAGTACACGAACATCGTTTACGTGTCCACGTAATTCTTTTGCCATAGCTAAAGTCTTTGGTAAAGCATCGGGGTCTAATGCTATGACTGCTGTCGAGAACTGTGCAAGATACCTTTTATGCGATTCTTGCAGAGATGTTCCAAGAAGCGCAACCCCGACAAAGTTACCGTAACCAACAACGGCTGCACTTACACAGTCCTCAACAACTATTGCGACTTTACCACAACCAGAAGTATAAGGCAAGCCACTTTTTCCATATCTTTTCCATTTAGGTAGGCGGTGCTTAGATAATGACCTGCCTGTAGCATCTACAATCTTTCCATCGTGCATGACAGGGAACACAACACGGCTCTCCTTTACATCATACATCAAACCTAATTTATCTTTATCAAGTTCCCATGTATCACACCATCTGTTCATGTGTAAATTGTCACGGTGTGGTACTATGTATGTTGGTAGTTCAAACGTATCCACTGCGAACTCCTTACTGCCAGCAAAGCCAGCTTTTATGTCATCTATAGATAGATGAACACGTGTGCTACCTGATACAGAACATGATACCTTGTAACAATTCCATACAAGACTACCCATATTGTTAGTAGCTGTAAATGTTTTATATCCCTTACAGTTAGGACAGTTCATTCTTTTAGTCTCACCATTACTAAGACCTAAATCACTTACTATGTTATATATATTATTCATGTAATATCACTTTCCTTTGCGGCAGTTGAATGCTTATATCACGAGTTCTTACGTGCTGTCAAGGCATTATTTGCACTGACGTAAGTATTTTTTAGATACGGTTTTACAGATTGTGGGTTAGCGTGTCCTGTAACCGACATAATTTGTCCTATTCCCACTTCTGCATCAACCATTTCTGTTACACCTGTACGCCTTAGATCAGACAGACGTAAATCTTTTGACAAACCTGCATCATCCATCAGCTTACGTGCGTGTAAAGGTAATTTATACATAGAGTATGGCTCGTATACACCTCTATATGATACTGGTCTAGGTGCTACATACTGTTGAAAGCCAAAGTCCTGCTCTTGTTGTATAAGCATATCAAGTAAGTCATCATCAATCGGCAATTCAACCTGTGCATTTCGTTTAGATTGTTGTATAACCACACGTTTCTTTTCAAAGTCTATTGCATCCCATGTCAGCATCCTCATATCGCCTACTCGCTGACACCATTCGTATGCCATGTGAGCAATCAAACCTATGTTACGGGTGCTAAAATCGCTGTACGCAGCGTCTAGCAGTTTTCTGACATCCCCCTTCGTCCATACCACCTTACGGGGCTGTGTGGCTCTCCTACGTACCGTAGTGAAAGGATTGATGTTACAGTGTTCCATTCTTACAGCATAGTTAAACACCATTCTAGCAGTAGCCATGATGTGATTAGCAAATGATATACCACGATCACACCATAAGTCATAGGCTAACTTGGCTTGCTTAGTGGACACCTGACTGACATCCACCTCGCCAAGAATTATATCATCAATAGATGTAGTCATAACATTACCCAAACAATACTTATAGTGTGCTTTAGTTTCATCCCGCAAGTTCTTGAAATCGTGGGATAAATAGTATTCTTCAGTTATCTTTTTCAACTTCATTTTCTTTTCCTTCCAAATAAATTATAGCACGTTTGAGTAGGTCACTGTTATCTTTAGCTATGCCTAACATTCTATTACACTGATGACATATCCACCCTCTGAAATTTCCTGTACTATGTGAGTGGTCAAGACACCAAGAATTATGGCTTGGGTGATTAGTACCCTTGATACCGTCCTTATCTCTAAGACAGATAGGGCAGTGATGATTCTCTGGTACAGGCGGTGCAGACTTTCGTAATATTCTTGTCTGTTTCTGCGCTGATTTTCTACAGTCAACGCATTCTGGCCTACGCCTGACATCTCCGTTGGCGTGGTAGGCATCAATGGGAAAGAGAACCAAGTCAAGTTCTCTCTCACATTTAATACATATCCTTGTTTCATCACCCAATTCAACATCGTAGTCATCCTCACCAAAGAGGTTATACTGCATCAGGCTGCAATAGCAGTGAACTGTGGTGACTTGATCCAGTTAGCTACCTCAACTTCACGCATGAACAGAGACTTAGACTGTGTGTCACTACCAGTATTGCGTAGAGCAAAGCCGTTACGTTCATCTGCATACGTTGCATAGTTAGTAAAGGCAGAGTACAATGCCCACAGATTGCGTCCACGTGTAGCCACTTCCTGATTGTATAAGCCATACATCTTCTCTGACTTACGATCTGACTTCATTATACCTTCAAGCATAGCCTTAACATCAACGTGCATAAGGCTAGTGTTAGCCCATCGTTGCATCTGTTCTGCCTGTGCAGTGAAGTCCTGTTGTGACCTGTGCAGTTCAGTAATGAACCTGTCGAGGCTAAAGTTACTGGTATTCTTACGCATCACTTTACTGTGATCGCCTGTGATCTGCCCATTGAGACAGAAGAAGTCGATAGCACCAAAGATAGTGGTGTTAGAACACGTGCCATTGACACCATGCAAAGCAATAATACGCTTCATCAACGTAGTCTCATGCTTGTCAGTAGTAATCTTAGCTTTCACGTTAGGCAAGGTCATATCCATCATAGCCCAACCATCTTTATGTGCGCTACGCCACTTAATTTCTGCACCTTCCATGTCATGTTCAGACAGTGTTTCAGTAGTCGTGTCCATGACATTGCGGAAGAAGTCACCATGATTAGCACACGTAAAGCCATTGCCTACGATACCAATATAGTCACCTGTGTTACTATTGATAACATACTTTTTGTCATCAACTTTAGTCGGCTCAAACTCAACACTAAAGTCGAGGTGTTCTGGGATATATTCTAGCATAATAATTCTCCTATCGTTAATTGATACTGTGTTATATATTATATTCTAACAAATGTCAACCGTGTTCACGTACATCAAAGTTAAACTCATGGCGCAGCCTGTCCTTTGCATCTGCTAATTCCTGCAGGTCATAGGCAGTAATAGCTTTGATACCACCCATGTCAGGGTACATGGCAGTGTCTAGCATCTCATCTAGCATCTGATAAACATTGATGACAGCAACCCTCTGGTCAAGAGACAGCTTGGCTATACGGTCACGGCGTTGGATACGTTCCTTTTCACGCTTCGCTGCCCAATACTCTATGCGTTCATCTTGTGTCATGTTCTCTAGTTTTTTAGCCATTGTTATACTCCTTCTGGAACTCATTCCATGCTGCGGTAAATACCTCGTTGAAACTGTGGTAGTTGGCATCCTCAAAGGCAGCAGACGCTACCTCAAAGATATCCTGCCCACTCCACTTGACTGCTTGGGATAACCGTATCCCTTTGATTTCATTACTATTCATTACAATCATCCTCTTCAAATTTACAACGTGTTGTGTAGTATGCCATCATCAATGCGGCTACCTCTGGGAATGATTCCCAATCAACAGGTCTGCCACCCAACTGCATCTCAATCTCTGCGTCAAGTGCTACCAGTATGGCGTTCACTTGTTTCTTTGGTAGGTTAAG
>Ga0114932_10005544_pt1 | contig 11159 bp, 5 predicted proteins | sample 2SBtaG_2_FD_87286 | JGI IMG/M metagenome (GOLD analysis project Ga0114932, IMG submission 87286) | Deep subsurface microbial communities from Kolumbo volcano to uncover new lineages of life (NeLLi) - 2SBTROV12_ACTIVE470 metaG | ecosystem: Environmental > Aquatic > Marine > Volcanic ... | reverse complement strand
TGTCTATTGATGCTCAAAAAGCTCTTCGTAATTCTATAGAAGAATATCATGAGTTAACTCGATTTGTACTTACTGCAAATTATAAACATAAAATTATACCAGCTCTCCAGAGCAGATGTCAGATATTTGACTTAAATCATGATAAAAATGAATATATTACTAAGTTAATATCTATTGTTAAAGCAGAAAACGTAAAGATCAATAAAGAAGACTTTACTAATATCGTTAATAGTTGTTATCCTGACTTTAGAAGAGGTATTAACAACCTACAAAAATATAGTTTATCTGGTGGTAAAGAAGGGTCTCCTGAAGATATATCTAATCTTTTTGATGGTTTGCTAGATCTTGTTCGAAATAACAAATACACTACAATAAGAAAGTATATCATTGAGAATGAAACTGCCTTTAATAATGATTACGATGTATTGTTTAAGAAGCTATTTGACTATATCTTTGATTCTTCTATAGAAGCAGACAAAAAAAGAGACTGTCTTTTAACAGTCTCGAGATATTTTTACCAGAATAGCCATTGTATTGATCAGGAGATCAACTTCTATTCTTGTATCCTTGAACTAAGCGTTTAAATAAGCTGCAGTACTTAACTTGTAATCTCCATCAGGTATATGTGTCTGATGACCATCAATGTCTTTATTTTCTACTTCTTGAGGTTTAAGAGTACTTGTATCTTCCTGATCATTAGTAGGATCTTTCTGAGTTCCACGTGCATCTGCAGAAGAAATAGCAAATTCTAATAATTCAAGAGGGAGAGTTAAGTTGTTTTGGTAAAGTCCTGGAGCATACTCAACAGCAATATCAGCGAATTGATCCTGGGTATCCGTAGCGCCGGTTTCATAAATAGCCTTTTTAATCGTTGAAAGCATAAGAGGTTTACCTTGTTCAGATAGAGTCTTAATTTCTTGGATATAATTTTGTCTAGGCTCGTCAAGAGACTTATACCAATCCGAAGATTCGCAATTTGCTTTAATCTTGACATAATCACCAGCAATAGGACCAGATTTTACAAATCGCCCAATCTGTTGTTCGAATAATGTATCAAACTTACTCATTTAAATTATTTATACTTTTAAGCCTTTTAAAATTAAATAATTATACATGGCTCTTAAATTAGACATATTAAAAGATGCAAAAAATAAAGACAAATATCGTAGTTATTCTTATGCAGATTTGCATTTAGATCTAGAACTTAATAGCTACCTGTCAGATAAAGCTGTAGGAGCTAATAAAAATGCACAAGATTTAAAAATAAGCTATGATGAAGAAGCGATTTATAACTCTATAAGAAACACTTTTAATACTAAAAAAGGTCAAAAAATATTGAACCCTACATTTGGATTAGATCTTGAGCAATATTTGTTTGAAAACATTTCAAAAGAGAATGGAGACTTAATAGGAACAACAATTTACGAGGAACTTTCATTATATGAACCACGTATTACGGTACAAGGAGTAGAGATTGTAGCTAGACCTGAACAAAACGAATACAAAATAAGTATATCTATAACAATACCGTCATTAAATAATAAAAAAGGGACAGCGACTGGAGCGTTAACTCCAACTGGATTTACATACACATAAAATGGCAAACTTTACAAAATTTGATTTACCTACAGATGCATATGCAAGCTTTGATGCCCAGAGCTTGAGAGATTCTATTATAGCTAGAATTAATAAAGACACTACTATTAATTTTACTGATCAAAACTTCGAAGGTAGTAACATCTCTGCCCTTATAGATATTATTTCCTACTCATATCATACTCTCCTTTTTTATCTTAATCAAACTAGTTCTGAAAGTAATTTTAATGACGCAGAGTTGTATGAAAATATAAACCGAATAGTTAAACTTATAGATTACAAACCTGTAGGTAAACAATCAAGTGTATTACCAATAGATATAAAAGGTACATCTGATTTATCTGCAGGTTACTATACAGTACCTAAGTTTACTTTTGCAAGTACTAGTGGTAAGACATTCACGTTTACAGAAGATCTTACATTTGAAAAATTAACTAGTGAGACAGAAACTATAACTGCTACTGGTAATCAATTAGTATATGAAGGTACAATTGAAGAATATCCTACAATTAACCCTATAGGGGAAAAGTTTGAAACAATAAACTTACTACCAGGTGGAGATACTATTATAGATCATTTTAATATTTTTGTTTATGTAAAAGAAGTTAACGAGCAAAATAAATGGTATACCTGGAAACGAGTGCCAAGTATATTCTTAGCTGAATCAAATGAAAGAGTTTTTGAAGTAAGATATAATGAGAATAAAAACTATGAAATTAAATTTGGTAATGGTGTAAATGGCAAAAAATTAAATGAACTAGATGAAGTTGGAATTTATTATGTTAAATCTTCTGGAGTAAATGGTAAAGTTACTAAAAATACATTTGTTGATACTTCAGTTAATGTTTACAATACAACTAGATTCGACCAAATATGGTCAGACGTAAAAGACACTTCTTTAAATTATTTGACTATCAGTAATGCAGTTAACGTAACAATGAGTAACTCTGAAGACAGTACAGATTTTGGAGAAGAAGAACAAGTAACAGAAATAAAACAAAACGCCCCTAGATTTTTTAGTTCAGAGTACAAACTAACTACTAAAGGAGATTACAAAAACTTTATCCAAAGAAATTATAAGAATTTAATATATGATGTTACTGTACAAAACAATAGTGATTATACAAATGATTATTTAAAATACGTTAATGATGAATTAGGTCTTACAGATTATAGTTTAGATACAAACGCTTTGTTCAATCAATATTATTTTGCAGATAGCGCAGATGCTAATAACATATACTTAACTATTGTTCCTAATCTACGTAAAAATAAAACTGTAGTAACTCGCTCTAATTATCTATCTAATGCTTTGAAAGAAAAGATAAGAAGTGAAATTGAAGATTATAAACTACTAAACAGCGAAATTGCATTTATAGACCCTGTATATTTAAATTTAGATTTATCGTTGAAGTTCTCAGGAGAAAAAGATAAAACAGCTTACAAAGACTATACAGAATTACATATAACAAGAAATGCTCGTACTTTAGTTAATGAAGAAGATTTGAAAACAAAAGTTTTTAATATAATAACAAAATATATTAACACTATTAAATTAGGGGGACTGGTAGATGTAAGATATTTAAATAACGAAATAGAAAAAATACCTGGTATAGATAATATAGAAACTATAAGAACTGATTCTAATCGATCAATACCTGGTTTATCTTTTTGTCTTTTCAATCCAATATACAACGGAAGAGATATAATATCTATTGACACGAGATGTCAACTAAAACCATATCAAATACCTTATATTGAGAACCCAACACTTTTTAAAAATAAAATTAAAGTTAAATCCACAGTTACTAACAAACGCGTTGTTGAATATTAATGGCTGATAATACCACAGAAAGAGGACCACAGTCTGTTACAGTACCGTATAATGTTACTGTTGACACGTCAGGTACTATTCCAATCGCGGTTGATAATATCCATTCGTTATCAGCTTCTCAAGCAGGTTTTACCCGTATATCTAAATTTACATTTTCTTCTAATATAAGTGGGATGCAGGAATTTGATCCTAAAGTATCAAACAATACATTAGCATGGGATTTTGGAGATGGTTATTCTTTAAGTGCTGGTGAACATACTACTGCAGAACATAGATATCAGGTTCCTGGAGTCTACACCGTAAGTCATTATCACTATGATAAAGACGGTCAAGCTGTAATTAACACAATAACTAAATCAATTTCAGTTTTCAATTATGTACAAACAGATGTACGAATAGATACAACATATACTAAAGAAACTACTGGAGCTGCTGTATCTTCATATCAAGGATCAAAAAAAGTAGCAGCAGGGTCTAAAGATACTACATTTATTGCTGGAGTGTCTACATCTTGGCAAGATATAGAACCTGATGGAAAGTATACTCTCTATCTCACAGCTAGTGGTAGTAAAGCAAAACCATATGACACTAAAAATAAGTATGCGCATTTAATACCATACAATGCTTTTTATAATGCTAAGGATGGAGATTTGATTGACAGTATTAATGGATTAAAGTTTGAATTAAATGATCAATATTATGTAGTCGATCCAGGTGATAATAAAGTAAAACCAATTTACATAGACTCAGTAGAGTATTTTCAAGATATAGGTATTAAGCCATATCTATTAGGGGCTACAGTTGATGATACACAGTCGTTCAATAGAGTATCAACAGATGCAACCGGAGTCACAGCTCTAAGTGGTACAAAACGCCCATCAAGAAAACCTGTACAGTTTATATATTATGATGATATACCAAATGTAGATCCTGGAGTTAATTTACTATTTAAAATTGATACCAGTAAACACAAAGTAAAGAATTTTTATGTTGATGAATTAGAAGGAGACATTAATACAAGCGGGTTAAACTACCTTGAAACATCTCCTCCTGGTAAGTATACTCAACATTCTCCTACAACAGCTGCGGCTGTTGCTGCTGCTACAATAGTTGGTTATCCAATAGTTATTACTAAACCTGCTGTCGCTCAAATATCCTTTACCTCTACTGGTATGAAAGAAATGTCTGGTATCAATTACAAGAGACAAGGAGATAAATTTCAACTGTTTGTAAGTTTAGCAGACAAAAGTATGAACATATTAAAGTTATTTCCTAACTTCAAATGGTCATCAACTCTTGCATCAGACTATTCTTTCCACGCAACATGGGCTAGTGGAGGAGATTTGCATACAACTAATATATCTAGTGTAAGTACAAATAAATTTCCATATAATACATCAACTAGTAAAACTGAATTAAGTAGCTTTTTGTATGTAAATATTGACCCGCTTAGCGCTGGTACTTGGACGCTGAACGTAACAGGTCTCGTACCTACTCTATCAACTCAAAGCGCCCTATCTGGTTTTGGTACAGGTAATGTAGGATACGGTAATACAGGTAATACTGGTGATATTGGTATTGGAGTTGATAATGCTAACCATATTACTAGTTCGTATACATTTACAATATGCCCTTCAACAAATGATAATGAACTATACAAAATAAACGAACATATAGATTATTCTCAAACAATAAAGAGCTATAGGTTCCAGTCTTTCTTACACGAATATGATAATTTATTTGATGGTATATTTACTTCGTTTGTCGGTGAAGCGAGTTCAAGTCCTACTGTTTTCGGTAAAACAGTATTTGAGAAAATAGCAAATTTTGTTGCAAATAATAACGATGTAGATTATTGTAACTTAGATAATTTACAATCTTTTTATGACTTCTTTAATGAAGATATTGATATTGTACTACCTACCCCTCCTCCAGAATTAAAAAGACTATACGATTTGTTTAGTATAAAAATTACTAAACTCTTAGGAGATTATGAACAGGATCAATTGAGATTAAATTCTAACTTTTACACTAACTCTGCAGATGGAAGAAATGTAGATTTTGATAATCCAATATCTGTATCAACTTATACAGTTACAGCTTATACAAATTTTGTAGCAAGACAAAGATTTAACAATGAGTTTGTTTTAATTACACCTCAAAAAATAGCCACAAAACATGTTGATGGTAGTTCATCAGGAGAGTCTACAACATACTCGTTAAGTACGTATAATGTATATAGCAATTGGGGTTGGTTATTAGACACATCTGTATCAGGAACGAATTTAGATAAATTTTATGATTTTTATCCGTTTACAACATACGACTCAACATCATCTACTAAAAACATAAAAAACAGTATAATAGATTTTGATAATGAGTATACAAGTATTACTCGTAGTAGCTCCTCTTTAAGTGCTAACTGGGATAATACAGGTGGTATTGTATATAAAAATGTAGATTATCAAATAAGGAAAGGTCTTAATATATGACAATAGATTTAAACACAACTAACCCATTAACTTTTATTGAATGGAAGAGTTATTATGAAGATATTTCTGATGCTTCTGAATTATCTATTAAGTATAACAATTATTTAATTGAATGGAAAGATCAAAAACAAGCAAACACTAACGCTGATAACGATTACACAAGAAGTATATACGTACAGTTTTTAAAAAATTTAAACTTATCTACATTAGATAAAAACGTAGCAAGGTTTATAGACAGAATAGATATAGATGATATATATGAATTAGAATTATCAGTTCATTACTTCGTAGAAATAATCCAAAACCAATTAATCAATGTAAGAGAGTTAAGAGAGGAAGTTAAATTTTCTACTGCGAAAAATAAACTAAAAACCTCTAAGTTAGGTATTCAAAAATATATTAAAAATTTTATATCAAGATTGCTTAATAATAATGAGTTTTTAAAAGAAGGTACTGATACAAATATTAATGATATTAATTTACAAAAAATAGCTAACAAAGTAAAAGTAAATTTAAAAAATTATGTATCAGATGAATTTGTACATGATATACATTCAGTAGACCCGAGATTAGTTTTAGATATAGCAGCTAAAGTTCGCAGCGAGGTACCAAATGTATTACAGGCTTTATCTATTAACAAAAATGGTAAAAAACTAAAACTACAAACTAATAATATATCAACTCCTGAGAGCATTTTATCTGTTAATGATAACTTTACAAATTTTGAAAGATTACCAAGTAGATATTTTAGAGGAGAAGAAAAGACTTTAGCTAATTTAAAATTTACATTTGAAAAAGAATTAATAAAAAAATACCTTGCTAATGATTTATTTTATTTAAATGGTAATACAGAAGGAGCAGCATTGTTTAAATTGTTTGATAATGTAAATCCTACAAATAATTTAACTCAACGATATAGCCCTAACTTATATGACCGAGCTATAAACATAAAACATACAGATATTTTTCCGTATCAACTATCATACAAGAATACAGGTACTACTAATTTTTACTCTAATGGTTTAACTTTTAATGTAAGTCTTTCTGCATTTACAGGAAGAAATTATATAATACCAAACCCACGTAAATACGAACCAGGTATAAAAGCTGTAGGTTATATTAAAAATAGTAAAACAGGACAAGTATTACGTAATATAAAAATAAAACAAAATACCCCATTAGTATTCAAAGCAAAAAATAATGCATACAAAAATGAAAACCAATCCTCTTCTATAGAGTTTTATAATAATAAATTGTTACGTAATTATGGTTACCAAAGTCAAGAAAATAGTTTAGATTATTCTGCTACTGGTATTAATAGAAGAGAAGATAGTATAAGTTTTTGGGAAGATGAAATTGGTCATATTGACTGGAAAAATACTGATACCTATCCTATTAGTGTATTAAATGTTTATCCTGAATCTTCCAGACTTACAGATTTATTAATAACAAATAAAACTGGTATAAAACTACGCAGTGATATATTTGGTAATGAATTTTATTTTATTAAACCAGTTTACCCTAAACGATATGCAGGTACATCTTATATAGAAGCTGAAGCTGCAACTACCGCAGCTTGTGTTACAGCAGCAGAATATTATGACGGTTTATATTTTACCCCGCTTTTAGAATCATTGACAGCTGAAGCTGCTGCAACAGGTACAACATATACAGAAGTAACTGGGGTATATGATGAATTTATTGTAAGTCATACTACATTATGTGACAGTGTATCCGATGGTTTTGCAGCTCCATTAACTGATTTATATACTGTAGGAACTCAGTTTCATACGAATACAGCTTTTTCGTGTTCTGATTTACATACAATATCATTATCATGTGGTTCAGTTTCTGCTGTATCAGCAATTGATGGTGGTCCATTTTGTAATCACCCTGGTACATCAACTGAATTATTAGTTAATTATTTTACTGATACTACAGTACCTTATTTTACAATTGATTCTACGGCTATATATTCTAATATTACAACTACATATGAAGCGTCAGCAACTAATAATCCAACAACAACTTCAGTAAGATTATTTGATCAACAGTTTATTAGCGCTGGGGAAGTATATGTAAGAAATGTATACACTCAAACAGTAGATCCATTATCAACAGCGTTTGTAAATGTGTTTAATAAACATGATTCTGGAAGTACAAAATCTAACATTTTATCAACAAGTAATATATTAGATTTTGATATTATCGAAAACACTATTGTTGTTCAAACATCAGCAGAAACTGTTATAGAATTATATAAGTTTGAAGAAGGAGAGTTTAAAACTAAAGCTAGTTCGAAATCTATAGTAACGTAGTAAATAATTTATATGCCTTTTAGTACAAAACAATCAGATGTATATTACAACGATGAAACAAAAGAGTTGTTTGTTTGTACTGTGAGCTCTGTGTCTGCTTCGAGGTGTGATGGAACAGATGATGCTGTCTTCGGAGCACTACCTATAATATATAAAACTGATAAAGAATCTAATTATAAAAAGAGAGTATATCCAAAAAATTTAGAAACTATTATATCAGATCCAAATTCTGATTTATATGCAGTAACACCTAATTGCTCCGAAGGTACAAATTTCGACTCTATAACCAAACCACTTATTAATTATAATAAAACTACTGCAAGATATTCAGTAACATTTTTAGGGAGATATACTGATGATGGAGATGGTCTTAGTCTTAATAATTATATTTTTGAAGATATAAACTCTGATTTTTATTTACTTGATTCAAAAACGTACATACCTAAAGATAAATTTACAAATAATTTATTTACATTTGAAAATGGTTACATAAATTCAGATTTATATATTGCAGGTAATACTATTCGAAACGGGAAACCATCTTGGTTTAACCCTGATTCTGGAGTTGAGATAGAACGTTCACCAGACTATCAAGTTGCACCTATGTATGTACAATCTACAAGCAGTCTAGGTTTTAATCTGATACTAGATAATAAAGATGTAACTATTGATGCTCTTTCAGGAGATGCTTCATTCCCAATGTTATATAGCGGTGGTTTTATTACATACAATCCAAAGTATGTCGCGTACGACCCAGAATATACTATCAGAGTTGATTTTAGAGCAAGATCTTTTACAGTACCTAGCCCTACTGCTTACGGTGGTACTCAATCAGTAGGTAACAGCGCTACAAGATGGATACAGCAATGGACTCCTGCAGGTGCTGGAGAAGGTTTTTGTTTATCGTTTTTTAAGAATCCAGATAGAGGTACATATATAGTACCTAATGGTATTGGTTCTACATTAGGTTATGCTATAGCTAATTTTAGTTCTAATGAGGTTGCTGGTACAGCTCATTCTACTGTAGGTTTATTCGAACGTAGAAATTGGAATCCTCATAATGGAGGGGCTGATGCAGGTAATGTAGGTATAGGTAATGTAGGAGAATATAATACAATAATTGAAGGTACCCCTGCTGAGAGCTTTTTAGGAGTTGGTTTTGATATAGGTGGTAATTTTGCTTCGACTTCAGAAGAGAAAAACGGATGGGTCAATGGTACCTCATATACTGCTACTCCATGTTCTGTAGGCTTGAGAGGTAGTTCTTACTATAGTACTCAAGTATTAACATCAGTCGCAATGAGCGCAGTCGGTAATACTGTACCGATGCATACATCAGCTGTATCAGCTGAATTTGTTGATTATAGAGTAGATTTATCTAACAGAGGTACAAAAGTTACAGTTTATAATAAACTCACTAGCGCTACAGATTATAATACTATATTAGAATTTAGATTAAACGTTGGAGTAGGTACCGCTTATAATGCTTGGTCTGGTCTACAAACAGCAGAAGAAATAGAAAATAATATATTACCACCGTTGAATGTTGGTTTGTCTTTTACCACTAGCGATAAAACTGCTAACTTTGAATTACATAAATTTGAAGTCACTGGTGTAAAAATTAGTAACCCATGGCAACAAAAGAAAGAAGAAATTATTGCTGGTGTAGATAGTAGAATAAATTACCTACAAGAATCTTCAAAGAATTTGCGAGAGAATTTAGTAAACATTGCTTCAGAAGATGAAGTAGATGTAGAAATGATCATCCCAGCTAAATCTACAATAGCAAAAGCTGTAGTAAATGAACTAGACAATCCTCGAATATCCTTGTGCGATGGTACAGATGAAGAACCAGTACAAGAAGATGTTGATGTTAAAATTACAAAAATAAGACCTGAGCAAGTTGATAAGACGATTGAAATAGCAAGATCTGGGACTATACCAAAAATACCAGGAAGCCCGACTACTATAAAACGCCCTGAACAACAAATAGATACTAAAACAATAATAACTGCAAACCCAGAGGAACAGTTTCCAGAGCAAGAACTAGAGTTACCACCTCCAAAGGATACAGTAGAAGTGGATGACCCTCCGAAGTGTATGATAACGTCATTTACTGCTATTTGTAAAACTCAAAAAAGTGGAGATGATCGAAAAGAGATAGCCAATACGTCTGGCCTCGCTGGCGGTATGTTTAAAACTCCACCCGAAGGTTATCCAAGATATTCAATGTACCAAAGTAATGAAGTAATTATTACTGGGTTCCCAGGTTCTGGTAAAGAAATAGGTGGGTTTTATTTATTTGTTGATGGTATAGAAGCATTAGGTGATCCTGGTAGCATGCACGCGGCGCAAGGTGGCAGCAGCATAATGGGCGGTAGTCGTTCTGGCTTTTTTGCAAAATCAGACGGGACAGTCGTAAGGACAACTGCACAGACCATTTTGCAAAATTGTAAAGTAATACAGGATAGATGGATAAAGGAACTAATGAAAAAGGGCAAAAATAGCCCTAAGTTCTGGGAACTTATATTAAACAGAGTAGAAGATCGTAGTACGAAAACATTAGAAGAGTTGTATCCATTAAATTTTATAGAACTAGGAAATTGGGATGTTGTGCCAATTGACACAGATCCAGGAGATAACCTCGAAACCAAAGCAGATGATTACTGGTTTAGAGAAGGAGTGTGTCAAGTATTCTCTGAAAATGATGGAGATGATGGGAAATTAGCAGAAGATCCAATAACACCTGTGAGCAATGATGTTGCACCAGGGTTTCATCGAGACGATTGTGAGTTTATAACAGTAAGAGATTTAAAAGTAAAGTACACAACTGATTTACTAGGAATAAAACTTTCCGTGAACGCTTATATTTCAACAAATGGAGTTGCAACTGCAGGAGGGGTGGCTGCAACTGATGTA
>Ga0114932_10005543_pt1 | contig 11160 bp, 6 predicted proteins | sample 2SBtaG_2_FD_87286 | JGI IMG/M metagenome (GOLD analysis project Ga0114932, IMG submission 87286) | Deep subsurface microbial communities from Kolumbo volcano to uncover new lineages of life (NeLLi) - 2SBTROV12_ACTIVE470 metaG | ecosystem: Environmental > Aquatic > Marine > Volcanic ... | reverse complement strand
TCGTTACGCGCATGGACGCCTGGGGCAACACCACCTGCAGCGGCGCCGGCAAGTGCGCCGACGTGAGCGCCAAGGACTGCGACGACGGCAAACCCTGCACCCGTGACGCCTGCATCAGCATCAGCGGCTCCTGCGCGCATATCTCGGCTGATGGCTTTGTGTGCAGCGGCGGCGGCTGTGCGGAGAAGGCCGCGTGTGAAAAGGGGACGTGCGTGCCGAAAGGTCAGCAGCGGTTGTGGGCGCGGCGGCTTGAGCCAATCGGCGGCTTCGCGAGGCGCGGACTTGCTCTTATCGATGCGGGCAACGGAGCCGCGCTCCTTCTTCATAGCACCGGCAACAACAGCGCTGCGGTCTTTTCAACGGATCCCTTCGGTTCGCTGAAGCCGGGCCCAAACGTCCACACGCACGTCCGAGGGGTCGCGATCGCCGGCAAAGGTGAGCTCGTCGTCTGTCAGCGTGGCAAGAACAGCCAGTTCGACTGGACGATGATGCGCATGCCCCAGGCGCAGGGCGGTGCGAAATGGGTCACTACCTTCAGCGCCAAGCAGCCTGTGTACGGATTGCGCGCGTACGCGTTAGCGGATGGAACGTTCGGTGGATTGGGCGTGCTGGCGCCTCCCAGTGGCGGGTGGCGGATCGCTTGGATCCGTGTCCACAGCACCGGCGCAAAGATCATGTCTCGCGAGCTCGCGGTTGCTCCAGGTTGGTCCGACTATCCGTATGACGCTGCGCTGTTCGCCGACACATCAGTCATCATTGCGGGGGTTTCTACCGGAAGCGCCAAGCGCGGGTTGGCGATTCGGCTCAACAACAAGGGTTCGCAGGTCTGGCGCCGTCAGATCGCTCTCGCAGGTGCGTTCTGGTCGGCTGTCGATGTCGACGGCGGGGCCATGCTCGGTGGCTGGGCCGTCAATCCCAAAGAGCCAGTCCCCGTGCTTGCCAGCGTCACCCATGAAGGTCATGTCCGTTGGGTGAAGAAGCCGAAGGTCACCGGCAACGCCACAGTCGTTTCTCTCGTGCGACGCGGCGCCGAAATCACAGCGCTCCTATCCGAACGGGTCGGCTTCAAGGCCCTCGGATCCTTGCGCAGTTTCAATGGCGCGGGTGTGCAGCAGTGGTCTCGTACCATCGAGGTCGGCCCGTTCTTCGAACCGAGGAGCCTGGGCGTCAGCACGGACGGCGCGTTGTTGTTGGCGGGCGATGCCGGCGACCCAAATAAACCCGCGGCTTACTTCGCCAAACTCAGCCCGTGGGGCGACCGGTCGTGCACCGAAGCTGGCAAATGCTTCTCGACCACGGCGACGAAGTGCGACGATGGCGACGCGTGCACGGCCAACACCTGCGACGGGCAAAAAGGCTGCGGCTTCACAAAGACCGGCTGCGACGACGCCAACGCTTGCACCACCGACGCCTGCGACAAGAAAGCCGGGTGCACGCACAAAGCGACCTCCGCGCTATGTGATGACGGCGACCAATGCACCGAGAAGGACGCCTGCGCCGGCGGGTTCTGCGTGGGCAAAGTGCGCAATTGCAACGACGGCAACCCGTGCACCGATGACAGCTGCGACGGCTCGAAGGGCTGCGTGGCCAAGGCGAAAAAGGACGGCAGCACGTGCCCGGTCTCCAACGGCTGCAGCCTCTCGGCGGCCTGCAAAGCTGGGGTCTGCGCGCATTCGGAGAAGGGCAAGCTCTGGGCGACCGACCACGATCTCTACAAGACAACCAAACCCAGCCAGGTCTTCATCAACATCGCGTCCACCAAGGGCGGCTGGGTCGGCATCTTCTCGCAGCGACCGTTCGGCTATGCGTTCAACCTCATGGGCGGACGTATCGATAGCGCAGGCGGCTTCAAGCTCGCTGGCAACCTCGGCGGCGGCACCTACCAAAAAGCGGTCGATTCGTCGCTGACTCTCCCCGTGGCGTCCGGCGGCTTCCTGCTCACGTGGGGCGAAGGCGGCGCCGATCGTGTGCTCCGCGCTCGCCTTGTGGATGACAAGCTCAAGGCCATTGGCTTGGTCGCGTCGTATCCGCTCAGCGCCAGCGTCGTCGGCAAGTATCCCCGCACGTACCCACGCGCAATCTCACGCCTCGCGGACGGTTCGATCGCCATCGCCGGGGACCTCTGGGGCTCGTCCGGCGGCCCGCGCATGGACGTTCAGCTCATCCAGGCCGACCTCAAGAGCGTATGGCGACGTCAGTTCCCCGGTAACGCCGCGAGCGTCTACACCCGCGCAGCTGTCGCAACGTCCGACGGCGGCTTCATCGCCGGCGGCTGGCAGAAGGGCGCAAAGCTCTCCGAAGCGGCGCTGCTGCAGAAGGTCTCCAAGTCGGGCACCTCCGTCTTCCGGCGCGTGCATCACAGCGCTGGTGCCACGGCCATCGAACGCCTGGTTCGCGACGGCTCGGACCTCATGGCCGCGGGTCGGTTCGTCGTCGGAAAGAAGACATCGCCGTGGCTCGCCCGCTTCGACGACGAGGGCAAGAAGCTTTGGTCGCGCGTCGTTCCGCAGCCGAGCAGCGCCGGGCTGTCGTTGCTCGCCAAACGGGCTGATGGTGGCTATCTGCTGGCGGGCAACCGCACGATCGGCCTTGGTACGGCGATTTGGCTGCAACACGTCGATTCGCTCGGCAACCCGACCTGGCGGCGCGACCTGCAGCATGGGTCCTCGCACTGGATGAGCCGCGAGGGTGCCATCGCGCTTGCCGACGGCGGGCTGCTTCTCGGCGGCGGAACCATCGTCAACGGCAACGCGCGCGGCGTCGTGATCCGGACCGACGCCTGGGGCAACATCGCATGCAAAGACGGCGGAGTTTGCCCATCGAAGGCGCCCGGGGCGTCGATTCCCAAGGGTTGCGACGACGCGAAGACCTGCACAGCGGATCGCTGCGACCCCGCCAAGGGCTGTGTCCACACCGCGCGCAGCTGCGACGACGCAAACCCGTGCACGACCGACAGCTGTGACGCGACCAAGGGGTGCCAGCACAAGGCCGCGTCTGGGCCCTGCAACGACGGCTCCATCTGCACCATCGGCGAGTCCTGCCAGGCCGGTGCGTGCGCTTCAGCCAAGGTGCTCGATTGCGACGACGCCAACGCCTGCACGCAAGACGCGTGTCATCCGGTGTCCGGCTGCGAGAATGTCGCGCTCGACAGCGGCACCTGTGACGACGGCAGCAAGTGCTCCGAAAAGACCGTGTGCGCCAAGGGCGTCTGCATGTACTCGGGGCCTGCGCTGCTCCGCGCGGTCGCGTACGACAACTCGACCGACAGCAACAAGTATCCGGTCGTCTCCGCGGGCATCGCCTACAAGGGCAGTGTCATCTACGCGATGCCACGTCGCTTCTACCACTGGAAATGGAAGAAGACTGACAACTACGAGCTGCGCTGGGGACGGATGGGGCCGCGCGGCAAGTACTATCACCTGGTCAGCAACCAGCCGCGTTGGACCGAGGGCAAAGCGCTGTTCACCAGCCAACTGAGCCTCGGCGGCGATCAGAACCAGGGAGTCGTCGCTGCGCGGTCGTTCCGCCACGTCTCGGGGAGCAAATTCGTCGCGCTGCGCCGGGACCGAAATCACTGGCGGTATCGCGACCGGATCCGCATCGAATTCCTCGACGCCGACTTGTTCAAGCACAGCCGCCAGGGTCGCACGATCGACCCGCCCTACGACGCGAGCGCGCTCAAGTACACGCACCACTACTACGGTGACGATATTCGCGTGGTCATCGACGGCTCGTTCGCCATCGCCGGGTTCCGTTCGACAGCCGCGACCGGTCGCATCGAGCTGCTCTACATCCGCACTGACGGCACGGGTCTGCCCAAATACACCCGCGCTAGCGGTCGCAACGATGGCGACGACTACGGGCACGCGCTTGTGACGTTCAAGACCGGCCACGCGGTGATTGCAGGCGCCACGCGCAAGTCGAAGGGGCCGATGGATCCCCTCCTCACGCGCTTCGACAACGCGGGCAAGCTCGTGTGGCGCAAGTCATCGGCGGTGTCCGGCAAGTCCGTCACCTACGAACGCATCGAATCATCCGGCGGGCAACTCATCACCGCTGGGCGCTACATCGTTGGGACCGACAAGCGCTACGTGATCGCGGCTCATGGCGAGGACGGCGCGCTGAAGTGGCGTAAGCATCCCAAGCTCGCGACGCCCGTCGACTTCCGCGGATTGGGTGTCAGCCCGGACGGAAGCTTCCTGGTGGCGGGGGACCGCGACGACGGCATCGTGAAGAAGGCCTGGTTGACGCGCCTCGACGCCGCCGGCAAGCCCGTTTGGTATCGCGAATACCAGGTCGGAAAGACCACCATGCTCGGCCGCCAGGGGCTCGTGGTGATGGACGACGGTGGTGCCGCGCTGCTGGGTGGAACCGTGGCGTTTTCGCGTGAAAACCCGGCGATCATCCGCGTCGACGCCTGGGGCAACGCGGGCTGCCAGGCCGCCGGTCAGTGTCGGACCACTGTGTTCAACGATTGCGCCAAGAAGTGCGCCGGCAAGTTGGCGATGTGCGACGCCAAGAAAGGCTGCGTCTGCAAGTAGTCGAAGAGTTGAAGTCTAGCGGCAACGGAATCGCGGATCAGATCGAGACACCGATGCGAAGGCTGGCGGTTGTTGTCGAGCCGACGTCGGTCTGCGCCGTGAAGTTGACCGGGCCGAACTCGTAGCGCGCGCCCGCGATGCCGTAGCTGGCCGCCTGGTATTCGCCGTCGGCCGTGCAGCAGTCATGCACAAACCGCGTGCCCATTCCGGTGTAGAGCGTGCCGCCGAAGATCGAGTAGCCGATGATGGCGGAGGTATCGAAGATCTCGACGTCGCCGTTGCGTAGCCCCTCGGTTCGCGTAAACGAGCTCGTGAGCAGGATCCCGGGAACCGGCCCGCGCTGGTGCAACAGGGCCCAGGAGACTTCGCCCGCTACCGTGCGCGCATCGGTCTGCGGATCGACGGAGACAGACGCGCCGACGTCGATGCTCTTGGTCAGGCCGAGCCGCGCGTGGAGCCTTCCGATCGATCCTTCGCCCTCAGCGTCGGCAAGACGGATGGTCGCGTACCCGACATCGACGCCGAGACGACCGAGGGTCTCCGGACCGGCCAAGCGACGGTAGGTGACGAGGTGGCCGAGGTTGCGGGCGCGGCTTTCGCGGGCGATGCGGGAAGCGCCACCGCTGGAAACCGAGGACACGCCCGAAGCGTCGGCCGTTGCGAGCAGACCGTCAGCGAATACCGAGGGGGCGGCGAAGACGACGCACAACAGCGCCGCGAAGAACGCGATGTGAGATCGGGTTTTCGGGGCGGGTCGGGTCAGGTGCGGGGTCGGCATGGGTGCTCCTCGTGGTTGGCGCCCGCGTTTGGAAACGACGTCGTCGGGCCGCTACAGATTCAACACCGCAGCTCGTCAGACCTGTCACCTCGCCCTCGAGATCGGGCATGATGGGCGGACGTGCTCGCTCTCAGTCCGCCCCGCATCGCTCGTGTCGGTGCGTTCGCCGTGGTCCTCGCTGGAGCCCTCATCGGCTTCTGCAGCGCGGCTCTCGCTGACGGATACAACGACTGGCCAGGCGAGCTTGTCCCTTCCGGCGAGATCGACGTCGTCCCGTCCATCGGCGGCAAGGCCCACCCCAACCTTTCGGCGTACTGGCAGCTGCAGTTGGAAATCGGCCTCCCGGCGGGTTTTGAGCTGTCCGTCATCGCGGCGATGTGGAACCACGGCAGCGAGTGGCAGGGCGACGGCCTCTACCTGCAGCCTCGCGTCGCGCTGACGACGCTGTTCAGCGCAACCGCGGGCTTCTACGTGCCGTTTGACTCCCTCAACGGCGAGCTCGGGTTGATCGCGGGCCTCACGCACACCGTCTGGCTGCAAAAGGACGCGTGGAAGTTCAACTGGAACGTCTTCGGCACGACCAACCTGAGGTTGCAGAGCCCGGAAATATACGGCGTCGGCGTGCTGGAGCGCCGCATCAACGACGACTTCGGGATCTACGCAGAGCTCGACGTCACGTACCCCTCCGATGGTGTCGGACCGACCGTTTTCGACACGTTCGCCGGGGTCGAATGGGTGCTCGACGACGATGCGCTCAACATCGCCTTGATGTGGACCGCCGCGCCCGACGGGGATCCACGTGCCATCGGCGTAGGTTTCTGGTATTCGCGCCGACTCGTTGTCGGTGGCTGGATGGGCGGACCCAAGCGCGAACTCACGAACGGATTGGGACGTTGACGCGGACGGCGGCGCTGTATTGGCGGCCGCTGCACCGCCAAACGAAGGAACGAAACGATGCGCCTGCGGGTGACCTTGCTGCATGACGGGAGCAACGCCGATGTCGAGGCGTCGCTGACCTATTTGTGGCGCGCCATTCCGGCCCAGGACGTCGACGTCAACCTCGTGACCCTGGACCGATTCGGAGCCCTCCCCGGCCTGCGGACCTTGCGTGGCCTGCGCGATATCGAACCCTTCCTCAACCGCGATCGCGCCGACGTCATCCACGCATGGCTCGCTCGTCCCGCCTTGCTGTGTGGCCTGCTGCGCCTCGTTCCCGATCGCCCGGTCGTCATCACCGGTGTCCCCGGCACCGTCAGCCGACTCGAAAACGAACCGCTCGCCGCCGCGGCCCATATCTCCGGCGCGTTCTTGTCCGATCTCGTCACGGTGTGGCGTCCGGCGACCCGCGACTGGCTGGTTCGAAACGGCGTGCCATCCGACGCGATCGAGATCTTGCCCGACCTCTCCGTCGCCGACGATCCCGACGCGTTGGCCCGCCGCGCCGTCCGCCTGTACGACGAAGCGGTCGCCCGCCGCCGCCCGATCTGGCGCCGTTTTGTGGGCCTGCCCAGGCTGTAATCGAGCAACCCGAGGATATCCCCTTGACATGCAAGGCGGATTTCCCAAATCTCCGCGCCCCAAAAAGTTGCGGAGCCCGCCATGAATCGCCTGATTGCCAACCACACATCCACGAGCCTCACGTCCACAAGCCTGAGTCTCGTGCTTGCCGCCACCCTCGCGCTCGCCTCGGCGTGCACGGACGACACCAGCGACGACAAGAAAGCCACACCCACCGACGCGGCTGCCGACGGCTCAACGGACGCGGGCTCCAGCGACGACACCGGCGGTGCATCCGGTAACGACGCCGGCGGCACCACCGCCAAGGACACCGGCTCAACCGCAAGCAAGGACGCGGGTTCGACCGGAAGCGTCGACGCCGGCAAGCCCGCGCTCAGCAAACACAACTCGTTCGACACCGCGCTGCCGATCACCATCGGCGCCGATGCAACCGACGAAGAGCTCGCGCCCACCGGCGAGGTCGACTACTTCACGTTCGAGGGCAAGAAGGGCGACGCCGTGCTCATCGACATCTTCGCGCAGGAAAAGGCGTTCGAGAAAACCGCCATCGACACGGTGATGACGCTGTTCGACAAGGACCAAAAGCAGATCGCCGAAAACGACGACCCGACCCCGCGGACCACCAACGACAGCGCGATCTTCACGATCCTGCCCGCCGACGGCACCTACTACATCACGGTGCAGGAGTGCTCACATGGGTCGCCGCCAAGAAGATCAACGCGTCGTGCGCCGAGCCCAAGGACAAGACCCTGACCAAGTACAAGATCTTCGTCGGCAAGCTCAACGACGCCGCGCCGCAGATCGTCAAGGACGCCGAGAAGGGCGACACCCCCGCCGACTTCACCGCCGGCGCGTACGCGAAGATCAACAACCCGAATGTCTCGGCGTACAACGTCACCCGCATCTACGGCACGTTCAAAGACAACAAGGACACCGACTGGTTCCGCTTCGTGCCGCCGACCGACGTCGACGCCGCCAAGAACACGCACCTGACCGTCGCATTTGAGCCCCACGTCGCTGGCAAGGGCGGTTCGGGTTCGACCACCGACATCGGCGTCGCGACCGTCTCACTCGCCAGCGCTCCGACCCAGATCATCGCCAAGGCCGACCTCACCCACAAGGGCGCCGAGCTGTGGGTCCCCGCCAAGCCCGGCGAACCCCTCCTTGTCGCGTTCAAGCACCCGGGAACCACCGCTGGCAGCAACGACTTCTACTTCGTCAGCCACCGCGCGACCGGGGATAACCCGCTCGAGAAGAAGGACAAGGACAACGACGACGTCAAGACGGCCGAAGTGCTCAAGCAATCGCAGACCACGTCCGGCGCGCCCGGCTTTTTCATCGCCGGCACCATCGGCAACGACGGCAAGGACGTCGATCACTACTCCATCGCCGTCCCGTCTGGCTTCGAGAAGGGCAAGATCACCGCGACGTGCGCCGCTCGACGCGCCGGTTCAGGTCTGCGCGGCATGACCATCAAGCTGCTCAAAGCTGACGGCAGCGATTACCCCGGCGCCAAGTGGGTCGAGGACGAGACCGCCAACGCGACCGTCAAGGACATCCCAGTCGGCGGCGAAACGACGTTCATCCTGCAGATCTCGGCGACCAGCCAGGCCAAGGACGTCAGCAGCAACTTCTACCGTTGCGGCATGTACATCGCTGACAAGTAGTCTCTACATCGCTGGCAAGTAGCCGCCGCTATTTCGGCGCGCCCTTCTTGATCCAGTCGTAGACGATCTTGGCCGCCGCGTCGGTCACGCCGTCGGTGCCAACGGGCATCTTCTCGCCGCAGGCCTTCATCCACGGCTTGATTTTGGTGTAGAGCACGCTGTTTTCCGGCTTGCCGGGCAGCACGATCGGCAGGAACTTGCAGTCTTTGACCTGCGACGCCTTGTTGACGAGCAAGCCGTACGCCTTGGCCTTGTCGGCGAGAAACGCCATCTCCTTGGCCTTGGCCCCGTGGCACAGCGATGCCGTGCAGCCGAACTTCTTGAAGACCTCGTCGTAGACATACGAGAAGTTGAGCGGAGGCGGTCCGGCGTCGACCGCGATGTCCTTTGGCCCCGTGCCTGCGTCCGGCGTGCTGGTTGCGTCGGCTTGTCCGCCCGTATCCGTTGAGCCACCAGCGTCTACGGTCGCAGTGCCGGCATCCTTGGCGCCGCCGGCATCGGTCAGCGACCCCGCGTCAACGCTCGCCCCAGAGTCCTTTGACGCGACGTCCTGGGCCGTCGAGCCGGCATCGACCTTGTCGGTTGTCGGCACGTCCGCGGCGGTCTTGGCGGTGTCCTTGGCGTCGTGGTCGATGCAGGGCGGGATGTCGTAGCCCTGGTAGCCGATCGGGTTGTAGCCGCCGGGCTGGGCGCCCGTTGTCGGTTCCGCCGCGCAACCGGCCGCAATGCTCAGGGTGCCAAGCGCGACCACAAGGCGTCGAAGCGCGCGTCCAGTCCCGGAAAATGATGCTGCCATCGGCGTCCTCCCAACGAACCGAGAGGATAGCAGCGGCCGCCCTGGGCTCGAAGAAACAGGCGATGAGGCCCTCGCGGAACTACTGGCAGCGCACGCCGAACTTGGTGTTCGCGCAGCTCATTCCGATCGACTTGCAGTCGAGGGCAACCGGCCAGCCACCCTCGCAGTAGTGGGCGATATGACCCTTGCAAAACGGCGGCGCGGAGCAGGTGCCACCCTCGGAACAGCCGGTCTGCTTGCAGTCAATGCCGATCGGACAGTGGCTGGCGAAATGGCCGAGGTGGTCGAGGAACTTGCACGACTGGCCGAGCCCGCAAACCCGCTTCATCTTGACGCCCGACACGCAATTGGTCGCCCCGGTCGCGTCGCACGTCGGCTTGAATTGGGTCGTGCACTTGAGCGGCTGGTCGCAGCCCGCGGTGTCCGTGGCCAGGTCGTGTTTGCAGGTGTTGCCGATCAACGCGCAGTCGCTCACCACCCCGACCGTGGAGCCCTCCGCATCCTTGATGCAGTCCTTGGCAACCAGCCCGGTGCATGAGGCCTTGGGCGCCTTGCACGCCAGCGACTTGGCGCAGGTAGCCTTGCCGCCAAAGACATGACAGGTCATGCCGAGCGCGCCACACGACGCGGCGACCGGTTTGCCATGACCCTTGCAGGCCCACGCGACCTGGGCGTCGCAGCCCGCGTTCGTGGCCTTGCCGCACTTGTCGACGGGGAACCAGTGCAGGCATTGGGCGAGGTCGTTGCACGTCTTGGTTTGGTCGATGCACTTGAGCGCGTCGAGCAGCTGGTACACCGCGACATTGTGGACTTCGCGCACCTGGCCGGCGGGGATGCTGGCGCCGAGCTTCTTGCCGTGCAGATTGAGGCGCACGCAGTCTTCCAGTGACATCGGCGGGTTGTAGCACTTGAGGTAGCGGCTGCAGGCTCTCGCGAGCGCCTTGTGCTTGACCTTGGGCACGAAGCACTCGCTGAGCACCGCGCCTCCGGCCGATTTGAAGCGCTTGCACGCCCCGAAACCGCAGTGTTGTAGCGACGTCCACGCCCCGTTGACGCACATCACGCGGTGTTTCCAGTCGTTGGAGCACGTGACGGTCCCGGACAGCCCTTTGCATTGACCACCCACCGGTCCGCCGTACGGCAGCCCGTCACCTGCGTCCGCGGCGGGGCCGCCGTCTGCGCCCAAACCGTCGCTGGCCGCGCCGTCGCCGCTTGCGCCCGTATCGTTGCCCGTACCCGCATCGTCGCCGGCGCCCGAATCGCCGGTGGAGGGAGCGTCGGTGGAGGGAGTGTCGGGTAATGATCCCGAATCTGCGGCGGGAGAGCCCGAATCGGTCAGCGCGCCATCGCCGCCGGCGGACACGTCCCCGAGTACGACACCCGCATCAGTGCCGAGCACGTCCACATCCGGCTGCGCGACGTCCACGGCTGCGATGTCCACGGCCCTGCTTGATCCGTCGTCGTTGGATGCTGCGTCGTGTCCGGCTGTCGACGTGTCGCCGCTGGGCGCGTCGCCGAAGGTGGCGTCGTTGACGAGCGCGACATCGTAGAGGTTGGCGCCGCTTCCACCAGCGCGCCCCGTCGAACATCCCAGGGCGAACAGCAGCGTCGCTGCAACGCAGCAAACGACCCGTGTCGTGGTCCCGGTGCGGGGATGTCCAGGGGATGCTGTCGTCACAGGTTCCGCAGTCGCAAAATGTCCGCAGTCGCAAAGTGTCCGCAGTCGCAAAGTGTCCGCAGTCGCAAAGTGTCCGCAGTCGCAAAGTGTCCGCAGTCACAAAGTGTCCGCAGTCGTCAAAGTGTCCGCAGTCGTCAAAGTGTCCGCAGTCGTCAAAGTGTCCGCAGTCGTCAAAGTGTCCG
>Ga0114932_10005542_pt1 | contig 11160 bp, 8 predicted proteins | sample 2SBtaG_2_FD_87286 | JGI IMG/M metagenome (GOLD analysis project Ga0114932, IMG submission 87286) | Deep subsurface microbial communities from Kolumbo volcano to uncover new lineages of life (NeLLi) - 2SBTROV12_ACTIVE470 metaG | ecosystem: Environmental > Aquatic > Marine > Volcanic ... | reverse complement strand
TGTGTAAAGGAGGTGCAACTGCTCAATCCCCTCGAGCAGAGTGAGATGAGCCAGGCCCTCATTTGTGACGTTTGAGCATCGGCGCAGATTCAGCGACTTCAACGTCGAAATTTTCACGACATTGGCCAACCCGTCATCGGTCAACTCGGTGTTCTCCAATCCGAGCCTTTCGAGTTTCTTCAATGCGACCAGTTCCCCGATCCCCTCGTCGCCAATATTGGCTCCCCAGATCTTCAAATCACCAAGATCCACGAGGCCTGCCAGCAAAGCGCACTGTTCGTCGGCAAAGGGACATTCAGTCAAGTCCACCGAGACAACTGCGCCATCCAGTCGTGTCCAACGGCCTCCGGCGTCCTTGATCGCGTCGACCGCCGCCTGCTCCCTTTGGGTTTGTTCAGCCTGTTGCTCGGCACTGCGGCCGACGGCGGGTTCTGAACCTCCCGCCTCCGCTGTGCCAACCGGTGGGCCGGCCGTACCACCGTCGCTCCCAGACATATCGGCATCCGACGGACAACCCGATCCTGTAACCAACACTGAAGCGGCCACAAGCCAGCCGCATGCGCGGAGTCTGACAAAACGTCTCATTGCGTGTTCACCCTGCGACAGAGCACACGGTTCAAGTGTGCCGGTGGCAAAACGGTCGGACGCCATGTCCCGAACCGGTCGATCGCCCCAATTTAGTCGTGAGAACCTACCAAGGCAACGACTCTCGGTTCCCGGTTAACACCCAACGAAAATCCACCGACACGTGCCGCAAAACAAGGGCACGGCCAGTTGTTGCCCTCTCACCCACCGTGTTATCATTCTCGTGTGTTGCCACAAGCGGCATCGCACTTCGCACCAACAGATTCACATCCGTTCCGGGACGACCGAAATGACCAACTCCAACACTTCCAACTCGACGCGCCGAGATTTTCTCCATACCTCCGCGGCACTTGGAACCGCATTCTGGGTCGCTTCCGACCAGGAATCCTGGGCAGCCCCCAAGTCGCCTAACGAGAAGATTCGGTTCGCCTGTGTGGGAGTTGGCGGCAAGGGTGGCAGTGACTCCGCCGACGCCGGCCGTCACGGAGATGTCGTTGCCATCTGCGACGTCGACCAGAACACCCTGAACAAGGCTGGCGGACGATTCAAGAACGCCAAGAAGTTCACCGACTACCGCGTGATGCTCGAGGAAATGGCTGACAGCATTGACGCAGTCACCGTCAGCACGCCTGACCACAACCACGCTCCCGCCAGCGTGATGGCAATGAAGCTTGGAAAACACTGTTTCACCCAGAAACCGATGACGCACAGCCTCTACGAGGCCCGGCAAATGGCGTTGATTGCCACAAAAAACAAGGTGCAGACCCAGATGGGCAACCAGGGCACCGCCTCTAACACACTTCGCGAAGGCGCCGCGATTGTCCAATCCGGTGTTCTTGGACAGATCAAAGAGGTTCATGTCTGGACCAATCGCCCCGTCTGGCCACAGGGTGGACCACGCCCCAAGGCCGCCACACCACCCAAGCACCTCAACTGGGATGTCTGGCTGGGCCCGGCACCAGAACGGCCCTTCGGCAATGGCTACCACCCCTTCGCCTGGCGTGGCTGGTGGGATTTTGGCACGGGTGCATTGGGCGACATGGCCTGCCACACCATGAACATGCCTTTCATGGCTCTGAACCTGCGAGACCCGATCTCGGTGGAAGCCACAAATTCCGGCCACAACAAGGACAGTTTCCCCAAGTCCAGCGTCATCACCTACCAGTTCCCCAAGCTTGGCGAACGAAATGCTGTCAAGATGATCTGGTATGACGGTGGAGAGCGACCGTCACAGGATCTACTTCCCAAGGACCAGAAGGTCCCACGTACCGGTTCGCTGCTAATTGGCGACAAGGGCATGTTGCTCTCGCCCGGCGACTACGCCAGCAACAGCAACACCGTCATTGGTGTCGACAAGCCAAAGGTCGATTTCGAGAAATCTCCGGGTCATTTCACCGAGTACGCTCGTGCCATCACGAGTGGAAAACCCGCCCGTTCGAATTTCCCGGAATACGCCGGTCCGCTGACCGAGGTCGTGCTGCTGGGCAACCTGGCCGTCTGGGCCGAGAAAAAGGTGGAATGGGATGCCAAGACGTTGACTCCCAAAAACGCCCCGGAAGTCAAGAAGATCGTCCGTCGCGAATACCGGAAAGGCTGGACCCTATAAAACGGGTTCAAATGACGACTTATCCAGGGCGACCGAGACCGACCAGGTCCCGCAGTCGTATTGGAGAAGTCGACATGCCGAATCGGCCGGCCAGGTGTCGCAACCATACGACCAGGCCCTCTTCCGGATGCAGGTACAGTTCGTGCAATGCCTTTTGCGTCCGGCTGCCGTTGCGCAACACGTACTGCTCTGATGGGAGCTGGAAAAACGTGTGCAGTTGAAAACTCGTTGCGCCTCGCAGAGCGTATTCGAGTGCAACCCGGCCACTGCAAATGTCACCGGTCGCCGCAACCGAAGGCATTGCCTCACCAGTTTCGTCCAAAAACATACCGAGAACCCGGAGATTCCGGTCACTCAGGTCGCCGCCCCCATAGGCGATCCCGCGATGACTCTCGAACTGGCGGTCCGGATCGAACAATCGGTTCCCATACACGAGCCAGTCGGCGGTGTCGTCCCCCGTCCCGCCCTGGGTCGCCCGCAACATTTCTAGTTGAAACGCATCGTCAAAAAGGGCATTGAACAATTTTAGCCCCACCTCAATCTTCCCGGATTCGGCCGCTCCACGAACCAGGCCTGGCACACACCGCAACCAGTTCACGACGGTTTCCCGGACGTTTGATCGATCACTCCCTGCCAGCGTTGGGCTGAAATCCTTCTCGATCTGCATCGGCCCCACCGGCCCCGCTTCCTCCCACGCCGCAAGGAGTCGGCGGGTTGTGTAACGGTATTCCGACTCCAACCACTCCGTTTCGCCTCCGGAGGGCAAATGGTATTTCACCGACGGAACGATTCGCGTCGCCGTGCCATCGGTCACCAATCTCGCGGCACGGATCAGCTCAAGATACTCATCCAGAGTCCCCCACCAACCCCGCCCCTTCCAACTGACTGTCCAACCGCTGACACCACGTAGTGACGTGATTGGCTCCACCTGCATTCGAGCCTCGTGGATGGCCCAGTCGGACATCGACTGTGTGCCTTCCTCTGACTCGGCAATGACGGTCTTGAGAACCACATATCCCAGCCCCGCAGCCGCATCGTCGGCGACCTGCTGCGGTGTCATCGACAGCTGACCAGACGCCTTGCCCCAGGGATTTCCGATCGGTTGTCCGCCGTATTCGCTCGACAGGTCCAATCCGAACTGCTCGCTAACCCACGCGTGGTAATCGACAGGCGTGTCGCGAGTGGCCAGGTCCTCATATGCCCGAGCCACGCGAGCCCGAAACTCAACCGCGACATCGGCCGCCCCGATCAGCCATCTCGACACCGCGTCGTCACACATCACCGTCACCTCGCCGTCGGTTGATTCTCATTCTATAGTCACCCAAGGAGTATCGACACCAATCCCACAGCACCAAACTTTCCAGCCCGATGATCCGCACCTGTTTTTCCACGATTGGCTGCCCAGACTGGACCTTTTCGGAAATGGTAGCCCGTGGCCGGGAAGCCAATTTCGATGGAGTGGAAATCCGGTTGGTCGAGAGAGAAACCGACCTGCTGGTCGTCCCGGGTCTTTCTTCGGCCCGACTGCCGCAACGCCGCCAAGAACTCTCTCAAGCTGGTTTTCGGGTCTGTGGCCTCGCCTCATCTGTTGCTTTTGATTCCCCCGATGCGACAGAACGGGCCCGCCAATGTGTGATTGGCCGGGCGTACCTCGACATGGCAGCGGAACTGGAAGCCGATTTTGTCAGAGTCTTCGGTGACGTCGTCAGAGATGAACTGGGGCGAGACACGACGATTCAACAGGTTTCCGAAGGCTTGGCAACGCTCGGTGAATACGCCGCCAGCCTCGATCTCGATGTCATCATCGAGACTCATGGTGATTTCTCCCAATCCGATCTCGTCGCCGATCTGCTAGACCAGGTCGACTCGCCGGCAGTGGGAGTCCTCTGGGACACACACCATCCATGGAGATTCTATGGCGAACCGCTGGCGACAACTTTCGGACGTTATGCAGGCCGTGTCCGTCACACTCACTGGAAAGACTCAGTCTGCCGCGAACCGTCCGAAAATGACACAAACCAACACCAAGCGTCCCAACAGGCCCACAATTTGATGAGCGGGCACAGGCACGCAGATTATGTACTTTTCGGAGGTGGCGAATTTCCCGTGGTTGAATGCCTTCAACTACTGCAGAAGGGTGGCTACCAGGGGTGGTACAGTTACGAGTGGGAGAAGATGTGGCACCCCGAACTTGAACCCCCCGAACTCGCATTTCCACTGTTCCCCGGCAAGATGCGACAGCTACACGCACTGGCCACTTCCGCCTGACCACGGAACCGCAAACTCCCCCCGGCCCCCCTCGTCGGCACGACCGAACCGCAGGCTGAGGGAGGCGCCGGACGTAGCGATTACTCCGCGAACGTTGTTTTCCGACAATTTGCTCAAGTCGGAATCGTGGCGTAATCTTTTTTGAGTCGCCAACACGTTCACCCGGCGACCTCACTACGTGCGGAGATTAACCATTATGCGACCAGCGGAGGGCCCCTGGCCCATTAGATTTGATCGTCTTGTAAGAACCGCTTTCTGGTTGGCGGCGATGACATTGCTGGCCGGAACTCCACTGGCTGCGCAGACTCCCACGGAACCGAAAACGGCAATTTCCGCTGGCCGAAAGCTCGAAATCGGTCGGCAGTGGACAGATGCCCTCTCGCATTACCGATCGGCCGTCGAGAAGTGGCCGGACACCAGCGAGTTGAAACACGGCCTGAGACGTGCCCGGATCCAATGCGGAATCCAACACCGTTATGCCGACCGAAGTTTCCGCCAACAACTGCTCGGATTACCACAACGCGACGCCATCGGGATTTTCGATGACCTGCTGACTCGTGTCCGATCGAGTTTTGTGGAACCCATCACGATGACATCCTTCGTCGCACATGGAACCGAAAGTCTCTACCTGTCACTGGCAAACAAGAGATTTCTCGAACAACACCTTCCCAAGGGCAATCGGAACAACACCGACGCCATCGCTTCACTGCGACGGACGTTGTTCAACAAGTACTGGAACATGCCGATCCGTAGTTCTGCAGAAGCGCACCGGATTGTCAGCGAGGTCTGTTACCACTCCAAAACGACGCTCGGCCTCCGATCATCCGCCGTCGTCCTCGAATATGTCTTTGGGGGTTGCAACGCACTGGACGACTACAGTGCATGCCTGACTCCGGACCGTTACGCGGATCTCAACGCAAACATCGATGGACAGTTCGTCGGGCTCGGAATCGAGATCAAGGGACAGCCAGGCCAAGGGATGTTGCTGGCCGATGTCTTACCCGGAAGCCCAGCACAGACCGCCGGACTTCGTGCCGGCGACCATATTGTCCGCATCGACGGAAACGACTGTCGGAACCAGTCCACCGAAGAGGCCGCGGGACTCCTCAAGGGCCCCGTCGGAAGTGGAGTGACGCTCGGATTGATCCGTGAAAACACCAAGGGCGAACAGAGTCTTCGGATCACGCGGAGATCCGTCGTGATCAAGAGCATTCCGTTGGCGACCATGCTCGACACGACCAACGGCATCGGGTATTTCCAGATGACCGGGTTCCAACGCGGCACCGCCGTTGAACTCGATCGCGTGTTGGCCGATTTTCGCCGCCAGGGCGCCCGGGCCGTCATCTGGGACCTGCGGCATAATCCCGGTGGACTACTGGATGCCGCAACCGATGTCCTGGACCGTTTCATCGGAGACGGGGTGTTGGTGTCCACTCGTGGCCGAACATTCGATCAGAACCGCGTGTACCGTGCCCATCGTTCCGGCACGAGCAACGTCCGACTGGCCGTTTTGACCGACGGAGAGAGCGCCAGCGCCAGCGAGATCGTCGCCGGGGCCGTCCGAGACCATCGACGCGGGTTGGTCATTGGCCGACGCACCTTCGGCAAATGGAGCGTCCAGAGTATCTTTCCGCTGGCGAGGTCTTCGGGATTACGCCTCACTACCGCCAAATTCTATTCGCCCGCCGGACACAACCTGTCTAAAGTCGGAGTCCAACCCGACATCACCGTGGCCGCCCCAAAAAATAAGGACGGGGTGTATCGTCGACCAACAAGGAACACGCTTGACGACGATGCCGACGTCCGCAAGGCCCTGGAAGAACTGCGGGCTCGCTTGGCGGGCTAATGAGCAGCACCTCGACAGACTGGAGCCAGAACGGCCGAGGCCAACGTCACCCCGTTGCCGGGTGGGCTTACACGGCTCGTTCCACGCCAACTGCTCTCGACATCGACCTGGAATCGGGCGATGTCACCGTGGTGACCGACAATGGCCGACTGCATCTCCTCGGTTCGGACGGAACCTTGCGAACCGACCCACTCGCGCTGGATGCCGGCCCTGCTCTCGCTTGGGCTGATTCGGCCATCGGCGGTGTCGTCCAACTCGGCCCCCGCCGCGCCGGATGGATTTCTCGCGATGGACAGATGCAATGGACCGTTGATTGTCACGATCAAATCCTGGATGTCGCCACGGCACCCTTCGGCAACGCAATCGCCATCAGCTTCGCCGACCGACACAACGTTGTCCTCGACAGCAATCAAAAACCGATCGGCGAATTCACATCCATACGGCCACTCAAGTTCTTGGAACTCGCCTCACATCGACCAATTGTCGTCGGAGCTGCAGAATCCGGGTTGCTGAGCAGCCACACGATCGACGGTCATGATCGCTGGTCCGAACAAATTTGGACCAACGTCGGAGGCATGGCGATCAACAGGAACTGCCGCACGGTTTTACTCGCCGCGTTCAACCACGGGCTCCAACGATTCAACCACCGTGGCCGCGGCCAAGGTTTCTACGACATCGAAGGCACCGCCAACGTGGTCTCCATCAGTTACATCGGGACCATCATCGCTGCGGCCACCCAGGAAGAACAATTCCGATTACTCGATCTCGATGGAAACACTCTCTGGCAAGCCCAACTTCCCGAACCGCTCGTGACACTGCAATGTGGCCCCTTTGGGGAGCATGTCGTTTTCGGTTTCTCATCGGGACTCATACAGTGTCTGAAATGGCCTCCCTGGAGCCGAAAGACAGGATCCGGGGCCGACGCTGGCCACTCCAGCACTTCATGAACGGTCGCGGTTCCACCTGGCCGAATTGGTTTTTATCCCCGGCCGTGGCAACGACGGATACAATTGGGCCACGGTGACCAACCCACCGAAGGCCACCGCCCACGACATCCCTGAAGAGACGTGTTTGATGGCTTCCGACTCAACCCCGGCATCCCTCCCCAACGACAACCCACCAGAGACTCGGCCGGACCTTCCCAAATCGTTTGGGCGATTCCAGATAGTTCGACTACTGGGGCAGGGCGGCATGGGGCTGGTCTACTTGGCCAATGACCCCAAAAGGGACCGGGCCATTGCCCTAAAAGTCCTCGCCAGCGAAAAGGCCGACAACGAGACGTTGCTCAAACGGTTCCGGTCCGAGGCCTTGGCCACCCGGGAACTGAAGCACGAGAATATCGTGGGGGTCTACGAGGCCGGTTCAATAGATGGCCAATTCTACATCGCGCTCGAATTTGTCGACGGCACCGATGTGTCCCAATTGATCCGAACCCGAGGTCGCCTGCCCGTCGGCCGGTCCCTCGACATCACCCGGCAGGTTGCACTCGCACTGGCGGTCGCCCACCGCCGCAACATTGTCCACCGCGACATCAAACCGTCGAACCTCCTGATCAGGGTTGACGGTGTCGTAAAACTGACCGACATGGGGCTGGCCAGATCGATGGACGACGCCGAGCAGGCTGGTATCACACGAGCCGGCACCACAGTTGGAACTGTCGACTACATCTCTCCAGAACAGGCTCGCAACAGCAAATCGGCCGACACGCGTAGTGACATCTACTCACTGGGCTGCACCTGGTACCACATGCTGACCGGGGAGGTCCCATTCCCCCACGGGAGCCTCACCGACAAACTCCAGGCCCACGCAAACACCCCCGCACCCGACCCTCGTAACATCAACGACACGATCCCCGAAGAGGTCACCCTCGTTTTACAACGCATGCTGGAAAAGTCCCCCGACCGCAGACACCGCACACCTGGCGAACTGGTGGACGCACTGGAAACCATCGTCCTCAATCGCACCGAAATCACCACTGACGATATCGCGGCACTTGCCGACGCCGACGCCGAGACGATTCACCACACAAGCCACACCGCACCGCCGCGGCGCGAACGAAAAGCTGAAAAGCCAGCCGGCGAAACCACGACTCAAAAACCCTCCCCTCGGCCCGCGCCCCCGCCGCCCTCACTCCGCTCGCGACGAAACGCGTTGCAAACCAACCGCCCAACGCACGGCAACCGGGGGATCGACCTGCACAAGATCAAATCCATCGGTCTGTTTCTCTTGGCCGCAACCATCCTGGCGGTCCTGGGCTACTTTTTTGCCACGCTAGGACAATCCATCGACGTTTCCATCACGCCCGGAGACACGCCCTCCACGTCCCCTTCCAAAACACCACCGCCAGACAGGCACAGTCACTCTGCCGCGACGTCTGCCGAGTCGGAATTGTTTTCGGCAGGCCACGTCAAGCGGAACCGGCAACCGTCACCCGGACGATTCTCGACCTGAATCTCACCGCCGTGTTCTCCGATGATCTTCCGAGACACAGCCAGTCCCAGGCCGGTCCCACGTGCCCCCTTGGTCGAAGCAAACAGGCTGAACAAACGCGGCAAGTCATCTTCGGCCACGCCGCCACCATTGTCATCGACATCAACAAACACCGCGTCTCCAGACAGATCCATCCCAACGCTCACCACGACTCTTGCGTCCGGCCGCCCCTCAACAGCATCCATTGCATTGGTCACAACGTTGAGGACTGCGCGGTGAATCCCTTCCGTCTCGCAGTCAGCCTCGCACGCACTATCGGCCAACTGGCACTCCAGTCGAACTCGTGATTCCCCGGCGAGTGGCCCCAACAACTCACAGACCTCCGCGACCGTCACGTTGACGTCCGACCGCTTCCAGGCCGGGATGCGATCGGTGCTGTAACTCAACATGTCCATGACCAGATCGTAAATCCGCCCCTGGTTCCGATCGACAATCCCCCACCCTCTCTGGATCAATTGTTCGTCGTGGTCCTTGAGGCCGAGGTTGATCAGGTAACTTCCACCTCGCACACCTTGGAGAATGTTCTTGATGTGATGGCTCAGAGTGGCGATCGTCTGGCCGACTGCTGCGAGTCTCTCGGCATGAACCAGGGCCCGCTGGTGCCGCTGCCCATCAATTGCCAGCGCCGCCTGGTGCCCGATCGCCACCAACAACCGCAGGGATTCTTCGCTGAGCCGCTCTCCACCAGCACCCTGTTCAAGTCCCTGGCCAACACCGGTTGTTGTATCCAGATAGATGACCCCCAAAACGGATTGCCGGCCAACCAGCGGAGCACAGACCGCTTCTCGAACGCCGGCCTGCAGGATACTACCACCGCCTGAAAACCGTTCGTCTTGCTGAGCATCAGAAGTCCGCACCCCCTGGCCGTCGGTCATCACGAGATCAACGATACTCCGCGGGACTGGCATCGCGACCGCACCGCCGTCCAGTTCCCCGGAACCAAAAGACACCAATTCTCCCCGGTCGCTCTCGGTTGTCAGTCGCTCACGATACACACGAGGCTGCGGGGCCTCCGTGTCCTCGGACGACATCAAGACGCATCCGCGATCAGCTGAAACAACCTCCAACGCGACGTCAAGAATCGTGACCAGTATGTCATCAAGTGTCACCTCCGGATCAACCATCGCCTCGCTGATCCGATACAGCGCCGCCAGGCTCGCCAACGCTTCCGATTCACCCAACTGCCACCCGGACTGATCGTCGCCGTCGGAGGTCGCTCCGACCGACTCGCGTTTTGTCCTGTCGAACACACCTGTGGCACTCGTCGCATTCAAGATCACGTCGGCCGTCTTGCCAACGATACTCGTCCGTTCATTGGGTCCGGCCACCAGGTCAACCGGCACCCGACGCTCGTGACCAACGCCATCTTGAACACGAAACCGAAACAAGGTGCCGGCCACCTGCAACTGGTCTCCGTCGATCACGCTCGCGCGTTGAACCGGAACACCGTTGAGCAGTGTTCCGTTCGCACTGTCGAGGTCCACCAGGACAAAACCGGAGGCCTCCCACTGGATGGCCGCATGAAACCGCGACGCTTCCTCGTCGAGAATCCGCACCGCATTCTGGGAACTGCGGCCAATGCCGACTCGTTGACGGCCAATCTGGTAGCGAGTTCCTCGCCCGGGGCCTTCGACGATAAGCAGGTTCGCCGTCGACACGATCCCTGGCTCCCTTGACACCCCGAAGACACCGCCCGACTTCGAGCAGTATGTAAGCCCCAATAAAAAACGCCCGACGGCATCTCGCGACACCGCCAGGCGATATTATAACAGCCACAACCACTTGCGTGGGCACGGCCCGGCTCAACTCAGTCAGGCGGTTGCCTCGGCGTGGCGTCGGGCCACCTCGTCCCAGTTGACCACGCTGAAGAATGCCTGCACGTAGTCCGGACGGCGGTTCTGGTAGTTGAGATAATAGGCGTGCTCCCACACGTCCAACCCCAGGATTGGCGTCCGACCTTCCGAGAGGGGCGAATCCTGGTTGGGAGTGCTTTCGACCACCAGGCCATCACTTCCAACGCTCAGCCATGCCCAACCGCTACCAAAGCGGGTCCCGGCGGCCTTGGCGAACTGCTCCTTGAATCCCTCGAAACTGCCGCACGCCGCATTGATCGCCTCTGCAAGTGCGCCTGTCGGTTCACCACCACCGTCCGGGCTCATCACCGTCCAGAACAATGAGTGGTTCGCGTGACCTCCGCCGTTGTTCCGGACCGCTCCCCGGATTGCGTCTGGCACTGCCGCAAGGTCACTGACGAGTTCCTCGACTCCTTTGGAAGCCAGTTCGTCATGACCTTCCAACGCCCCGTTGACGTTGTTGATGTATGCGTTGTGGTGTTTCCCATGATGAATCTCCATCGTCCGCGCGT
>Ga0114932_10005541_pt1 | contig 11165 bp, 16 predicted proteins | sample 2SBtaG_2_FD_87286 | JGI IMG/M metagenome (GOLD analysis project Ga0114932, IMG submission 87286) | Deep subsurface microbial communities from Kolumbo volcano to uncover new lineages of life (NeLLi) - 2SBTROV12_ACTIVE470 metaG | ecosystem: Environmental > Aquatic > Marine > Volcanic ... | reverse complement strand
TTCGTAACGACCGACGTATCCGCACCAAACTCCAACAACACACGCACAACGTCCGCGTAACCGCCGTCACACGCAACATACAACGCGGTCCAACCGTTCGCATTCGCCGCGTCAATCGCACACGCGTCAAACCCAAACAACACACCCAACACTGAAAAAACATCGCCCCCGTCAGCGCACTCAAACAAACACCCGCCACGCGACTGATTCATTTTCTACCACAAACATGAAATTCACGCTCACAAACACAATCAAACTCAAACACGACACACACACCATACACATAGAACACAAAGAAATCACAGCAGCACACAAAGCATACGATAGAGGATACGTCGCAACATACGACCTAGAAGGTAACCAAATCGAAACACAACAGGGACTCGCATACGGAATATGCACACACAACAACACACTACACACTTCGTCCTGGAACCTCAACTGCATCTTCAAACATAACGACAGCTTCGGACACGACGTGCTCAAAAAACCCGCACAAATAGCATCCCACAACAACACACTCTACGTAGCAAACACACAAAAACACACCATAGAACTCTTCCAAAACAACAAACACACACATACCATACCAAACATAAACACACCCTTCGCAATACACGTCGACGACACACACATACTCGCCACAAACATGGAATTACACGCACTCACCGTAATCGACACACACACACACGAAACACTACACCAAATCAGAAACCTATACGGACCCATGGGGGTATGCGCAAACAAACTACACATCTTCGTCGCAGACACATACAACAACGCCATCAACGTATACAACAAAAAAACATACGCACTCGAACACACACACAACATCAGCCTGCCAAAAGGTATCACACACCACAACAACAAACTCTACACAACAACAACAAACGCAACACCGCTCGACAAATCAACACACATACACATCTACAACATCACATCCAAAAAATTCCTACTCAACAGACTCCTCCTCACATAAATATATTTACTTTCACAACACACACCACACAAAACAACCACAAACAACCACAAGCGCGCAACTAAAACAACAAAACTGCACCAATCACAAAACTTAACAAACGCACACAGACACACCAAAAAAACACTCTAACAACAACAACACACACAAACAAGTGGTGGACTCACCCCATTAAAGACCCCCTCTAATACTGCTCAGACTGCTTTGTTATGGATCCTGGGGATTTCTTAGCCAAACACACGGTTAAGCGCCTCAGAGGACCCGAGGAAGAGCGGAAAGTGCGTTTGAAGAAGCAAAAATATGAAGATTTGGCGCCCAACTCGGAAACAGAGGTCGTCATGGGCGGGTCGCACAAGAGCTTTTGCCGCATACGGTTCCGATCCGGCGACGCGAGGGTGCAAAAACGCGGGAAACTGGGTATCGTCGTGGCAAGCGCGCTGACTCTCCCCACGTTGTCGCTCACCTACGACATCGTAATCACCACAGACGACCCCGAGGCACCGTGCGACGTTCCCACCCCAGACACCTTCCCAAAGCGTCATCATGTGTTTCTCATACCGACAAGGTCAAACAACGAGTATCCGCTCTCGCTCGAGGAAGCGACCGACTGCGAGAATGCTCCTTTGTCAAACTACGGATCGAAAGGCCAGTTCTACAGAGCGCTAAAAAGTCTTTATAACGCCAGAACACTGCCTTCCCGGGTCAAGGTATACAAAACACACGCACACAACACAATGGGGGCGCAAACTAAAGTCCTGGTCAAGGTGATGCACATCGAATGGAACGATGTTGTCACGTACTACAAGACGCAATACAAGCTCGCGGCCATGAAAAACCCGCGCACGCATCCTTATCACTGGGCCAGGACGCAGCTGTCGTGGCTTACAAAGGAACAGCAGACAAAGAAATCCGAGTTAAACGACGCGGAAAAGAGCCTGGATCTGGAGACGGTTATCAACACACTCTCAAAAGCCTGTTCAACGCACAGCGATCTGACGGAACAGCTGCTTACCGTTGTGGATACGCTTTCACATCACGTACTAATCGCAAACAAATAAACAATTTATTGTATTTGTTCATTCGTAATAACAAGTTTCATCGTTATCGGATTCGTCGTCACAGGTAAACACATCGATAAACACCTCGTTACCCACTCGCCGCGCCACTTGAAGAACAGATAGCCCCTTCATGTTACGACTCGAAAGACTTTGGCCGTAACTAAGAAGTTCCCGCGCACAGTTTACCGCTTTCATTGATCTAATACGCGCCAACATGTGCAGTGGCATGTCGCCGTTGTGGCTACATATAGACGGATCCGCACCCTCGTCCAACGCGTTCTTGATCCCAATCACATCCGTGTTAGACACGGCAGCAAACATCTGGATCAGTGCGCACATTCGATTCGGGTGGAGAACAGGGCCTCGTGTTTTTTTTCCTCCTTACGCTCAACAAACCAATATACCACAATCCATACTAAACGGATTTTGGGGTGTATAAGTTATATCGAGGTGTTGTTGCACTCCCAGATATGTAACTGAAATGAGATGTGTTATTGTGCCACCGAGTCAGTCAGTCAAAAATTGGAAAGTACCTGACTGACTGGGTCGCAAAATAGTCACTTTGTGTGAGAGTATATGTTCGAGAGATGTTCGTGTTGCTTATATAAATTATATATCAGATCAAGACGTTAAAATTCAATTCAGTGTAAATCCATTAGCGACCCCTTTTCCGTTCATGACTCGGAGAACAAGGTCTGTCTCCACAATTTCTATCCGTGCGATTTTCTTCTTCGGTACGAGAGGAGCTACAGCGTTTTTCCGTCGTTTTTTGCGAGGTATGCGGTTCTTATCAGGTGACGGAGTGTCCAAAAACCGTTTTCGAATGCCATGCATGGCGAGAGCGGGGTTTCGTGTCTTTTTTTTCTTCTTGTGGTTTGTGTTAGAAGAAGACGAGCTCGCACATTTGTCCGAATCCGATTTCTTTTCGCACTTTTTGTTTGTGTTAGAAGAAGACGAGCTCGCACATTTGTCCGAATCCGATTTCTTTTCGTGATTGTGGATTGTGTCGGACACGTAAGCCGTGGTTTCGAGCGACCTTAGCTGCACATTGGCACCCCCGTCCAAAGTGCGTTTCTGGATGCCTCCTGTGTATTGACGCTCCAGAACAGGTTGTTCCAGAACAGGTTGTTCGAGTGTGGCGTTGTTGTAGTGTTCAGTCAATAGGTTGTCGATGTTGTCTACGACTTTTTGTTCGTTGTATGTGAAGACATTTGTGTTCATCCTGTGAAGCAGCAATTTCATGTCAACGGGCTTAAGGGCTTTGATCGCTTTCTTCAGTTCAGTGCGCTTCCATGGCGCGCGCATGTACTCTCTGAAGAGAGTCTGAACTGTTTTCTTTCTTTCGCGATAGTCAGTTTTGTTCGACTGTATACCAGAGATGCACGCTTCTAGATACGCCATAGCCTTCCCTGTGGCGTCGGCTAGTTTCGTCAGATTAACCTCTTTTAAGTGCATTTCCAGCTCTTCCATCTCTGGATGGTCGAGACACGCCTCTAAGAAAGGCTGCAGTTGTTTTTTCTTGGCTGGGAAGAGATTATCTGACAGGTTCAGGACGCGGAGCGTTTCACAGCGTTCTACGAAAGTAGTGAGTGTTTTGAGATTTCTGTAGTGCTTGAAGTCCGTGTTGGAGAGATCTAGCACCTGAAGATACCTCAACGGTAGTTTGAAGAGCCACTGCAGGCCACTGGTTTGTGCTGAGTGATTGTCTGCCAGTGAGATTGACTGAAGGAAAGGGAACAGGGACACCATCTTCTCCAGTTGTTCCGCGTGAATGTTTCTAATGCCCACTTGTTCCAGTGCGAATTTGGTCATGTGCATCGTCATGTTCAGCGCATGTGCCATTTGTTCGAGCGCATATTGCGTGATGCATAGCTCTGATCGGATGTTTGTGACATTTGAGCGGATGTGCAGTTCCTTTAGGAGCACGTTTCGAGAGAGAAGCCGACAGAGCGGCCCGTTTGAGATGAAGTATGTACCACTCGGATCTCCCATTGGGGTCAGGAGGGCTTCCAGGTGTTGGATTTGAGTAGTAATGTGTAGTTTGGACACATCACTGAGCGTTGTCGCGATAGTGTTCACAAATGAGTTGAGATGGCCGACGTTGATTTTGTTGTGTTTCAGCGAGGTTTGGATCTTCAGCGATGTCAGGTAGTGTTTTGTGTTGCTGACGATGGTGGAGCAGATGCGCGGTGCTTGTTGAGGGTTGACTAAGTGGATTTTTTTAAGCCGTAGCCCACGAAGCGCGGTATCGAGGTCAGTTAGAGACCCCGAATCCTGTTTTGTCGACAGGTAAAGCGAAGGAGAGCGCAGGCTTGTGAACTTCCGCTGCGACACGAACGACTGATTTGGGTTGTGAGCGATGTCGTTTTGTTTTCCTGTTGGCACAATCTTGAGGAACAACGATTGGACTCTGTTGTGATGTGCTGGTTTGATACGCCCGAACATAATTTCGAGACCCACTGCAACACTTTGGACGAAATTTTCGCCAATGTACACCGTTAGTTTTAGAGACAACGGCGTGGGTGGCAATTGATTGACCCGCCGCGCAAATTGTAGCACATCCTCAGTGCATTTCACGACCATCTTTTCAGACGTGAGCATTTTTTTTTTTTTTTCCAGCAAAAGTCTTCACCCTTTTTCAGCAGAAGTCTTCACCCTTTTTCAGCAGAAGTCTTCACCCTTGTACAGAAGTCTCCAGGCTTTTGTTGTGCGGTTGCGCTATTGATTGATGATTTTTTTTTGCTAAATTCGTTCCGAAATAGCGTTGACGGAAAGCAACAAAAAACTTTTGCTCGGAAATCAACCATGAACACCAAGAGGATGAAAACGTTACTGAAAGCGAAGAGAATCTTCCCGTGTATGAGACCCGACACGCAAAACCTCATCAAAACAGCGGATTCGGACGCGTTGCTCGACATCGCAAGTCTTTCCAAGTCATGCTGGTTGAAAATGGCTGCGAAGAAAGAATTGTCGCGACGACATCACGAGGAACAATCGCTCTCACCTGGCCAAGTCTTTCTCTTCAACGCCATCCACAATCCACGCAGCATTATCTCAGGCCATTTCAACCATGCTTCTGTGAACGCCACAACCATGATGGGAAACAATGTTCTTATCTTGATGGCAAACAACAACAAGCTGTCATCTCAGTGTCTTACTCGCGCTTTCGCAATCGTGACGTCCATACCATTCATGAAGATTTTCAAACAGAACACACACGGCAACACTGTCTTGGACACGATTTTGCAACATAAGCATCGCTCGCTTTGGAATATTCTCTTAAAGACGCGGAAGTGGAACGTGATGAAGTTGGTTCGGACCCGAAAATACGCTCACGCCCCCTTTGTACTGTCATTCAAAAAGGGACAAACGAAAAACAACAAGCTATCTAAACGACTTCTGGCTTTGAAACGAAGAATGTTGCGCATTGGTTCATCATAACAATACAATCTGTGATGCATAAATAACAAAAAAATCGATTTGGTTAAAAAACGAAAATTAAGAAGAAACCTCCAACGTCCACACCCCCTTCGCACCAACAGCGACGTAAAGGCGGTCTTCGTGCAGGCTCATCCCTCCAATCCAGCCTCCAGGAGCTTTCAACGTCTGCACAACGTCATCTGTAGAGCGATCAAGCACCACGAGCTGTCCTTCACGGTGGTCCGAGCAAAAAACGTGGCTTTCAGTGCTGGAAATACCAACAACCGCCATCGAGTTGTTGTTCGGGAGCGCTTTTTTCTGCTTGAGATCGTGTGTAAGCTCGAGCAAATCAAACCCAACCTTCCCAATCCACAAGTTGTCCTTCCCAACAGACAATGAGCGGGTATCAACGTAGCGCTTTGATGCCACCGGTTTCAGATCAGGAACCGAAAACACCTCCACTCCGTGTTCAGTCACTGCAAAAAGTTTGTTCGCAGAGACGCGGATCTGATGAATGCAACCATTGGTCTCACACGACGCGACCTTCTTCTTATCCCCCGACAGCGCTTTGATCGACTGGTAAAAAGCGACAAAGGTCAACCCAGAAGAAGCTTCACACACGCTCATGGGGTAATCGGTGAGATCAACACTCACCTTCTTCTCAATCTTGCCATCGTCGGACGACACATGAAGCAACTCCAGCATGTTGTGATTGCCAGCGTGGTAGTCCTTCATGTCGGGGTCCGTCACACGCGTAACGTGGAGCTGTGGACAGTGGCTGCTGCGTGCAAACACGTCTGTAATGCACCCACTGTCCTCTTCTTCAGTGTCGTTGTTCACCCACAAAGGCTTCAAAACGTTCTTCCGAGCTTTCTTAGGCGACGCTGCCGCCTTCTTTTCCTCAGATCGCAAACGCTTTTTCGACATTTTTTTTTTTCCAGCAGAAGTTTTTCAGCAGAAGTTTTCCAGCAGAAGTTTTTCAGCAAAAGTCTTCACCCTTGTACAGAAGTCTCCAGGCTTTTGTTGTGCGGTTGCGCTATTGATTGATGATTTTTTTTGCTAAATTCGTTCCGAAATAGCGTTGACGGAAAGCAAAAAAAAAAAAGCGTGCCGTCACATCAACGCAAATGCACAACACCAATGCAAGATAGAGGCCTGCAATGCTCTTGATAAGAGAGCTCGTCCGCGCATGCCAGTGTTGGAGGTGGGGTGGGGAAGGATGCGTACGAAGTGTGCGTGAGGGTGGAAGATGGTGGTGGCTTACGGTAACGACCGTATCCAGGTGTTTGAGCGCGGCAGCGGAAGACTGGTGCAGTCGGTGGAGGACGTCAGAGATCCCATGGGCATGTGTCTGCACAATGACCGCCTCTACGTCGCCTGCTGGGATAGCAACTCCATCCGCGTGTTTAGCACTCCTAACTGCCGTCAAATGGAGGAGCTGGGTCGTTTGACGGCTGCGGTGAAGACGCGTACACGGAGGAGAGCTCTCTGGATACTACAAAAGATACATGAAACTTACCATTAATTCTTGCGCAACAAATAAATATTCGAAACACAGTCCTTCACCGATTCAAACTGGCGCGAATCAATGCTTACGTAGCGGTCAGCTAGATCCTCTTCGTCTTCCGGCTGTGTATATATCTTCCACGCTCTCAAACCATCAACGTGCACATGCATAGTGAAATGATCAGATAGACGCTCCCTCATGTTCTTTACGGCCTCTAACAATCGATCTTCGAGATTAACATAATCCTTCAACTCAAGCGTCACAATCGTGTGAACATAGAGTATGAATTCGCTCAAAAAATTAGTTACCTTTTTAAAGTGATCAACAGAAGAAATGTTTCGGAACCTGAAGTCCAACTGGTCACCCTTTCGTGCCGCGAATCGAATGGTGTCGTTCAATTCGAAATCAACGCAGTGCGTGTGGCACTTTTTCTTCGCCTCTTCCTCCATCTTTTTTTTTTCATTTGATGCACAAGATCTGTAAATATTTTCAACTGAAAAGAAAAACAACGAACCCTCTTTTGCGTTCGAATGAAAGGACGAAAAAAAAGAAAAAGAACGCCCCCCACATGGAACATTCTGCACAACTCGATCATGAAAAAAAATCGAGCTCTAACACTAGAGTTAATTCAAAACAACACAACAGACATTAACGAAAAGGGGGTTGAAGGATGGAGAGCACTGCACATCGCATCCTATGACCCAGAAGATGATTCTGAACTCGTGTCGTTGCTCCTTACACATGGCGCCCGTGTCAACTCAATTACTGGAACACAAGGCATAACTGCGCTCTTCGTAGCAGCACAACAGAATAACATCAAAGTGGCACAAAAATTACTATCCCATCCCTCGATAAACGTCAACTGCTTGACACACGAACGCGCGACACCCCTGTTCGTAGCAGCTGAACACGGCCACGTCGACATGGTCCAACTGCTTTTGCGTCACAACGCAGACGTCAACCTAGCAGACAAAGACTACCAAACTCCACTCTACATAGCAGCAACGCGGAAACAACACAAGGTTGTTGAACTTTTGTTAGAACACAAAGCGGACCCGAATGTCAAATCTCGACATCAAAGCAATGCGCTACTCGCGGCTACATGGAATCATGATCTACAAATGCTCAAGCTGCTACTGAGCTACAACGCAACGGTAACTTCCGAATCTGGCTCACTCAACGCAATCATCCTATGTTCATATCTCAATCATGTTACAGCGCTCGAAATCCTACTCAGATCCATAACAAATAAGGATGTGTTAAAAAACACATACAACAACTTCACAGCACTCGAATGGGCCAATCTGTTGTGCCACGAAAAGTGTGTACGTCTTTTACAATGACACTGTAAGCGAAAGAGGCTATTTCGGCTAGGAAAACGGTGATGGAAACAAAGTTTGTCATGCTGCGCAAGGCTGTGAGACAATAGTAACCAACATGCTGTGCACAGCCTTCCTCTCTGACAAAGCGTGTTGTTACAAAAAAATATCACAAAGAGCAAATGTAATAACGAGAGATCTCATCAGGTGGCGTGTTAAGTGTAACCTCAACGCCATTCTTATAAACGCAGGACAATGCCTGGAGGCGACAAAAGACCATTCCAGTCAAGAAGCAAACGACATCCGAGTTTTACAAGGTCACCTGCGTCCTGCTTTGTTCCCAACGCACCGTGGAATGCTTTTTCGAACAACTTGTGCAACACCCTCGTAGTGCATTGCAACTCAAGCTTTCGAAACGCCTCTCGCAAAGGGTCGTCCAAAAGTGACGAAACATCACACATGACCACGACCTCAAGACGAGGGACTGATGTCTGAAGAACTTCGACCAGACGACGCAGCTGTCCTTTTGTCAGTGAAGGACTTGTTTTCCGCTGCATCGATGTCTGAACAGTTTTTTCCAACGCTTCAAAACCAGAAGCCGCAACACAACTTCCCAATCGACTCCTGTGAGATGCTCCCCTGGCAACGACACACTTTTCAGCTCTGACAACTGTGCCAACTGGTCTTCAAAATTAACCAATCTCCCCCCAATATCATCACACGGAGACAGCGCGCGCAGATCTCCTCGTGACTGAAGAGAAGTCAGGCCGGACCGCGCTGGACGTGGCGAGCGTGGGTGCAAAACGGTCCTGAATGACGAGAGGTGTCCGATCTGCAAGAAGAAGAGCGCGCTCACGGAATTCAGCGCACGGCGCGAGCAGAAAAACACGCTTCTGCAAAGCGCCATGCGGTTGGCGACGGCGCAGGAGCAGGAGCTGGCGGCGCTGAGAGAGGAGCTGGAGCGGGTTCGAGCGAAAAGGAAGAGGAGCGGGGGCGCGAAGACGTTCTCACGGGGCCGCAAGAAGCCGAGGAAGGGCTGAGCAGGAGGTTCCGCCCTCGCTCTGCGATACTATAGAAAAGCATTTGCATTCATCAATCTTTCCAAAGCCCTGCAAGGCCCCGTCTTCGCCACTCGCGCACTACACCCCGCGGAGCAGCTCACCTACCGCTTCTCGGGCACGTCACGCACGAGCACAGCCTGCCCAAGCGCGCGCTAAGCAAAGTGAATGCGCCGCGCGTCAACCTCACCTTTCGCATGTTCAAGCCGCAGTCTTAATTTATTTTTTTTTATTGTTACTTTTTCTTTGGTTTCTTCCTCCTCTCCTTACCGGTCGGAAAACTCTTCTTCCGTTCACTCCTCCGCTTCCTCTTGAGCCGCTTCACCTCCTCCTCCAACGCCGTCAGCTTTTGCTTCTGCTCTACCAGTTTACTCTCCCGCGTTACCGCCGCCTCCCTCAGCGCCCGTGCCTCCTCTGCAGCCTCCGAAGCCACCCCCATGGCCATTCCCAGCAGCGCGTGTTTTCGTTGCTGCCGCAAGCTAAGATCATCGTCGCCGACCTCCTCTCTACACAACGGACACGTCACGGGTTTGGCACCTCTTACCAGCATCCCGACGTACTTGCGCAGAGCGGAACGTTCGAAATGATGACCACACTCAAGGCTGACAGGGTCTTGGAGCGGCTCGTGCTTGATCGGACAGACGAGGCCCCTCTGCAAGCAAATCTCTTCGAACTCGCGGGAAGACCTGTTCTCCGTCGCGGAGAGCGCCCCATTGCGGCCCTTTTCGGCCTCCAACAGGAAGGTCTTGCACTCCCCGTCCGCCACGTGCAGCGCGGTCCGGCCGGAGTCGCTCTCAGTCGCAAGGAGATCTGCGCGCGCGTCTGTTACTAGGTACCTCAAGACGTCGAGGTGACCCTTCTCCGCCGCCGCCCAGAGAGCTGTTGTTGCGTCATTCGCCGCCCTCTCCTTGTCCGCGCCCTTTCCCACCAGCAGACGCACCACATTCAAGTGGCCCCTCTGCGCTGCGATGTAGATAGGCGTCCAGCCGTTCTTATCCGCCTTGTCCTTGTCCGCGCCCTTCTCCACCAGCAGATCCACTACCTTCAAGTGGCCCTGCAGCGCTGCAATGTGGAGAGGTGTTGCATTCAGTTTCGTCGCCTTGTTCTTCATCGCGCCCTTCTCCACCAGCAGATCCACCACCTCCAAGCGGCCCCTCTGCGCTGCAATGTAGAGAGGCGTTGCGCCGTTCTTATCCGCCTTGTCCTTCATCGCGCCCTTCTCCACCAGCAGACGCACCACATCCAAGTGGCCCTCCCACACTGCAGCGAGGAGAGGCGTCCAGCCGTCGTTCATCGCCTTCTCCTTGTCCGCGCCCTTCTCCAGTAGCAGATCCACTACCTCCAAGTGGCCCTCCCACGCTGCAATGTAGAGAGGCGTACAACCGTTCTTCTGCGCCTTGTCCTTGTCCGCGCCCTTCTCCACCAGCAGATCCACTACCTTCAAGTGGCCCTCCCGCGCTGCAATGTGGAGAGGCGTCCACCCGTTCTTATCCGCCTTGTCCTTGTCCGCGCCCTTGTCCACCAGCAGACCTGCCACCGCCTTGTGGCCATTCTGCGCTGCGATGTAGAGAGGCGTTGTGCCGTCCTTTGTCGCTATGTTCTTGTCCGCGCCCTTCTCCACCAGCAGTCCCACTACCTCCAAGTCGCCTTCCTCTGCCGCGATGTAGAGAGGCAAGGCATCCTCCCTTTTTCCCGCCTTGATCATGAGAGTGTTGTTGTTGTTTTTTTCGTGCCAGAAGTCTTCACCTTTTTTTTTCAAAAGTCTTCAGGCTTATTCTGCAGAAGTCTTCAGCCTTTTTTTAAAGTCTTCACCTTTTTTTTTCA
>Ga0114932_10005540_pt1 | contig 11166 bp, 12 predicted proteins | sample 2SBtaG_2_FD_87286 | JGI IMG/M metagenome (GOLD analysis project Ga0114932, IMG submission 87286) | Deep subsurface microbial communities from Kolumbo volcano to uncover new lineages of life (NeLLi) - 2SBTROV12_ACTIVE470 metaG | ecosystem: Environmental > Aquatic > Marine > Volcanic ... | reverse complement strand
CTATTGAATCTATTGTTTCAAGCCACTCTTTAAGTAAATGTAAATTTTCATTTCTATGTAAAGTCACAAGAATATCCTTACCATAAAAAGCGTCTTTTTTATGCTGTATCAAATTATCTAAAACAGTGTTTCCTGTAACAAAGATATCACCTAAAACATTTTCGTTTTTTAAATTTTTAGAAGACAAATCAGTAGGGCAAAGATTTACTGTAGCTATCCTTGAGACCATTTGTCTATAACCTTCTTCGGGAAAAGGATTCTCTAAATCAAAGCTCCTTAGCCCCGACTCAACGTAAAATATATTTTTTTTAAGATTGTAAGCAACTAATGCTACAGCTGCTACCGTTGCTGTGTCGCCTTGAACAATAATATTGGTATATTTGTCTATTATATCTTCTGTTTTTAAAAGTATTTGTTGAAATATAGAATTAAGTCTATTCCCGCAAACATTATCTACTTCTACAGAGTGAGTTGGTTCTCCAAAATTTATTATATCCACATGTTGCTTAATAAATAAGCTATCTAAGGATGGGTTATCTTTTAAGATTGGCTTTACTTTAAGATATTCTGGTCTTGTACCATAAACTACAAGTGTTTTACTCATACATTTAATAATTTAAATCCTTTAGAGTGATAGTGCTTCAAAGATTCTCCAAAAATACTAGAATGATGATTTACAGAGATGGCATCTTTATCTACCCCAAACTTATTAGCCAGCTCAGGATCACTACCCCAAAGGCTTTTATCATCTTTTGGATGTGGAGGCACATAAGTATTTAAATCCAAATATTTTTGTATTGAGTAAGCAAAATGCATATCCTCCCCACACAAGTGAGAAACTGGAACTGGAGCTTCTCTCCAAAAGGCTCCTAATAGATCTCTATGGAAAAACCAAGAATGACCAACTATATCTACTTGTTTAGTTTCCTCATTTGGATTTGCCCACCCGTGACGTTCATAGTTCTGATAATCTAAATCATTGAAAGTAACTCCTATTGTGCCATATAAACCGTTATTTTCATTTTCAATACAGTTAATACAATTTTCAAACCATTTTTCAGATGGTATTGTATCATCATCAAATACACAAACATAGTCAGATGTACTATTTAATGCAAAAGCAAACCTGGCCCACACTCCATAATTTGCATTGTTGGCTGATATTGCAATGTCGTTGTATTTTGAAAAATCAAACTCTGTATTGTTTTCTGGATGGTTCTTTCAAAAAAATATTTCTTTTGCTGGTACTGACTGCTTTTTTAAAGCTTCATACTGCTTTTCCAATGTAAATGGTCTTCTAAAACCATTTAATACGACTGATACTTCTTTACTTTTACTCATTGTTTATTTTAGACCAAAAATTTTCTGCTGCATTCCCGCAGCCTTCCTTAAATTTATCGTAACCTGCATCTTTGAATTCAAGATATGCACCTATGCGATCTGTTTCTCCTATTATTTCTTCAACCCCACATAGTAAAGCTTCGCCTACCATTCTACAAAAAGGCTCGTTTACTATGGGTGAATGAAATAAAGCTTTTGATTGTTGAAATATTTTAGCAATCTCCTCATGTGATTTCATACCCAAAAATTCAACATTATCAATACTGTTAAACAATTGACTATAATCTTGATCTCCCCATCCGAAAATACTTACGCTTCTATCTGGATTTTGCTGAGCAAAAGAGATTAAATTATTTAATCCTTTAAGGTGATGTAAGTACCCGCAATATACAACATCATATATTTTTTCGTCTTCGCTTTTACTAAATGTAGTAGTATCGATAGGATCATAGACTATCTCTACATTTTCAAAATAATCGCCATACATTTCAGTAAAAAACTTATGGTGATATTGAGTTAAAAAGAAATTTATTTTTGAGTTTTTAAATAAATCTTGTCTGTCTTGAGCATTAAGATATAAACAAGAATCATGTTCTAGTCTAACAGAGTTTGGTAGCTTTTTTATATAGTTAAGCTTTTCTGGAGATGTTTGAGTTATGGCTTCTAAATTAGAATTTATAACTAAGTCATAGGAACTAAGAAAGTCTACGATTGATGATGTATGATCATGCTCTTTTATTTCATGACCTAATTCACGACCCTTTTTTAAAATTAAATCATTGCTGACTTGCGCCCCACCTTGGCGTTGTTCTAAAGTAAAGTCAGATATAAAAAGGATTTTCATGCAACAGCATGATTATATCCTATAACTCTTCTTCTTCAATAAAAATAGATATATTTTCTAAGTCAGGATTTTTAGCTAATAAATCACTTTGATCACAAAAACCCTCATCATTCCATCCCCACTCACTTAGTACTTCCTCATCATCCCAAGCTACAGCATCACTTGATGTCATTTTACTTACAGGTTTTTTACTCCAAAACCTACAAGACCAATATCTGGCCTTATATTTTGGACCTGGGTTTGTATCACACTTATGCCTAGCTCTGAAATTTCTTCTTCTGTCTGGGTCGTCTCTTTTTATTTCCATGTTTGGATCACCAAACTTGACCATCACAACATTGCCTTTTTCATTTTTGACATATACACCAAACTTCTTTTTAGAGCCTGATGGCAACCTGAAAGGTTTATTTAGAGTTTTTTTTTGAGCCTCTGTGTAATCTAAATCTTCAGCTTCAATATTCATTTCTTCCTCAGATACGCCAGCTTTAAGAAGATCAATTTTAGCCATAGTGAAGTTAATATCACTAAAGTCTATATACTCATGACCCACTTCCTCATTGTAATATTCTTCGCTTCCTCTAGCTATATCTGAATCAGCAGCACGATAAGATTTCTTAACTTTGCCACCCCTCATCATTTTTAGAAATGTATTCACTCTAGCCATGGCCCATTGGCCCCTGCTTTTTCCAGGTCTGTGACTACTTGAAAAAGCTCCAGCGCCTCGCCTATAAACTTTCTTAAGTTGTCCTAATGTTACTTTTCTAGAGTGTTTGGAATTATGCTCTTTTACTTTATTTTTAAGAGCTGTTACTACTTTTTCAGAAAAAGTAATTTTAGGAGATTTTTTATCTCCGCCAGCTGATCCTTTAGGATTTTTCTTTGAACCTTTTTTGCGTTCTGAAGGTTTAGCTGGAGTCTGCGCTCCGCTTTTACGCCCAGGTCTTTTAGCGGCCTGTGACTCTAAGAAGTCTTTTGCTTGGTCTGAAAAATCGTACTCCATACGAGAAAATTTACACAAAAAATGATTAAAAATGAATTTTTATCCTTCGCAGGAGGAACAAGATAGAATAGACCTAGCTAATTCTTGGCTTGGATTAGCACTCCTTTGATAATAAAAAGTCTTAACTCCCTGCTCCCATCCAAATATAAGCAGTTCACTTACCTGTTTTGGTGGACATTTAGGTGAAATCATTAAATTTAGGCTTTGACTCTGGTCTATATATTTCTGCCTTTGTGCAGCCTGAATTACTATTTCTTTTTGTGATATCTCTCCAAAAGTCTTAAATACATCTTTTTCTTCATCAGTTAAGAAATCTAGATGTTGAACTGATCCACCCTTAAGTAGAATGGATTTCCAAGTTTTTTGCGTGTTCTTTTTCTTTTCTTCCAAAAGCTTTTCAAGATAAGGATTTTTGTAAGTGAACTTGCCCTTGGCTAAATCCTTTGTAAAATAATTACTATTCAAAGGTTCTATGGATGGAGAAACTTGCCCTAATATGAAAGAGCTTGAAGTGGTAGGCGCAATAGCCATTGTGGTCATGTTACGCCTACCATAACCCTTAAGATATTCAGGTTCTCCAAGCAGGACAGAGAGATCTTCTGTTGCTTTATCACATTTTTCTCTAATAAATTGATGTATCTCCTGATTTAAGAACTGAGCTTCCAATCCCTCGAAAGCAATCATTTGTTGTTGTAAATAAGAATGCCAACCTAAAACTCCTAGACCGACAGCCCTTTGTCTTTTTGCAAATTCATGAGATGATTCCATAAATGGCATACCCTCAGTCTTTTGGATATATTCTTCCATGACTGCATCAAGAAAAAATGTCAAAGTCTCTACAGCATCAGTTTCTTTTATTTCATCCCAGTGGACTAAATTTAAAGATGCTAAACAACAAACAAAAGATTCCTCTTCAGATGAGCTTAAGGCTATCTCGCTACAAAGATTAGAAGCGTGTACTTTTAATTTTTTATCCTTGTAAGCTTTAGGAGCTGCATCATTTACAGTATCAGTAAAAAATAAATAAGGATATCCTGTTTCAAATCTTTTTCTTATGACAGAAGCCCATATAGATCTTTTTTCTTTATCTCCATTCATTAGGTCTCTCATCCAAGCATTGTCAATGCACACACCAAAAGACAAATCTTGTATAGGATGACCTTCACTTCTAATCCTCAAAAATTCTTTAATATCTGGATGGTCTATTGGTAAATAGCCAGCGAATGATCCTCTTCTTACATTACTCTGAGAAACAACAGAAGACACTTTGTCAAAAAGCTCCATGAAATGAACTGATCCACTGGATGTACCTCCAGATGATATTTCTTCTCCCCTTCCTCTCAAAGACCCAAAGTAAGCTGATGTTCCAGCTCCATGTTTGGTTTGCATTCCTACCTCAGCTTGCTTCTCTAAAATGGAATCCATTCTATCCTCTATGTAAATCCCATTACAAGAAATAGGTAGACCTCTTTTTCTTCCAAAGTTGGCCCAGACAGGACTAGATAAAGAGTAAAATCCCCTAGCTGCATAGTCTTCGAATTTTTCAGCGAAGCCCTTTACTTTTAAATATTTTTCAGCAGCCGCAGCTATATCGGCAACTCTTTGTTTTGGGGACTCGTCTTTTTCTAGATAGCCCCTTTTTAAAAAAGCTTTAGAATCTTTATTTAACCAATAATACTTTTTCATTAAAATAGATCGTCTGCATCGAATGTTTGTGAATTTTTAGAGTATTCGACAGGTCTAGAATGGAAAAAATCTGTAGCATTATTTCCCATCAATTCCTCTTCGAACCACATTGTATCTTCTAATATAGAAGTTTCAACATCAAATGCAGGTTCAAAACCTATTTTTTCTAAAGAATCATTGATTCTGTTTTTTATAAATTCTTTTAAGATATTGGCGTTCAATCCTTTTTCATCAAAACCATTAACCATCCAGTCAACAATCTTACTCTCCGCAACAAAAGCCTCCTTGGCTTCATGCTTTATTCTCTGTTCCAACTCTTCATCAAAAAGCTCAGGATATTCACTTCTTATTGTGTTGATTATCTTAATCCCAGCCAGCGCATGAATGTTTTCTTCATTCCTAGTATACTTGACTTGCTGTCCAGTATCTTTAAGGACATTCCTATAACGATTAAACCAGTTAATAATATAAAACTGCGAAAAGAGAGAAACATTCTCCACAAAAAGCGTGAAAAGAATGATCGAATATACATATTGTTTTTTTGAATCTTTGTAAAATTTGTGATTGTATTTTCTAAGATATTTTACACGGCCTTCAATGAAGTCTAATTTTAAATTTTCCTCAAATACATCCTCAAGCCCAAGTACTTTAAGCAGTCTCTCATAGGCATTATTATGGATCACTTCGATATTAGCCATAACATATCCTAGATCAGTTAAACTGGGGTGAGGCAAATTATCTCCAAGTTTACTCCAAAACTTTTTAACAGCTACTTCTATCTGCCCAATAGCAGAAAGAGTACGGATAATCATATCTCTTTCTTTGGAAGATAAATTAACATTAAAGTCTTGTATATCGCTGGTAAAACTGAACTCTTTGTCTGTCCAGAACCCATTGTGCATTGCTTCGATAAATTCTTGCGCCCAGGGATAATGATCGGGCTTACGGGATAGTTGCTCTTGGAAAATCATAGTTAGAAAGTTTTACACTTGAGTGGCTCCATGGTCAAATATTTAAATCAAATTTGATGAAAAAATTTTTTTTGTTGACAAATTTGCCGTTGGGAGTATAATACCGTGAAACGGAACAAGGACGTTATTGTAACTATTACGTAATACCTATGCATTACGTATACTGTAACGGTAACGTTTTATAATATATTTAATTATCTTATAATTATATATAAATAAAATGGAAAAAGGCCAAACAGATGCTAAAATACATCCTGTGCAAAGCGACTTAACTTTAATCAACAGGATCAAGGAAGATAATGACGAAGATAGTCTTCTTGAGTTAATCAATAGACATTCTGGCATTTACCACACCATGGTTAACTATTTCTTATCTGGATCTAACAACAATCTGGAAAAGAACGTTTTAAATCAGGAAAAGGATTTAGCCATTTACGACTCGGCTAAAAATTATGATCCAAATAGGAAAACTAAATTTTCAACGCATTTGGCTAATCAAACTAAATGGAAATGCCTTAACATTTTAAATAAAAAGAAAAAAGTTAAGGAAGTTTTTTTAGATGATGAGGATTGTTTCATTGAACCATATTCTGATTCTTTCTATGAAAATATTAAAAAAGAAGAGGCTTTAGCCGCTTTTTCAAAATGCTTAAAAAGAGAGCAAGACGAAAGAATAAAAAAAATTATTGACAGGAGATATAATGTGAATAATAATAAGCTCACTCCTTGGAGAGAAATAGCAGAGGATCTCGAAATGAGCATTCAAGGCTGTATTAATCTTCATAATAAATTTATAGATAAAGTAAAAAAACAAACACATAATGTATAATTCAATAACATCCGCCGCATATCTTGTAAAAGATCCTGAAGTAAGAACTACCAGCACTGGCAAAAAAGTAACCAACCTCAGGGTAGGTGTATCAACAGCCAACGCTAAAACTAAGTGTTTCATTGATGTGGAATACTGGGATAAAACAGCAGAACTCGCAGAAAAGTATCTCAGCAAAGGTAGAGAATTTATTGTTCAAGGAGAACTTTGCATGTCAAGCTGGGAGAAAGATGGCAAAAACTATAGTAAGTACTTCATCAGAGGTAAAGATCTCCAGTTCTTGTCTAACTCTAAGAAGAGTGATTCTGATGGCGGTGGCGATCAGAAAGATGGTGCAGATAATTCATCTGACGACGTTCCATTTTAATGAAGTTGCTTTTAGAAGTTCCTTTAAATAGGCTTAGCTTCGGGAATGTAGCTTTTAATTTAATACGAGAGCTACATAAAAAAGAAGTTGATATAGGTATATTTCCAATTGGAGAGCCTGACCTTTCAGCTTACGATTTTTCCGAAGATCTTAAAAAGTATATAGAAAATGCTATAAATGCCAGGTTTGATTACTTGTCTCAAGACATTCCTAGCTTTAAGCTTTGGCACTTAAATGGTAGTGAAAATAGGAAAACTAAAAATCAGTACCTTTTTACTTTTTATGAGTGCAATCAGCCTACGCCAATAGAGTCTGCGATATGTAATGTACAAGACCATGTTTTCTTTAGCTCAAATGACGCTATAGATAATTTTAAAAGAGTCGGTTGCAACAATACAAGTTTTCTTCCTTTGGGTTTAGATGAGGATTTCAAAGCAACTGGAAAAACTTATATGGAGGGTGTCACTCATTTTGGACTTATGGGTAAGTTCGAAAACAGAAAACACACCCAAAAGATCATACAGACTTGGTTAAAAAAGTATGGCAACAACAGTAAATATTTATTAACTTGCTGTGTTACAAATCCATTCTTTAAGCCAGATCAAATGCAGGGCTTAATTAACAATACCCTTGGTGGAGAGCATTATAGCAATATAAATTTTCTTCCTGTGCTTCAAAAGAACAGCGAAGTAAATGAGTTTCTAAACTCCGTAGATATTGACCTTACTGGATTATCAGGGGGAGAGGGTTGGAATTTACCAGCTTTCAATGCAACTTGTTTGGGTAAGTGGAGTATAGTTTTAAATTGTACTTCTCACAAAGATTGGGCCACAAATGAAAATAGTATTTTGATTGACCCATCTGGCGATATGCCTGTTTCTGATGGAATGTTTTTTAATGAACAGCAACCATTTAATCAGGGAACCTTCTATACTTGGACTGAGGAAGAGGCAGTTTGGGCGATGGAAGAAGCTGAAGAAAAGGTGGGACAAATTAACACGGAGGGTGTCAAACTTGGAGACAATATGACCTACTCTAAAACTGTTGATTCTATTTTATCCCTTATTTTTAAGGGTTAAAGCATTGGCACAAATACTGTTAATATATAAGGTATTATGAATACATTATTTAATATATTAAACGATATACAATCCCAAGTAACACCAACAGATGATAAGGATGCTTACGAAGTCGAATTTTCATTTGCTGGTTTTTCAAAAAGCCAAATTAAAATAACCGCTACTGACGAACTACTTACTGTTGAAGCTAAAAACAAAAAAGATTCTAAGAAGAGAACTGTTGGTTTATACAACAAAATATCTTTAGAGCATATTGTTGCAGAATACAGTCATGGCCTTCTAAAGTTAACACTTCCAAAAAAAGGTGTAAATGGAGGTAAAGAAATTAAAATTACTTAATGCCAATTTACGTATACAAACACCCCGAAAAAGAAGAATACATTGAAGTCCTTCAAGGCATGAATGACGAACATGTATATGAACAAGATGGTTTAGCGTGGGAGCGGGTTTTTCTCGCTCCCAACGCATCTATCGATAGTGATGTAGATCCATTCAATGGTAGACAGTTTGTTGATGCAACAGCAAACAAAAAAGGTACAATGGGAGATATGATGGATTTTTCAAAAGAGCTTAGTGAAAAAAGAGCTAAATCAAGCGGGGGTGTTGACCCTGTAAAAAAACAATACTACAAGAATTATTCTGAAACTCGTAACGGGGCTAAGCACCCTAAAGAAATTAGAGAAAAAGGTTACGAGAGTAAAAATGTAAAAATAGATTTTGATTAAGTATAATAAGTACCACTTAATCTTAATCCTCTCTTCTCAGTAACCTCAAAAGTAAATGAAGCATTGAAAGTCATAATGCCATTTACAGGTAAAGAGTAGCTAAAATTTTCAAGCTTTGCTCCATCAATGTTGTAAGACATATCTTTACCAGATCCATCTAAAACCAAATCAAAAGTATAATCTGTTTCGTTAGCTAAGATACCAGATATTGTTCCATCATTATATCCAGAAACCAATGAACTAACATTGAATGTACCCTGGGCTGGCATTTGAGCCTTTCGATTATAAGCATAATCACTTCCTAGGCCATAAGAAGATGTTCTTTGTAAGGAAATAGATAAATCTAGAGATTGAACAAAATGGATTCCAGAAAGATTTTGTCCACCTGCCTGTAAGTTTTGTAAGGTTATAGTGCTGTCAGAATTTTTTGGATTAACTAAAACAGGACTTTTGGTCCCAGTAACAAACGCAAACCTTGCCCTACCGACATCTTTAGCGTTGCCGCTTTCTAAATTTACTGAAGGAGGAACCATGCTGGTCCCTGTAAGCCCCTCAAACTTCATATTAGAACAAATATAACTTGTTGTTACAGTTGGCAAAGAATCAACTCCATAAGTAAGACCATAAGAAGTTAAAAAACAATTACCGAAAGAGGCACTTTCCCAACCATTAAGATTAGTCGCTGCGCCATTTAAATTAATTAAATTTAAAGTATCAAGCCCTTGATCTGGATTATTTAATAAATAAAAATTAGTATTATTCTCTAAAGTACCAGAAAAAGCCTGTATTGAGTTGTTGTAACTATCAACTGTTTTTATAAAGTTGCCATGAACCTCGTTTTCTAGTTTTGGTTCTGGATAATAAGAGAAAGTTAATTCTACGTCAGGCTGAATAAAAACATCATTTAAACTAAAATCCTGAGTACCAATTTGCTTAGAGGGTTGATGTTCTATAGCTATTGCAAAACTTGTGTTCTGAACAGCATTAAACAAATTCATATCTTCTGTAACAGTGCTGAAAGCCTCTGTACCAGTTGATACAGCCACGATTGCATTATTACTTTTTATGATATTTCTAGGCATTTTATGATCCTGTTGGTATTACACCCAGTGGGTCTTCTACTAGAGTTACAGTTAAATTATTAGAATTAGCATAAACCCAAGTATGACTCCATTGTGGAGAATAATAAACTTTAGGTCTATTATAAACACTTGGAATATCATGTTCAAATCTTCTATAGCCGCCTTTGTTTTCTAAGAAATGCAGCATTGATTTTAACTGAACATCAGTGATGTTCGTATAAGTGTAGGATATATCAAACTTTGCTATGTTTTGAGTATTTTTCTTACCACCTAATCTTTGTACGAAAGAATTTTTGAAGTTTGTCTTATCTGATTTTATACCAACATTAAACTGCTGGGTTTGATCTGGCTCAAAGAAAAACTTTTGTGTCCACATTGTAGAGGCTCCTGCTGGAGAGTTCGCCGCTGAACTAGTATGGTCTCCCGTGCAGTAATAAAAATTATTTAAATTATTATTATTTATACCAGAATGGACCACATCATATTTTTTATATGCATTTGAAGGAACCCAGCCCTGGAATTCTAAATTAGTAAAATTATTACCAGACCAATTAAATAAATTAGGCGCAGTATCAACAGCAACTTTTGCATTGAATGTGAAGTTTTGATTATTATTTACTTGTATAGAATACAGTTCGCAGAATCCAGACAAGTTTTTGTAGATGCCTGAATTGTCGGCGTTAAATTCGAAAGCAGTAAAGCCAGACTTGCTTTCAAAAAAGTTTGCTAGGCCGCTAGCATTATGTTCATGTACAGAATATTGAATATCAAATTCAGCCGTTAAGCTGTTTGCGGATAGAGGTACTAACTCATAATAAAAATCATCTGTAGTATAAGAGTTAGAAGAAGATTTAAAACTTACGCTAGATCCATAGTTAGGAGTTAAACCATAGTCTTCTAAATGTCCCGAAGCTTCTAAAGCTGTACCATCAGCACCAGAAAAGTTACGGTTCCTATTATAAAATAAACTTTCGCTCATGATGAATGACCCATATAGTTTAAAGTTAATCTAAGAGAACCATCAGAAGAGGCATTTAAAGATTCACTTACCAAACAAGCATTTGGTATTGATGTATTAAGTAGCGTAGATACACCATCTCTTCCTCCAATAGTTAAGCTAACGCTTCTGCTGCTTTTGCCAGTCTCTAAAAACGCTCTACCGCTCTCCATAAAAGCATCATCAACTTCTATTTGTATTGTGGCATTGACTTGTAAAGGGTTTAAATATTTAACTTCTACTGG
>Ga0114932_10005538_pt1 | contig 11168 bp, 8 predicted proteins | sample 2SBtaG_2_FD_87286 | JGI IMG/M metagenome (GOLD analysis project Ga0114932, IMG submission 87286) | Deep subsurface microbial communities from Kolumbo volcano to uncover new lineages of life (NeLLi) - 2SBTROV12_ACTIVE470 metaG | ecosystem: Environmental > Aquatic > Marine > Volcanic ... | reverse complement strand
TCCGGTGCAACAGGCCTTGATGGACAAGACCGATCAGGTCTCCGACGCGCCAAAGGCCAAACGACACCCATCCCGGCAAGGGCGGATGATCGTAATAACCCGGCACCAGATCATGGCCCCAGGCAATAAAATATGCCTCGTCGCTGACGATAGGCAGGCCGAATTGAAACGACAGGCTGACCAGCAGGATCAGCAGTAGAAACCAGCGGGTCTGGTAGATCGAGGAAACCGCTAAAACCACAGGGTCAGATCCCACGCTTGGGGTGATCGCGCCAGAACGGCTGGTCGGGGCGGCGAGATTCGAACTCACGACCCCTTGTACCCAAAACAAGTGCGCTACCAGACTGCGCCACGCCCCGAACCATGGGGCGCGGTCTACAGGGCCACCACAGGCATGGAAAGCGTTAATTCGCTGCCAGAAGGGCAGGATTGCCGGGCAACATGGGGCACACGCCGCCGTCGCCGTGGCGGACGCGATGTGGGCCGGCGCGCGGTTTCCGATTTTGGGGACGCAAATCGCACCCTTGTCCTTGCGTGATTGAAATATTTTAGTCACGCAAGGCCCGAAGCAAATTCCGGGTCACACGGCAAGGGATCCGAGGCGGTTTCCGGAGGCGGTTCTCGCCGACCCGACCGGACAATTTTTACATGCGTGAGAGGGGGGCACCGGGTCATGGCAATCGGATCCCCATCCGTTGTTCTTGCCGGATTGGGTGCGTGCGGGTGTTTTTTGGTTCATTTTCCGTCTCTTGAAGGATGATCCGGACCTGGAGACCGCCATGGTCCATGTGACAATCGTGAAGTTTCACGGCACCGGACAGGGCTCGACAGCACTTGTGGTGAAACGGAGGGATTTGCGCCGGGCTGTCGGCGTGTCAACAGGCGGCTGACCACGAAGACACTGGCACCTGCCAACACGCCGGCGATCCGGTGCGGTTCGCGCCATGCCGGGCGATCGCTGCGACGTCATCGGGGCTGGCCGCTGATCCGAAGGCTTGCATTGGGTTGCCCCGCGACGTTTCTGATTTTGCAAACTTCGGCTTCCCGGAGATGGATCGAATGAAAAACCCGTTGAAAGCGCACTGCTAGCCGCCGCAGATTGCCTGAAGGCCGACCCAGCTTGCGTCGCTCAGAACCGGTGGATAGGTCTTGTTGCGGAACGGGTCGGCCTCGATCAGGCCAAGCGTCGTTTCCCCCGTTATATCGATCGAATATGCTAGCGCGCTGCTGGATATCCGGGCCTTCGCGAAGGCCGACAGTATGACGGCGTCACTTGGCAGCGGATTTGGGCGCACCAGCAGATGGTTTGCGTAGCGCGCCAGGGTCGCTGCCTTCATTTCGCCCGTGGTCAGCAGCCGGAAACTCGCGACCACGCCGGCCTCGTGCAACAGGACCGCCAGCGGGTCCCGGGTCTGCGCGCGGATCTGTTCCAGCAGAACGTATCCGGCGGCGATTTCCGGGGCCTCGAAATCTTCGACCAGATTTCGGTTCAGCAGGATGAACCCCCCCGGCAAGTGCGTTGAATCGGCGATCCCGTCGCCCAGCACCAGGATTTTCGCATTGCCCCCGCCCAGCAGCCGCGCCTTGAGCCGCCCCAGCGCCCGGTCGCCCGCCGCTGTCGAACAGGCGGCCCCGGTCAGACGGTTGATCTGATCCAGCAATTGCCGCCCGATTTCATGCCGCGTTTCAAAGGGCACCACCCGGACGGTATGACGCTCCAGCGCACCCGGCAACCAGAACACGCCAAGCGCCGCGATCACGGCCGTCAGCGCCAGAAACACCGCAAGGCGCAATCGGCCGGGATGCGGGCGGCGGCGATCGATCACGGTCCGGACTTTTTCGACGGCAGCAACCATCGTGGGGTCGCTGATTTCCAGCGTCTCGTTCGCGTCGGAATTCGGGGAATACAGTGCCGGCATATCGCCGGGGTTCAACCGCACGACCGCAGGCAGCGACCAGTGCGAGATCGGTGCGTCGAGCCGGTCGCGGATCACCAGCGAGGTATCGCCAAAGCTCACGAATACCTCGCGCCGCTGGGTGGCCAGCGATTCGCGCCACAAACCGGCGGATTCGAGTTTTTCGTATTTGTGCAGCGCTGTCATTCTGCCCGGTGCCGCTGAAGTGTCCGCGCAGTTTAGGGCATCGCGCGATCAATCTGAACCACTGAATTCTGGTCGGGACGTTGTGTAAACCAGGCCGGGCCTGACTTGGGTGGAATTGCGGCGGTCGGGTGGGTGTCGAACGACCTGAAACCAAAGTGACTAAAATATTTTAGTCACTTTAGTACGGGCAAGATTAAATACCAAATAACAACAAGATACCGCCGCTTCAACGCGGTCGCATCGTTACCGTTTTCATGCAGGAAATGTGCGGCCGTTGCCAGAAAAACCCGATGGCAGTCAATAACCGGGCAAATCTCAGCCCCGACCCGGCAGCGCGCGGGTTCAGTCCTCGGTGTGGGTCAGTTTGGGTACGTCCTTGGCCCCGACCGAGCCGCGCCCGCTGAGCGACGGGTTTTCCATGAAAAACCGGTGGCAACTGAACAGCTTTTCGCCGGCAGCACCGCGGTGGCGCTGAAAACGGCCGTCCGGCGCAAGCACCCAGCTTTGCGCCTGATCGGCCAGATTGGCGGCCATGATCTGGCTCATGACCTGGGCGTGCACGGTCTTGTTGGTGATCTCGACCAGGGTTTCGACCCGGCGGCTCAGATTGCGGCCCATCCAGTCGGCCGACGACATATAGACCCGCGCCTTGCGGTGCGGCAGGCCGTGCCCGGCGCCGAAACAGACGATGCGGGAATGTTCCAGAAACCTGCCGACGACGGATTTGACGCGGATGTTTTCCGACAATCCGGCCACCCCGGGCCGAAGCCCGCAAATGCCGCGCACTACCAGACTGATTTTCACGCCCTCGCCCGAGGCGCGGTACAGGGCGTCAATCACGTCGGCTTCGATCAACGCGTTCATCTTGACCCAGATTTCCCCGCGTTTGCCGTTGCGGGCATGGCCGATCTCGGCCTCGATCCCGGCAAGCAGCGCCGTCTTCAGACCGTCCGGTGAAATCACCAGATTCTCCAGATGATCAGGCTTTGCGTAGCCCGAGACGTAGTTGAAGACCTTGGTCGCGTCCCGCCCCAACGCCGCGTCACGGGTGAAAAGCGACAGGTCGGTATAGATGCGCGCGGTGATCTGATGATAATTGCCGGTGCCAAAATGCGTATAGGTGGCCAGTTTTCCGCCCTCGCGCCGCACGACGGTCGATATCTTGGCGTGGGTTTTCCAGTCCAGAAATCCATAAACGACATGCGCGCCCGCGCGTTCCAGACGGCGCGACTGGCGGATGTTGGCGGCCTCGTCGAACCGGGCTTTCAGTTCTACAAGCGCTGTCACCGATTTCCCCCCCTCGGCTGCCTCGCAAAGTGCAGCGACGACCGGGCTTTCGTTGCTGGTTCGGTAGAGCGTCTGCTTGATCGCCAGAACATCGGGATCGACCGCGGCCTGTTTCAGAAACCGGATCACCATGTCGAAGGTTTCATAGGGGTGATGCAGCAACATGTCCTTTTGCCGGATGGCCGCGAAGATGTCGCCCTCGTGGTCCTGCACCCGTTCCGGCACGCGCGGTGCGAATTTCGGCCACAGCATGTCGTCACGCCCCGGCAGCACCAGTTCACCCAGGCCGGAAATCCCGATCATTCCGCCCATCTCGATCACTTCTTCGTCCGCGACATGCAGCGAATCGGTCACCAGTTTCTTCAGGCCCTTGGGGGCCCCGGTCGAAAACGACAGGCGGATCACCTCGCCGCGTCGACGGCGTTTCAGCGCGGTTTCGAATTCGCGCACCAGATCCTCGGCCTCTTCCTCGACCTCCAGATCGCTGTCGCGCAATACCCGGAACGAGCAACTGCCACGGATGCCATACCCCGGGAACAGCGCGCCGATATTGTCCAGCAGCAATTCTTCGAGCGGCAGCAGCCGGGTTCGCCCGGCCTCGACATCCGGCAGCGGCACGAACCGGTCGATCTGATGCGGAATCGGCAACAGCGACAGCAGTTTCCGGCCATCCTTTTTGCGCTCAAGTTCCAGCGCCAGCGACAGACCTTCGTTGGGAATGAACGGAAACGGGTGCGCCGGATCGATGGCAAGCGGGCTCAGAACCGGGAAAACGGCATCCAGAAATACCCGGTTCAACGCCTTGCGATCGGCGTCATTAAGATCGGCCCGCGCCAACAGGCTGATCCCGTGCGTCTCCATCTCGCGCCGCAGACCGACCCAACATTCCTGCTGACGCAACATCAGCGCGCGGGCGTCGGCATCGATCAGTTTCAACTGCTCGCCCGGGCTCAACCCGTCCGCCGCAGGGCGCGTGACGCCGCCGCGCTTCAACTCGCGCAGCCCCGCGACCCGGACGGTATAGAATTCATCCAGATTGGTGGCCGAGATCGACAGGAAGCGGACCCGCTCCAACAGCGGCACCTCGACGTTCTCGGCCTCCTCCAGGACCCGCCAGTTGAAGGAAAGCCAGGAAAGTTCGCGGTTGAAATAACGCTCCGGGCCGCCGGCGTCGAAATCGGCCAGCGTCTGCGCAGCCGCAAACGGCGCGTGCAGGAAATCGGCATCGGTCATGATTTATGTCATTTATTTCGGGTTTTCAAGTGATTATGCCAGAAACCCGCCCGGATTGTCCAGAACTTCGCGGGCCAGTGCACGGGTGATTTTGCGCTTTTGGGCCAAAGATTTGCGGTCCAACGCGACCACGACCCTGCCAACGGCAGCGGTCGAGCGTTCGATCCGGGTCAGAAGATAGGCAACAAGCTCTGGTGACACCTCGATCTGCCGGTCGCCAAATTGCTTGACCAGCATCGCGCCAAGCAGCGCATCATCCGGCGCCGCCAGCGAGATCAGGCGCGCGCCCTCAAGGCGGCTTTGCAGATCGGCAAGCCTGAATCGAAGCCGCGCCGGCGGGGCCTTCGCGCTCAGCAGCAATTTCGCGCCGGCCGCATCGCCCAGATTGAGCAGGTGAAACAGCGCCGTCTCGGCCATGCGGGACCCGGCGATGCGGTCCACGTCTTCCAGCACCAGAAACCCGCATTCCGGCAATTGCGGCAGCTTGTCCGCGCTCAGATCGCGTGCTGCCACGAAACCGGCGCCCGTTGCCGCCTGCCAGACCCGCGCCAGATGGGTCTTGCCGCTGCCCGCGCTGCCCGCCAGAACCACCCGCCCCTGCGGCCAGCTTTGCCAGTCGTCCAGCGCCCGTACCGCCAGCGCGTTGGAAGGGGCCACCAGAAAATCGCTGCGCCCAAAGGCCGGGCGCACAGGCAGATCGAACGCCAGTTGCTCGGCCAAGGTTCAGCCCTGCCCCTTGCCTTCAACGCCGAGATACAACCGGCCCGCAAGGTATTGCCGCACCCCGAACCGCGAGAATACCCCGATCGTCGCCGCCAGCGGCACCGCCACCAGAAGACCGACAAAGCCGAACAGCGTCCCAAAAACCGAAAGCGCAAACATCAGCCATACCGGGTGCAACCCGACCGATCCGCCCACCAGCTTCGGGGTCAGCACGTTGCCCTCGACCATTTGGCCGGCCACGAAAATCGCGGCGACAACCCCGATCCACCAGGGTTCGGACCAGAACTGGAACAGCGCAAGGCCGATCGCCAGCGCCCCGCCGACGACCGCGCCAATATAGGGTATGAACGAAATCACGCCCGCGATCAGGCCGACCACCAGCCCGAATTGCAGGCCCACCAGCGCCAGCGCCAGTGCGTAATAGGATCCCAGCAAGGCGCTGACCGTCAGTTGCCCGCGCACGAAACCGGCCAACACACGGTCGACCTCGCGCCCCAGTTCGCGCAGGGTTTCGGTGTGATCCAGCGGCAGCCAGCCATCGATCACCGCGATCATCCGGTCCCAGTCCAGCAACATATAGAACGCCACCACCGGCACGACGACGATGAAAATCAGCACGTCGATCAGCGTGAAAGCCGACGTGATCAGCGTGTTCGCCAGATCACCGCTGCGCGCGCGCAGGCTTTCCCCGATGGCGTTCAGCGTCTGGCGCACGCCTGAATCGGGCTCCATCAGCGCGGGGATGCGTTCCTGCAGCACCGTCTGGATCGCCTCGGAATAGGTCGGCGCCTGGGCGATCAGCGCGGCAAGCTGGTTGATGAAAATCGGCATCAGGACCAGAACCAGCGCAACCAGAACAAACCCCGCCCCGACCGTGATGGTGACCGTCGCCAGCACGCGCGTGCAGCCGACCCGCTCTAGCCGGTCGGCGACCGGGTCGAGGAAATAGGCGATCGCGGCACCCGCGACAAAGGGCATGATCACGTTGCCCAGCGACCACATGATCAGCGCCAGAACCGCAATGCCGACCCCCCACCAACGCACCTGTTCGCGGATAGATAGGGACATGAACAACGCTCCGTAATGGCCGGCGGCGATTTTGGCGCAGCGCCGGGGGCGATGCAAGCCCAACTGGCCGCCCCCATGGCTTGCATGTCGCCCCGAACCCGCCCAAGATCGGGCCTGAACAGCGGGGGCAAAACGATGCCGGACACCGAAACACAGGCCGAAATTCGACTGCCAAGCGTCGATATGCACGCCGAACTGGCGTTTTTCGGCCAAAGACTGGGCTTTCGGCTGGACACGATCTTTCCGGCGGATGATCCGTCGGTGGCGGTGATCTCGGGCCACGGGTTGCGCTTGCGCCTGGAGCGCGGCGCCACCGAATCCCCCGGCACCCTGCGCATTCTGACCCGCGATCCCGACGCATTCGCCAGTGGTCAGCGCGTGCTGACGGCCCCCAACGGCACCCGGATCGAAATCGCCGCCCTGAAATCGCCGCTGATCCAGCCGACGACCGCGCATGAATTCGTCGTCCGCCGTCTGCGCGACGAGGCCCCCTGGGTCATCGGGCGCGCGGGCATGCATTACCGCGATCTGATCCCGTCGCGTCTGGGCGGGTCGATCATCGCCAGCCATATCCGGATTCCCGATGGCGGCCCGGTGCCCGACATGGTGCATTTTCATGCGGTCGGGTTTCAGTTGATCTTCTGCTATCGGGGCTGGGTCGACATTCTGTACGAGGATCAGGGCGACATGCTGCGCCTGCATGCGGGCGATTGTGTCACCCAGCCCCCCGAAATCCGGCACCGGGTCTGCCACGCCTCGTCGGATATCGAGGTGATCGAGATCGGCGTTCCGGCCGAGCACGTGACCACCATCGACCATGATTTCACCCTGCCCAACGGCACGGGCGATCCGGCGCGGGAATGGCAGGGGCAGACTTTTGTCCACCATGTCAAGGACAGGGCGCAATGGCAGCCCTTCCGCATCCCCGGTTTCACCTGCCGCGATACCGGCATCGCCCGCGGCACCGGGGGTGTTGCCGGCATTCAGGTGGCGCGGTTCGAAGGCGGCGTGCCGCCCGCCGCGCGCCACGACAGCGACATTCATTTCACCTTCGTGATGGCCGGGTCGCTGACCCTGAGGGCGCAGGGTCAGACGCCGCGCAACTTGCAAAGCGGCGACAGTTTCGTCACGCCGCCGGGTCTTGCGGTCACCTATGCCGACGCCACCCCCGATCTGGAATTGCTCGAAGCCGCCCTGCCCGGCGACTTCGCGACCGAATTGTTGTGAACCGCGCCGGTCCAATGAGTGCAAATATCCGCGCCGCAGGCCCTGCCCGGCGGCGCGCCCGCCCGCAAGTCCACCGCGCATCAGGAGCCGACCATGCCAAATCTCGCCAATCGACCCTGGGTCCCACCGGCCTGCGAGGCTTTGATCCACGAAATCGCGACCGAAACCGCGGCCCGTGACAGCGCCCGGATCGCGCGGGACATCGCGGCCCTTGCCCGACAGAACCGGACCATTCACGAACGCGATTGCCTGAACCTGAACCCGGCCACCAACGCGATGAACCCGCGTGCCGAGGCGCTGCTGGCGGCGGGTCTCGGCTCGCGCCCGTCATTGGGTTATCCGGGCGACAAATACGAAATGGGGCTCGAAGCCGTCGAGCGGGTCGAGGTCATCGCGGCCGAGCTCTGCGCCGAGATATTTCAGGCAAGATACGCCGAAATCCGCGTGCCCTCGGGCGCCATCGGCAATCTTTATGCCTTCATGGCCACCTGCAAACCCGGCGATCCCATCATCGTGCCCCCCGCCGAAATCGGTGGTCACGTCACCCATCACGCGGGCGGCGCGGCGGGCCTTTACGGGTTGAACATCCACCCGGCCCCGGTCGATGCCACTGGGTATACCATTGATCTCAAAGGGTTGCATGAACTTGCGCAGGAAATCCGACCGAAACTGATTACCGTTGGCGGCAGCCTGAACCTGTTCGCGCATCCCATCGCGGACATCCGCGAAATTGCGAACGGCGTAGGCGCGAAGGTTCTGTTCGATGCGGCCCATCTTTGCGGCATGATTGCCGGGCGCGCCTGGCCCAACCCGTTGCACGAGGGCGCACATCTGATGACGATGAGCACGTACAAAAGCCTCGGCGGGCCGGCGGGCGGGCTGATCGTCACCAACGAGGCCGATCTGGCCCAGCGTCTGGATACCATCGCCTTTCCCGGAATGACGGCGAATTTCGACGCCGCGAAATCGGCTGCGCTTGCCATGACCATGCTGGACTGGCGCGAACACGGACCGGCCTATGCGTCCCGGATGGTGGCGGCGGCCGGGGCGCTGGCAGCGGCGCTCGACGCGCTTGGCCTGCCGGTTTTCGGGGCAAGCGCCGGGTGGACAAGTTCGCATCAGTTCGCACTGGCCGCCGGCCCCCATGGCGGCGGGCAGAACGCGGCCAGAAAGCTGCGGCAGGCCAATATCCTGACCTGCGGCATCGGCCTGCCGGTGGCACCGGTCGCGGGCGACATGAACGGGCTGCGCATCGGCACGCCCGAGATCGTGCGCTGGGGCATGACGGACCGCGACATGCCGTGTATCGCCGATTTCGTCGGCCGGGCGCTCGGATCCGGCCAACCGCATTCGCTGGCGCAGGAAGTGACGGAGTTTCGGAGCGATTTCAAAACACTACACTTTATCAACTCATAGGAGCCACCACCCGTGAGCATCACCCGGACGACCGAAAACCGCATCACCACCATTGCCATCGCGCGCCCTGCCGCCCGCAACGCCGTCGACCCGGCGACCGCCACAGCACTTTACGACGCCTTTCGCGCGTTCGAGGCAGACCCGGACGCCGAAATCGCGATCCTGACCGGCGATACGAGCGCATTTTGCGCGGGCTTCGACCTCAAGGCGGCGGCAACCGGTCTGGACCGGGGCTGGGTCGACCGCCACGCCATTCCCGACGACTGGTGCGATCCGGCCCGCCACCCGCTGCCCAGCCCCATGGGCCCGGCGCGGCTGATGCTGCGCAAACCCGTCATCGCCGCCATCGAGGGCGCGGCCGTTGCCGGCGGAATGGAACTGGCGTTGTGGTGCGACATCCGCATTGCCTCGGACTCGGCGTTTTTCGGGGTCTACTGCCGCCGCTGGGGCGTGCCGCTGGTGGATGGCGGCACCTTCCGTCTGGGCCGGATCATCGGTGCGGGGCGCGCAAGTGATCTGATCCTGACCGGCCGACAGGTCACCGCGATCGAGGCGCTCCGGATCGGGCTTGTGAACCGCGTCTGCGCGGCCTCGGGCGCGCTGGCCGAAGCCACGGCATATGCGGGCGAACTGTTGCGATTTCCGCAGGCTTGCCTGCGGGCCGATCATGTTGCCGCCAAAGGTGCGCCCGCCGATCTGGCGGCGGCGTTGCGCCGGGAATGGCAGAGTGCGGGATTGATCATGGGCGAAAGCATCGCCGGGGCCTCGCGTTTTGCCGACGGGCACGGGCGCGGGGGCGATTTCGGCGATATCTGATACCTTCGGCCCCAAGGACCGGCTTTTCTCGATCTATCGGGTCGGGCTTTCTGGCGGACCTTGTCCCGCGGACCACAGAGCCGGGCATCGCTGGGCGGCGGGCCTGCGCGCCTGATCCCGCCATGTGATGCGGTTCGGTCCGTCGGGCCGGCGATCTCTGAGTTCGCGGTGACGATCCCCGGCGGCGAGGGTCAGACAAACTGTTCCTGAATCAGACGCTCTTCCAGACCATGGCCCGGATCGAACAAGATCCGGTGACAGATGGCGTGGTCACTGGCGATTTCGACCGAAGTCACGTTCCGGGCGTCCCGGCTGTCGGCCACGGCCGACACCGGGCGTTTGTCGGCCTCCAGCACGTCAAACCGCACCCGCGCGCCCTGTGGCAGCAATGCGCCGCGCCAGCGCCGGGGGCGAAAGGCGGCGACCGGGGTCAGGGCCAGAACGCCAGCACCGATCGGCAGGATCGGACCGTGGGCCGAGTAATTATAGGCCGTCGACCCGGCGGGCGTCGCCAGCAGCGCCCCGTCGCAGACCAGTTCCTGCATGCGCACCTTGCCGTCGATGGATATCCTGAGCTTGGCCGCCTGCGGCCCGGCCCTGAAAAGCGATACCTCGTTGATCGCCAGCGCGGTCACGGCGCGACCGTCGGCACAGGCCGCATCCATTCTGAGCGGATGCAACACCGCCTCTTCCGCCGCGTCCAGCCGTTGCAGCAGGTCGGATTCGCTGAATTCGTTCATCAGGAAACCGATGGTGCCCCGGTTCATGCCATAGACCGGCACGTCCAGTGCCTGGGTCGCAAACAGCGTCGCCAGCATGAAACCGTCACCGCCAAGGGCCACGATGATGTCGGCCTGATCGGTCGGCACATGGCCAAAGGCGGTGCGAAAATCGCGCATGGCCGCCTGCGCCACGTCAACGTCGCTGGCCAGAAAACCGATTTTGCGCCCACTTTTCTTTGCCATCCTGCCAACCCGTCCCGCTGTTCAGGGTTCATCATGCCGCTGGACGGCGCTGGTTCAAGCGGTTTCTGGGGGAATTGCCCCCAGCCGCGCGCCGCGCATATCGTCGCTTAGGTCGCTTTCGGTGTTTCCGATCGGAAACCCGTTGGATAAAACCCGCGAAAGCCGCGCAAGTCGCGATTCCGGCGGAAAGGACCCCCCACCATGACCTCGACATCTGTCCGCGACGCGGGATTTTTTGCGGAAGGGCTTGCCAGCCGCGACCCGGAGATTTTCGCCTCGATCCGGGGCGAGCTTGGCCGGCAGCAGGACGAGATCGAGCTGATCGCGTCTG
>Ga0114932_10005536_pt1 | contig 11169 bp, 9 predicted proteins | sample 2SBtaG_2_FD_87286 | JGI IMG/M metagenome (GOLD analysis project Ga0114932, IMG submission 87286) | Deep subsurface microbial communities from Kolumbo volcano to uncover new lineages of life (NeLLi) - 2SBTROV12_ACTIVE470 metaG | ecosystem: Environmental > Aquatic > Marine > Volcanic ... | reverse complement strand
TCGGAAGAGGCAAAATACATAACGGGACAAATTTTTGAGCCTGACGGGGGACTGAGTTTCAATTAGAGAAGGAGTTTTATTTGCCACTTTATAAGGAGATATGTCGGCGGGGTATCCGCTATTTTAAGTGCGCGTCGCGATTGCGGTATAATTCCTCTTCTGCGTAGCCCATTAGGTCAGGTTTCTGACCGGTTCCAAGCATGACCTGCATATAAACTGGCTCAACACTTTCATTTTGATAACCGTGTATAACCCCCGCGGGGCAAGATACGCAGTCCCAAGGACCGAGATGCCGCTCGACCCGACGCCCATCCTCTTCCTCGAAAAATACCATTAGGTTTCCCTTCAGAACGAAGAATATTTCTTCTACCTCGTGAGTATGCGGGGCGTTACCTTCACCCGGAGGGACATACATAATGCTCAATGTGAAAGCACCAACGGGAATTACACTGGTGTCCGTTTTCCCGCTGGTGTTTCCTATAAATCGGTGCTGTGCGCGCCGGTAGCCATCTATGAGGGCATCAGCAAAGGCCTCCCAGTCGGGCGTACGATCTTTAAAGTGAGCGATTTGCCTGTCTGCGATATCTTCAATGCCCATGCCCTCATATTCAGGCGGGCGCGGATGGCGCGCGATCTTTTCCGCCATGGATTGGTTCCTCTATTTAATAAATTGGTTTGTAAAATAATCGCTAATTGGTGCTTTCACCTTAATTTGCTCGTACTCAACCAGGATATTTTGGGCGTTCGTAATATCAGATGGTGGAATCCACCCAAGTGGCTTACCCTTGCTTCCTGCACTGTGATAAAGATCAAAAGATGATTTCAAGATAGCGAGGTGAATGGCGCGGTTCAGTGTGGGTTTGACTTTGCGGAGGGCATCAATCGCCGCTCCTGGATTTTCTTGCACGACCTTTAGTGCTTCTTGGGTAGCACTGACCATTCGCCCGACGAGATTACCTTTATTTTTTATCATGTCTTGATGCGTGATAATTGCTAAGCCCGGCACGTTTACGCCCGCTGATGCGAAGCTTAAGTATTCCGCTGGCGTACCCTTGGACTCCATTATAGGTTTTTGCAGAAAGCCAAAAGAGTTGGTGCCGTCCGCTTTTCCGGACAGTACGGAGCTAACTTTGGCAGGTGGCGCGACGAGAACAATCTTGTTACCACCAATTCCCATTGCTTTTTCGACTGCTTTAAACAGGAAAATAGTACTTCCACCTGCTGAGTCGGCAATTTTTGCTCCCTTTACGTCTTTCCAACTTTTCCAGCCTTTAGACTTCGGAAAAATTAGCGCACTTGGGCCGGTCCGGAGATAACCGGCGACCATCTTAGTTTTTAGTCCTTTCGATCGCAGCACCATCATGGCGCCCCCATCAGCTGTCCCAAATTCATCGGATTTATTGCCTACCGTCTGCGACGTTGTCATTGACCCGCGACCCTCTCGCAGGTTTACGTTTATTCCATGTTTTGCAAATACACCTTTAGCCTTGGCGTAGTGCCAAACGGCGTGATATCCGCCTAACACCCAGTCTAGTCGCAGTGTTACATTGTCTTTGGCTTGTACCGGCGCAGTAACGAGCGCGGTAAGAGCACCCGTTAATAATATTTTTTTTGTTACCGATTTCATTAGTTGCTCCATTTTTAAGTTTATTATTTAGTACGCGTAGTTCCATAGTTTCTTATTATTGCACGTGGGTTCGTTGTGAAACGTGCCACGGGATTAGTAACTTTTCCAGCAGTTCGATCGCATAAAAGAATAACATCGCAAGAATTGAAAGTACTATGAGAACCCCGAATAAGAGCGCCGTATTCATCTCACCCGAGGCACTTAAGAGAATGTAGCCAAGGCCCGAATCCGAAGCGATATATTCTCCTGTCAGAGCGCCCACTACCGCTAGGGCCGATGCTACTTTCAATCCTCCAAACATGCTTGGCAATGCTCCCGGCAATCGAAGCTTTAGAAATATTCTTGACGACGATGCGCCCATGGAGCGTGCTAGCTGTATTAATGAGGGGTCGATACTACGAAGACCCACGATGGAGTCGACGACAATCGGGAAAAAGCAGATCAAAAAAGCAACAGAAATTTTGGTTTCGATCCCAAAGCCAAACCATACAATAAATAAAGGAGCCAGGGCTATTTTGGGGATACTTTGGGTGGCCACCAAAGGGGGATAAAGTAGCCGCTCGACTTGCGGTGAGATTACAATGAGTATCGCTACCGGAACCGCGAAGCCTACAGCCAAAATATAACCCAATAGGACCGCCGCCGTTGTGTCCCATGAATTATCAGCGATCGTACCCCAATGTTCTATTACAGAATTAACTACCGATAACGGGCGTGGCAGTAGGTGGCTTGGAAATCCAAAAATAAGTACTAATAACTCCCAAAACACCAGGACAAGCACGAGTGACAACAACATCCAAAACGCATCTACGTACCATCCGCGGCGGTTGGGGCTCAAAAATCCGGGTCGTTTTTCTGTTGTCGGCTGTGTCATTATTTAAATTCCGCGTTCCTGTACTAGTGAATAACACCCATTTCTTGAAATAAGAGCCTAATTCTATGAACTATGGCGCCAAATTCCCCCGTATCACGTACGTTAAGATCACGGGGTCTGGAAATATCAATGTCAATAATTTCCCTTACTTTTCCAGGCCGAGGGGTCATCACAATAATACGATCAGAAAGAAATACCGCCTCGCTTATACTGTGAGTAACAAAAAGGACAGTCTTCTTAGTTTCTTGCCACATTGCAAGTAGATCGACCTGCATCTGTTCACGGGTTAAAGCGTCGAGTGCACCGAACGGCTCGTCCATCATAAGCATCGGCGGGTCAAGCAAAAGAGCCCTGCATAGTGCCACTCTTTGGCGCATCCCGCCTGATAGTTCGAAAGGTCTTTTATCTTCAAAGCCCTCTAGTCCGACGGACCGCAGTAATTCGCGGGCTCTTGGTTGGTGCGCTTTATTGTCGATCCCACGCATATCGCACTGTAATAGAACATTTCGTAATACTGTTCGCCAATCGAGTAGAAGATCACTTTGGAAAGCAAAACCAAGGTCAGTATAGGGACCATCTACGCGGCTACCACTGATGCGAACCTCACCGATGGTGGTTTCGAGTAGACCCGCAACGAGCGATAATAAAGTACTTTTGCCGCAGCCGCTTGGGCCAACGATGGAAACAAATTCTCCACGGCCGATCTTGAGGTCAGTTCCTTCTAACGCGATTATTTGTTCGCCATCTTGGCCCGTAAACGTTTTTCCGACGCCGTCTATATCAATCAGTGTTTCCATCATATTTTCTTAGTTTTTTCGGTTCCGTAGGTATTTGGCCCGGCCGTCAAACCGAATTTTCAAAGAAGGCGGCAACGTCCCCCCAACGGACTGGGGTGGAATTCAGTTCAGCCTTAAATGGGCGCAGGGCATCGCAAACTGCGTTAGCGATTACGACCGGTGGAGCAATCGCGCCTCCCTCTCCCAGCCCTTTTACGCCAAACGCATTCAGGGGGGACGGAGTTTCATGGTGTATTACCGTAATCGGCGGAACATCCGAAGCGGACGGTAACAGATAGTCCATCAAGCTTCCTGTTATTAGTTGGCCCTGATCGTCGTAAGCTAGTTCCTCAAGAAGTCCGCCGCCAATGCCCTGCACCAAACCACCTTTAACTTGGCCGTCTGCTAGTGCGGGGTTCACGAGGACTCCTGCGTCGTGAACTTCAACATACCTCTCGATTTCAATCTGTCCTGTCTCCGGGTCAATAAGAACGATTGCTGCATTTGCAGCGTAGGCCCAAGTCACGGTTGGAGGCTCATAATAGGAGGTTGATTCGAGGCCGGGACTTACACCGGCTGGCCTCTGGTTGTCCCAGCCCGGCTTAGCCGCGCGGGCAATATCCAAATAAGTAACGTGCATATCGGGTACGCCTTTTACCCCGATACCGCTCTCCCTCACCTCGAGATCCGGTTCACCGGCTTCCAACATATTAGCGGCAATCGCAAAAACCTTTTCATGCACTTCGTCTGTCGCAATCTTGATTGCTCCCGATGCGGTGACTGTACTTCGACTCGCGATAGTGCCGTAACCTTGGCTTACATGCCCTGTGTCAGCGACGGTCACGAAGACATCTTCAATCGGAACCTGCCATAAATCGGCAGCGACTTGTGCAAATATCGTCTCGTGTCCCTGTCCTTGTGGGCAGGCTCCGGTGGCCACTATTATTTTACCGGTTGGATCAATTTTAACGGTCGCTCCTTCAAAGGGTCCCACACCAGTGCCCTCGACATAGCAACCCAGACCCAGCCCAAGGAAGTGGCCTTCCGTCAACGCATCTTTCTGGCGCTGGCGGATCGTATCCAAACCACCTAATTCATCAATTGCCCGCTGCAATGCTTTCGGATAATCGCCACTGTCATAGACCATGGGGACACCGTCGCGATATGTGAGGCCAACGTCGTAGGGCATGTTCTCCGGTTGGATCATATTGCGGAAGCGCACTTCTGCTGGGTCGAGCTCAAGCTCATTTGCCACTAGGTCCACGGCTCGTTCCATCGCAAAGCCTACTTCCGGTCGACCCGCACCACGATATGGCGCGTTTGGTGTTCGGTTGGTGAGTACGATTTTGCAGTCTGTTTCGTAATTTGGAATATCGTAAGGCCCAAGCATATGAGCGATAGAGTTGCCGGCTATACCTGCGCCGACGGGGGTGTAAGCGCCGGAGTCGACCAAAAAGGAACTGGTAACTGTCAGAATTCGGCCGTCACTATCAAAGCCAATCTCTACATCATAAACGTTGTCCCGTGAGTGTGCCGCATTCAGAATATGTTCGTGCCGATCTTCAATCCATTTAATCGGGCGACCGAGTTTTTTTGACAACCACGCTATTAAAATATCTTCCGGATAGACGTGTCCTTTGCCGCCAAAACCTCCACCTACATCGGGGGCTATACATCGGACGCGTTCCTCGGGCATCCCCAGTGCGGTAGATACTTCACGGCGAACCCAATGAACAATCTGGGTTGAGGACCATATCGTCAGCGTATCCGTTCTCGCGTCATAATCGGCGACGACACCGCGGCATTCCATGGGCATGGCCGCGTAGCGATGGTGGACAAAACGGCGACGAAGGCGATGCGGCGCATCGTCCATAGCGTCTGCTCCGCCGCCTTTTTTCGTATGAAGAAAAGCGGCCACATTGCGACCAAGATGATCATGGACAAGGGCAGCGCCATCAATCAGCGCGGTTTCAGCATCCGGTAACGGTTGAAGGGGTTCGAAGTCAGCTTCAAGAAGTTCAAGTGCATCTTCGGCAATATATCGACTGTCGGCAACGACAAGACCGTACGCTTCGCCAACATATCGAACCTTGTCATCGGGTATAAGGGGTTGGTCCGGTATCAGGATATCTGTGTCAACGCGGCTTCGCCACCCTTCGGGTGTTACTACTTGCATTCCATTTATAGGCGGCAGTTCCGCAGAGACCTCTTTGCCGGTGGCAACAAACAGCACACCGTTAAGCCCGTTTGCACTATCGGTATCCACCGATTTTATTTTGGCATGAGGTAGCGAGCTGCGAGCAAATGCGACGTGGGCCATTCGGGGCAATTGTATATCCGCCACGAACGTGGCATTGCCCAGCAAAAGGTTATTGTCTTCTCGCCTTGGTACGGACTGACCAATATAGCCGCCGGATTGCCGCGAACCCCCATCAGCCATTGATAGACCCCTCGCTAGAGATTTGTTCTGCGTATTCGCTTACGGCGTTGATAATGCCTTCGTAACCAGTACAACGGCAGAGCGCGGCTGACATGCCCTCCCTGATGTCCTCCTCTGATAGGTTCGTGCGGCTATGGACCAGGTCGATAGCCGTCATCAACATACCCGGTGTACAGAACCCGCATTGAAGAGCGTGGTGTTTGGAGAATAACTTTTGCAAAGGGTGCATTGTGCCCCCTTTTGCTAGTCCCTCTATCGTTTGTATCGTGGCGTCGTTTGCTTGCACCGCAAACATAAGACAAGAGCGCGCGGCAGTGCCATTCAAGATTATTGTGCAAGCCCCACAAACGCCGTGTTCACAACCGACATGCGTGCCTGTAAGTCTCAGGTGATCTCTAAGGAAGTCAACGAGTAGTGTTCTGTCCTCAGCTTCGCCGCTGTACTTTTCATCATTGACAGTCACGTTAATGGATTTGTGATTATTCATTCCGGTCCCTTAGCGCATTCGATCGCTTTCAATATTGCACGTCGCGTCATTATGCCCGCGAGTTTACGACGATAATCAGCCGTAGCATGTACGTCGCCTTCCGGCTCCACTTCAGCGCTTGCCGCATGTCCGGCCGCAGCAATAAGCTCGTCCGTTATACTTTGTCCCCGCACTATTTCTTCGGCATTACGCAGCCGGATTGGGCCGGCCCCTACACCACAAGCGGCTACTCGAACACCTTTTACGATGCCTTTTTTCAGGGTTACCTGTGCAGCAACTCCGGCTAGTGCAAAATCTCCTTTGCGGCGGGCAATTTCCTCGAATGCAGCGCCGCTGTCCTCTGGCGCCTTGGGAATACGAATTTCCGTGAGTATTTCGTCAGCGTCTAACGCTGTACTAAGAGCACCCTCAAAGAACTCTTCGGCCGGAATCTCCCTTGCTCCTCGCACTGAAAGTGCTTTTAAACTGGCGTCTAGGGCGAGAATTACCGCCGGATATTCGGCCGCTGGGTCCGCATTTGCGATGCTTCCGCCAATTGTTCCTCGACTGCGGATCGGCAGGTGACCAATATTTAACGTAGCCCTGTGTAGGAGGGGAGAATGTTCGTGTACGAGTTTATCGTTTTCAATATCCCGCTCCCGGGTCATCGCCCCAATCACTAGATGGTTTTTATCTTCACGAATGAAGGCAAGCTCAGGAATTAAATTTAGGTCTATGAGGACCTTGGGTCTAGCCAATCGAAAATTCATCATTGGCACAAGGCTTTGCCCACCGGCCAGCAGGTTAGCGTCCGGTGCATTTTCACTCAGGTATTCCATGGCTCCCTGCAAATTGTCTGGTGCCAGGTATTGGAAGGTTGCCGGTTTCAAAAATATTTTTCCTGCCGTTAGCTTACTAACGAAGTTTTTCCACGTAATGTATCAAAGGTCAAATCGGTTGCTGCGCAAATGAAAAGCGACCACTATTCTTAAGGCGTAATGTTGGAGATTTTACGATGAGTATAGCAAGACATGCGAGACCTCCCGAACTCCGGGGTGTTTCGAAAGAAGAAATAGTAGATCAATATGTCGCACGTTTTTCGGAGCGTGAGCCAGACTGGGAAGCGTTTGAGGATGCCAAGATAGAGGGATACAAGAGGGCCCAACATCGGTTCATAGGGGCGGGAGGTTCCGGAAAATATGAAGATGTTACAGTAATTCCACCCAGAGCTCATACGCTTAGTATAATGTATGTTGAGCCTGGCCAGGGTAACGCGCCCCACACTCACGAAGTTGAAGAGACCTTTTTCGTTCTAAAAGGCCACCTTGATGCCTTTATAGAGGACGATGACGGGTCTCGGATTACTACACGGTTGGGGCCTTGGGACTGTATCACCTGCCCCCCTGGAGTGATACATGGGTACGATAACAAAAGCCTCGAACCCGTTTGGTTTCAAGTAATGCTGGGCCGTGGTCGACCCGATACCATGGGTTATTCGGATGAGGAGCTCTATAAAAAACGCGACGCTCATTTAAACAATGGAGAAAACAACTGAGATGCTCTGTGCTTTACTAAATTTTAAAATTTTCTCGTTTTCGCCGGGGCCCAAAAGGATAACCGAATGTCCGTAATCGTCGCGGTGGATACCGGGGGCACCTTTACTGATATTGCTGCGTACGATCTTGAGGCCCAAACGGTTTCATATGCTAAAGCGTTAACGACTTATGATGACCTTGTTGATGGGGTAATGTCTTGTGTTGGCGAAGCGAACGTCGACCTAGGCGAAACCGATCTGATAACGCACGGTACGACGCTCGTGATAAATACCTTATTACAACGTCGCGGTGCCGAAGCGGCGCTTGTCACAACGAAGGGGTTTCGGGATACCCTTGAGTTGGCACGTGGCAACCGGACTAATCCCTTTCAGATGGACTTTCGCCGAAAACCGCCGCTCATTCCTCGGTCTCTGCGCTTCGAGATTGACGAGAGAATTCGGGGCGGCGGTGAGATATTAAAAGCTCCGGTCACTAAAGAAATAGAGGATTTAGCGGTAGCTCTAGAAGAAACCGGCGTTAGAGCGATCGCCATATCTCTCATTAATAGTTATCTTGATGACAGTCATGAATTGATGATTGCGAAGCAACTGCGGGAGCGGCTACCCGGTGTATATGTTACGACTGGCACGGAATTAACGCGCGAGTGGTATGAATACGAGCGTTGCTGCACGGCGGCGGCCAATGCCATTGTCGGTCCTGATATTTCTGAATATACAGCGCGTCTCAGAGACAGCCTCTCAGAAGAGGGCTTCAATAAAACGCTTTACATGATGGGGTCAAACGGCGGCGTTCTTTCAGTGGAGAGAACGTTGCGGGAGCCGATCTCGCTTATTGAATCGGGTCCGGTCGGCGGCTGTATTGGCGCGGGTGCATATGGAGAAGTGCTCGATATTCAAAATATTATCGCATTTGACATGGGTGGGACGACCGCCAAATGCTCAATAATAAGGGACGGGGAATTTGGTTTGCGTACACCGTATTTTGTTGGAGGGTATGATACCGGGTTTCCTATCCGAAATTCGGTTGTTGATATAGTTGAAGTGGGTGCTGGTGGCGGCTCGATTGCCTGGGTAGATGCGAACGGACGTTTGAATGTGGGACCCCGGAGCGCCGGCTCTGACCCGGGCCCCGTCGCCTTTTCTAAAGGTGGTACTGAGCCCACGGTTACCGACGCTAATCTTGTATTAGGTCGAATTGCGTCCGATATATTTCTCGGGGGTGGTTTACCCCTCAATGTAAAAGGGGCTCGTGAGGCAATAGAAAAAGAGGTCTCAAAGAAGCTTGGTCTTGAGAACAGGCCTCTCGAAGAAACGGCCGAGGGGATTTTGGCTCTGTCCACGGTGACTATGACGGGTGCAATTCGCCAAATAACGGTAGAGCGTGGTCACGATCCCAAAGATTTTACGCTTTTTGTATTCGGGGGCAGCGGTCCTATTTACGGCTCAGCGCTGGCGCGCGAGCTAAATATATCCCGCGTGATCATCCCACCCGAGCCTGGTAATTTTTCCGCGCTTGGAATGTTGTTAGCCGACGCTCGGCTAGATGTTACACGCACAATGATCCTTGGGTTGGAAGAGGATGCACTTGCGGACATAGAACAGGCCTTTATGGCAGCGGAAAAAAATGGCGTGGATACTGTGAATGTTGAGGTGCCCGGCGCAACCATCACGGCGCTGCGCGTTATAAAAATGCGGTATCGAGGCCAAAAACACACATTTGAAATACCACTGAGCGCGATGATTAAGGATATAACTCAGCTGAGGGAGCAATTCGAAAAATACTATAGAACGCGTTTTGGCCATTCCGACTCTGAGGCACCCTTAGAAATAGTGGGTATCCATGTGAGTGTTTACGCTACTACCCGAAAACCAAACTTAGAGAAATTGCCACGGATAGCTGCGAGCGGCAAAATCGCTCCTGGCAATCGACAAGTATACTTTTCAAAGACCGGTGGTTGGATCAACGCCCAAGTTTACCGGCGTGATACCTTGGCTGTGGGTAGCAGAATTTCGGGGCCAGCTGTTATAGAGGAATATGGTGCGACAACGGTTATTGAACCGGGAGACGAATTGGTCGTCGGAAAATTTGGTGAAATTCAGGTCATGGTAGGAGATTAGGTATGGATATGCCAACCAAGTTGACGGTTGATCCCATACAATTGGAGATTATTCGGCACAGTCTTGTTGCTATTCCAAACGAAATTGATGCTAATATTACCAGAACTGCATTTAGCCCTCTGGTTTACGAGTATAAGGATTTTGCAACTGGTCTTGTTGATCCCGAGGGTCGCCTTATTGCCCAAGGCTCGGGCTCTATCCCAATATTTGTGGCCAATGCCCTTGGAAATGCTGTTCGAGATGGTCTTGATATCTATGGCTTAGACGGCATTCTTGAAGGCGATGTAATAATATCGAACCATTCGGGTACGCTGGGTCAGCATTTAAACAATGTGGTGATGTATACACCTGTATTCGTTGGTCCAAATAAAGATGACCTTTTTGGATTCATGTGTGTTTTGGTTCATTGGGTTGATGTCGGTGGAAACACCGTTGGCTCGTGTTGGGCCTCGGATACAACCGAGATTTTTCAAGAGGGAATTCAATACCGGACAGTCAAGTTGTGGCAAGGTGGTGTGCGGAACGAGGAACTTTATCGCATTATTCGGTACAATACGCGTTTCCCCGTGATGGTGTTCGGAGATCTCGACGCCCAATTGGCGGGTACTCTCGCTGGCCGAGACAAGTTTGCTTCGCTGATAGACAAGTATGGGGCCGCCAAGATGCGCTCTGCTATCAGCGCTATTTGGGATCAATCCGAGACTGTCGCGCGGGAATCCATACTTAAACTGCCTGACGGTGTGTGGCGCGCAGAGTCTTTTTTAGATGGCGACGAAGTTGACGGTTGGCAGCCTGTGCCAGTTATAGTTGAAGTACGCATAGAAGGTTCATCTATGACAATCGATTTTAGCGGGCTCGGGAGCGTCCTTAAGGGTCCACTGAACTCCGGGACTTATGGGGGCGCCTATCCTGCCGCGCGTATCGCTTTTAAAATTTTAACTGCCCCCGACGAGCCTGCCAATGAAGGATGTTTCCGGCCACTCAATATTGTGATTCCAGAGGGCACCTTCCTAAGTGCAGGACCCACTGCTCCCATGGGTCTATACAGCGCCACGCTCCCGACCGTAATTGACACTATTATAAAAGCAATCGGTGACGCCGAACCGTCGGTTGCTGCGGGTGGTCACCACGCGTCATTTTCAGCTCATTGTTTTTATGGTACCGACCCTGAAACTGGAGAATTATACCAGCAGCTTGACACTGGGCATGGCGGTTGGGGTGCCACGGCGCGCCAAGATGGGGCCGGTCCCTATAAGACGATGGCGCATGGTGATACTTTGGATGTGCCGGTCGAGGTGCAAGAGACATTTGCC
>Ga0114932_10005533_pt1 | contig 11171 bp, 10 predicted proteins | sample 2SBtaG_2_FD_87286 | JGI IMG/M metagenome (GOLD analysis project Ga0114932, IMG submission 87286) | Deep subsurface microbial communities from Kolumbo volcano to uncover new lineages of life (NeLLi) - 2SBTROV12_ACTIVE470 metaG | ecosystem: Environmental > Aquatic > Marine > Volcanic ... | reverse complement strand
TATGTTCTTCCTGTTTTGCTATTTGTTTTTGAGCTAGAACTTTAGCAGCTTGTTCTTCTAGTTTCCCTTGATAGTTTTGGCCTGTCCCGTAGGCTGAAGCCACAGAGCTTGCACTACCCGGATTAGACAATATAGTACCTAAAAACTTCCCAAACATTTTTTTAAGAGCCGGGTCATCAATTCCCTGAATAAATGCTTGATTCTTATTATTTAGCATAATATTTTTTAACTGCTGCCCTTCAGTCTTCACCCCTGTCAGAAAGTCACTCATATTTCTGGATCGCCTCCCGGCTGCTCCAGAATCAATCCCCATTATCCGTGATAAATTATTAGCTATCCCTGTAATGTCTGGGTTTTTGTATTTATAATTTTCTGACCATTTTGACATAATTCCCTTTTTATGAAATATTTTTATTTAACCCATAATTCATCCCAAGACTGCCTACCTGTGAAAGAACATCACCCATTTGATCGTAAGACTGGTCTTTAAGATTCCTCAATTGAAAATCGAGTAACGCCTGATTAGCCCTCGTTCTTCCCTGACCATAAGCTCCGGCTGTTTGTGCTTCCATTATCGCTGGAGCAATACTGGCGAGTAGCCCGGATGCGTTATCCAATTCTGCGAGTGCATCTCCGAATTGAGAAAGCTGATAATTTGCTGTATCATCTGCTGCTTTATCTGCTTCAGACACAACCACATTTGAGGTAATTGGGACTACAAATTCATCTGGGGTATAAACAGCGTTTGGCGCAACAAAACTTCCAGAATCTTTATCTACTTTTGCTAATGCTTCGTTGAGTGCATCTGTAGACTTAGCATATTCTAGTTTTCTTTTTGCACGTTCATTGTCCGAAAATCTTTTTTGTTTTCTCTGGACATCCTGAAACTTTTGAGTCTTTCTATTTATTCCCAAAGCAGAAGCAAGTGCTGCTGCAAACATAATCCAAGGCATATTTTCTCCTTAACCTATATTAGTTGATGAACCACTTCCAGTAAGTGCAGAACTACTGGAGGTGGGAGTGTACTTTTTCTTTTTCTTAATAGCAGTCCTTGAAGCTGGAACTGCCTCAACTCCTGCACTATCTACTTCTTCTCCTGTATCAGTCCCCACTACATTCCCTTCTGGATCAAGTTTTTTAAATTCATCTAAAAAGTTAAAATCTTGATATTCCTGATTATCCGTATGGGAAGATAAATCTAAATCACTCCAATTCCAATCTTGCAAATCTTGGTATCCTTGCCCGCTTAAATCAGACAACTGATCTTGCAACCAAGTGTCATAATCTTCCTTTGCGCTAGTTTTAAGTTCTTCCTCATACTGGCCTAATCTAGTTTCATCCGCTAAAACTCCAGCATCAATTCCTGCAAGTGCAGTATCATAAGTATCCTGATCCCAAACCCCTGATTGTTTTTGGTCTTCATATAACCCAGAAAGTGCTTGATCATATGCCGTCTGTCGCTGACCAGCTAATGTGGCATCTAAATATGTTTGGAAATCACTTTCAAGATCAGTATAAGCCTCTTCAGAAGCTGTACCGCCATAATCATATAATTCTTGTTCTCTAGATGCTCTTAATTCATCTAATAAAAGGGCATTTTCAGCATCTGCACTTTCTTGTGACCAGTGCATTGAACCATCGTGCGCTTGATATTGTGGTGTTAGTCCATAAGGATTATCGCCATCACCATCATCTTCATAATCAGGGACATAAGGTTCTCCACCCTGCCCATAATTTTGTTCTCCTTCTCCTCTTCCTGCGTAGTCAGGATGTTGTTCTCCTCCACCATAACTACCGGGGTACTCAAATAATCCCTCTCCTCCTTCTCCACGCCCTCCATAACCTAACTCCGAAAGTCTATCCTGTTCTTCATCATCTAATGTCTCTGAGTCTGGTCTTGAGTTTTGGTCATGGTAATCTGCGTTCATTGCCTCCAAATTTCTCCGTCTTTGTTCACGCCTTTCATTTCGTTTTCTTATTTGTTCATTGACCCAATCATTCTCTTCTTTTATTTTTCTTTGTCTTTCTTGAGCAGCTAATCTTTGTCTTCTTGCCCAATCAGATTCACTGCCACTTGCTTCCCTGCCTTCACGTTCTCCAGCATCACTACCTCTATCACCACCACCGCCATAGCCTCCTTCACTAAAATCATTCAGAGAAGGAATCCTTTCACCTCGGTATTCTACATATTCTAAAGGCTGAGTATTCTTTGCAGCAAGGTTCTGCATCATAGGACTAAAACCTGATTTATATCCCATTGCTCGATCCATGTTTTTGAGGAAATTTAATGCCCCAATTTCAGGTTCTGTTAAAAGGGCAACTCGATGTTTGTTATCTACTCTTCCCTCTCCTTTTGGTGGTAATTTTTCTGGAAATTTTTTAGGCATAGTTTCCTCTATATTGGTTCATTAATCTTCTTCTGTCATCAATTTCTCGCTGAGTCGCAAAACCTTCTGTGATAGATTTAAAAACATCAACTAGGGGGTCATAAGTTGCAGGGGCAGAAATCATTGAAGCATTCCTAGCAGCCGTATCTGCCAACATAGCTGGATCAGCATTGGCTATATTTAGACTGTGCATATTCTGCCTTGCATCTGCAATCTGGTTTTTATAATTTTCTACATCTTGACTTGCCCTTCTCCCTGAAAGTAATTTTTGCTTTTTCCATTCTTTTGCAGCATCTGCTCTTGCTCTAATATTAGTTGCTCCTCTTCTGCCACCTCTAGCTAGGGCAAATTCTAGTTCCTGAAGAGCATCTTTATACTGATCCTGAAGTTCAATATCTTCAAAATTAGTTCTAGCATCAGAAACTCTTTGATAATCTGATTCACCAAATTTATCAAAAACCGCATTGATTGCTGCCTCTGCCTCTCTTTGTTTGCGTTCAATTTCTGCCTGTTCCGCAGCAGCAGCTTCTGCTTCAGAAGTGTCTGCCTCTGGTCTTGCAAAAGGATTTAAACTGCTCCAATTCTGTTTAAATGGATTATAAGACATATTTACCCTGATTCATTAATTTCGTAGTGTACTGCGACATTGCCAATCTTAGCTGCCCCAGCTCTGGAGTTTGTTATTTTCAACGCTAGATGCGTTGAAGTTGATGATAGTCCGACTCTGCCAAGAGAGTATGTTGATTTCCCAATTGTTGCAACTTGTTCATTTTTTGAAATATCTGTAGGGTCACTACCTATATAAAAATCCCAATCATTCTGTAATGTTGCATCTAATCCTGTCCACATTTTATTATGTGCAGCTTTTCCAGCATCAAGAAAAGGAAGCTGTATTGTCACTTCACAACTATCATATGTTGAATTATTCTCACCGCCCAGCGAATAAATTGTATCCCCCGATCTGCAAAGAACTTGTTTTCCATCAAATGCCCAATCTGAAATTGTAAATCCCGGTTCATAAGTTGACCATGCCGAAACTTTGGAACTTGGGAAATAACTGTAGACATAAACTTTATTACCAATCGCACAAAGATATCTTCCATCCCTCGGATCAAGAATCGCACACGCATTTCTAGCATTATCATCTGATAAAGCTAAATCAGCTACGACTAGATCATCAATTGCATTTCCTAAATCAGAAGCGAAAGCTGCGTTAGAAGAGTCTCTTGCTTTTACTGATCTAATCCCAGATCGTGATAAATAGTAAACATCTGAGTCTCCAATTTCATGGATTGTTTTTGCTGACAATGCACCTGTATTACCAATGACCTGAATCAATGAGCGATTAGCTGGGCTTACATCTGCATTCCAGATTTGTACTGAATCCTCTGCAAAAATTGCTACGTTTTCAAAGTAAGGTGCAATTCCTATTAATTCTGAAGAACCTTTATCATGGTTCGATAAATCTTCATAGTTTGTGACTGACCCAGCAGATTCAGTCCACTCGTTAGGTTCATTAATTTTGCTTGTATGCCAGAGAGAGTCTGACACAGAGTGCATTTGAGCATTAAATGACCTTACAAATCCTCCGGGTTTGTGAGATGATGTTGAAACCGCAGCACCTCCAGATGTTGCACTTGGTGAATCATGTGTAACATCACCTGTTTTTGTAACTGCTACAGTTAAAGAATTTTTATCCGTTCCACCTTCTTTTGCCATTATATTTATTTTTGCTCCAACAGATGTGGCTTCCCATTCTGGAGAACTAAGCGAATCATTTATTTCCTCTGCAACCTTCTGCGCTGTATATGTATGAGATGTTTCCCAGAGAACGACATTATCAATAATGGATACTCCATCCACAGTAATATTTGTAATGGCATTATCAACACCCCCAGACATATTTGCTGTAGTTGCAGTAAAATCTCCTTCAACACTTTTAGTTGTTACATATCCATTTGATCCTGTACCTACTGTAGCTGCGGTTATTGTAACCGCTGCTCCAGATGCAGATGCAGTATAGTTTGGTACGGATGTATAAGCATTAATTGCATTTGCTACAGCCGTTGCAGTAGTTGTATTATTTCCTGTATGTGCAACAGTCCCTGAAATAATATCCCGATTATTTATTCTGAGCCACCTTAGTAAATTGTTTGGGTTAAATGTTCCACCAGTAACTGTAAATGTAGCGGTTGCTGCTGTTCCCCCAGCAGACCCTCCAGTTATCGAAAAAGAACTTCTTGCTCTTATCTCAAACCAATCTGTTACTCTATTTGTAGGATCAGCCCCAGAATCAGTATAATTATTCCAATAATGATAAATCCTTCCATCCGAAAATTGAGTTGAAACATAAGGTTCACCATTAAAAAAATCAACTCCCAGAACTTCTGTCATAGTTGTGCTAGAAACTGCTGAAGGTGGCTGAAACCTTATGTAGTTTACGTTTTCAGGTACAGCACTCATATCTGGAGTTGCTGCTGAACCAAAAACAAAAACCTGCCCAGATGAAGTTGTTGCAAGTCCGTGTGTCCCTGCTGGCAAAGTAGCGTATGTCACGAATGCTTTCCTTTTTTCAATTTCACCCCCCCTGGAAATATGACAATTTGTTAATGTCCTAGCTGACCCCGGAACAGAAGTAATTTCTGTCCTTCTTGTGTCTAACCCAGCCCTAAAATCTTCGACTAAAATATATGGCATTTATGATGTCCTCGCTATCAATACCGGCCCTCTGGGTTGATACCCTTCTGGTTCTATCGCTCCAAATACTATTGGAGATGTTTTTGAAAGTCTCCCTTTAATTCTATTATAATGTGCCTGTGCTTGTTGCATTTTAAGTTGTGCATCTGGAGACTTTTGTCTTGCTAATAATTCGCTGGCAGCGAAAAGCACAATTAACTGGTCATCCAAATCTGCCGTGTCTGTTTTAGCACCTAATGGGTTTAAATTTTTAATTCCTCGCAATCTTAAAACCCCATCCCCTGTTGAAAGTGATCCATTGTTTGAAGGTACAGGCCAGACTTCAATCTGACCTGCGACTGTCCCATAAGCATCATATTGCATGATAGGCCAAGACCGAACATCATTGTCAGAGTCATATTGGTTATAATGTCCTGCACCTATACCAAACCCCACTTTATCCCAATGGTTGCCCCATCCGAAATGAGCTGACTCTATTCTCTCAAGAGTTAGATTTGTAGGAATATCGTAATACCGCTGTCCGGCTGCCATTGCGATGTCAGATTTGATACGCAAAAAAGGCCATGCAAAATCTTCCCAGAGTCTGCGTTGTACACGATTAAGCATTTTCAAAAGCATAGTTTCTGTTGCCTGACCAAAGTTAGAAGCAATTGAATGCCCTGCTTCAGCTCTTAGATCATCCAATAAAACTTGGAGAGTGGTATTTCGTGCCATTAGAGATTTATTTCTTTAGATGTTTCAATAGGTTTTTTCTCAACTTTATTAACTTTATTAATAGGTTTTGCGCCTTCTTCCATTAAATTAGGGTCTATTTTTAAATCTTTAATATTCATTGGAAGTTCACCAAATTGCCCAAATATTTCAACAACTCTTTCATCTGAGTATGTTTTCCCCAATCTATATCTTTCGCTCTCCGAATCATATTTTTCTTTTCCGATCAAACAAATATTTGTGATTGAAGTCGGTAGATGAACAAATCTTAGGATTGCTATTTCAGGGACTGTTACACCCTGCTTAACAACCACTTGGCCTAAGTCACCATTCAGAGCCACATTACAACGATAAACATTATTCATATCAGTCTTTTTGTTAGAGTGAAGCAGTCCCCGGAGGGACTGCTAATTTATGTCAGAGTCTACTGAATTTCGTAAACGCCATGACAGTTTAATTGTGAAGCACACAACACAGCCGTAGTTGTGATCGCACGATAGATAACATAGCTATCGTGTGGTCTGGCTGGAGAGTGCCTTGCCATTTTCTCACCATCCATATAATGGAGAATGAGTTTGCTAGGATCAATGATGTAACAGCGTTTGTTACCATCTTTCCCGGTTAAGTTAATGTCATCAAGTTCAGGATCGTACTGAAACTTAATCCCTTGATAGAACAACTCACCCATTGAAAAATCCTGTTTTCCAGAGAAACCAGTTTGAGTGTAGTTACCTTTCGCTCGTAATTGACTTGCTAGACGATCCAGAAAAGCACTTCCGCATACTGCAACAGATGGTTTCCCACCATATCTGCGTAGCTGCCGAATTTCTGTATGTATTAGGTCAGTCAATTCTGATCCAGTTGCAGTAGTCGCAATGGAAACATTAGAACGATTTCTCCACCAAGTATTTGACACAGTAGAAAGACCACCAACTGTAGTACCTGATGCAGATGGGTCTTGAACAATAATGGATTGAATTCCAGCCAATGCTTTTGCATCACCAGTTCCATCACCATAAAGAAGACTATTCATCCCACGAGCATAACCTTCTGCCATGTCTTCCAATTTGTCATCTAACAAATTAGCTAGTGCGTGTTGCTCACGCCCAGACATATTGGATGTTGACTCACCAGTAGTTGAATCGCTAACAGAAATTCCGTCATGCTTCAATTCTGTAAGAGTCACACTAATGCCTGTGTGATGTTCTTTCCACGGATAATTTACACGCTGGATGTTTGCAGGGTTTGCGTATGTGACTGTATCAGTCGCAACGTACCCAGCTACACTACTTGTGTAAACGCCTTTTACTGCACTTTGTATTCGCTTAGAGTCGTTAATTCTAAACCGCCTGTAAGGGCTGCTTATATTTCCATATAAGAATAGACTATATCACCATCCACTAGGGATGCTCTGCACTTCCAGCCACTTGGCTGTACTTCCTTTCGGAATAGTCGTTGAACCTTCCCTCCTTGAGGACTTGGCTGCTGATTGTCCGTTCTGGATTTCCCAGCAATTCACAGAGTTTTTTAATGTGCATTGCTGCACAAATGCCCTACAAGTTAAGGCTAACATTCCCTTTACCACCGGGCATTGTTTTACTGTTTTTATCCATTGCTGCTAACAATGGTTTGTCTTGCAAAGTCTGACTGAAAATAGTCCCTTTGTTTACATAATAGTCTAACGCTGCATTCGCCACGTTAGCTAGTTGAGCAGATGTAAGTGCTGCCATAATAACTCCTTATATATAGTGGAGTTACGTTTCCATTTGCAAAGCCTGTGATACTATATCTCTCATATTACCCGGCTCTGCAACTGGTACTCCACCGAGTTTTCCTTTTGTTGACGATTTCATTGGCTGTTTGCTGGGTTGTCTCGACTTAAATCTCTCATTAATTGTTGCATAAGCTGAATTTGCTATTTCGACAACTTCTTCTGGAGATTTAGGTGTTCCACGTTCAGCAACAATCGCTGAAATTCTATCGTTAAATTCATCCTGTTTGAGAGAAAAATCCGGGTCATTTGCTAAAGTTTGTTCCCCCCAAGCCTTGACTGCATCTGCCATTTGTGTTTCATTTGCAGACTGAGATGCGTTTGTAAATCTCTGTTGAGTTTGTTCACGCATTGCTCGTTCACGATGTAAATTTGCCCTTGCTTGAGATAGTTCTTTAGCTGCCTCCTCATCTAGAAATCCGTCATCAACCTTCGCCTGAATATCTTTTGGTAGATTCTTTCCAGTTAAATTGCCTACATTATTCAAATGAAATTGCAGCATTTTATAACCCTCTTCAGGATTATTCCGCAGCGCAGACATAATTTTAAAACCTTCCACTGCATCTTTTGCAGAAAGGTTATTTGCTTGAATAAAGTCAGTAATTTTTTTGTACTGTTCAGAATCATTTTGATACTTTTTTGAAAGTTCTTTTAACTCATTTTTTTCGGCAATGAGTTTCTGAAAACGAGGATGCTTATTAAAAGGCACGTTGGAATAATCCTCGGATTCATCTTCAGCTTGCACTTCCGATGGTTCCTCAGATTGAACCTCTATACCCTCTTCTTCCGCTTCTTCTTGTGAAACCTCTTCGACCTGCTCTTCTTCTGGTAATGCATCTTGCACTACCGATAGCAGACTTTCTTCAGTTTCTACAGCATCTGACGATGATGCCTCTGGTTCGTCAACATTTTGTGCTTCAGTAACTTCGGATGACGAATCCTCAGTTATTTGTTCTTCAGCGTTATCTTCCATACGTCTAGTTTAATGTAGGTTGTTGATTCCCAAGTTGAGGCGGTCTGCCTCGACTTGGATTAGGAGCATTATTGCCCCCTTGTCTCCCTTGAGATTCAGGATTTCCCGAACCTCGCTGAACATTTCCTTGTCCTCCCTGCGCCATGTTTTGCGCTACTATGGAAGGAATTTTTTCTGCTAATGCTTCTGATACATCCATTTTATCATCCAAGCGTTTAAGCAATTCTTTTGCAAGGAACTTAGGATCAATACCCGGAATCTGGATGAGAAATGGAATAATACGTTCTATGTTTTGTAGTTCGGCTGCTTTGTTTGGTTTACCTGTTGATCCAGCTTCAATTTCTAAATAAATTTCATTTAAAATATCTTCTCGTAAAAACTCAGGCCAAACTGCTCCTGCACCTACAATTTTTATTACTTCTTCTTTGCTCATTTCTAAGAGTAATACTTGTCCGGCTGCTCTGGTTATTTCGCTCATAAATGAGTCAAGATCATCAATATTAGCCCCAATCGCAGACATTCTTGAAGATTCAGCGATGCTAGTTTCAGTAGCTGTACCTTTCGATACTTGACCAAAGTTTGCTTCTTGCTGTCCGACAACTAACTGAACGTCATCAAATATAGTTCTTACTTCATATAAGTTTGGATCAATCCCTATTTGCCGTATTGGTTGCAGTACATCATCCACCTTTTGCCCAGCGGTAAGAGCCTGTAATTCTAAGACTGCATTAGCTGGAGGATCACGCAACAAATCTTTATCATCATCCTCAAGCATACCTGCTGGAGCTGCATACTTCGGCCTATTTGCTCTCCTGTGTTCTCTAAGTCCTTGCCTTGCCCGGTTATACTCATGCTGCATTGGAAGGAGGAGTTTTACATCGGAGGGAGGATAAAGGTGATCTTTGTGTTCAATCTCATTAAAAGTAAGTGAGAAGAAAGGCCAGAAAGTTTCCAACTTTACAGGTGGCGCATCTGGCTCTTCCAAGAAATTTTCATATCCGTCACAAACTACATATTTAAGTCCAGAGTTTTTGTCGTAAATTTCCCAGACTAAAGCTAGACCATCTCTCATGTTATCTGCATTTTGTCCCTCAAAATACTCAGTTTTATATTTGTAATTTGACCTAGAAGACATTTCTTTGCCTTTAATGTCATATGCAAGATAATCCTGCTCAATATCAACATCATAAATTTCCTTAATTTCTTCAGGACTTAAAAACAGTTCATGTGCCACCCAAGTTGCACCAACAAATCCCCTAAGTTGTCTACACATTGGATCAACAATTATTGAGTCACATTCTGGGAAATCGAAAACCAGACCCTCTTGGATTGTCACTAATGGCTCATTCTGAAGTGCTTCCAAGCTAAGAAGCAACTCTTCCATTTGTGCATCATCATCTGCAATATCCCCCTTTTTTGCTTCCTGAGTCAACCTTCTTAAATGGTCAATTTGCGCTTGCACATCAGACATTTTTGCAGAGACTTCTGGTAATCTATCAACTTCACGCTGATACCCCACCTTCACATATCCTACTGAAGTTGTGATAACCCTGCGTACTAACGCTTTCATCTGGCTTTTGAAAGTTGGTTGTTGTTCATCCATGTAATATGAAAAAAGCAACTCCAGACTTTCTGCAACTTTGTCAAGCATTTTTCTACCTTGTTGCACCGACTCATAATCCTGTATTACTTGGGAATCCTGTGGATTTGGTGGCATCTGATTCATAGCTGCCATTTGAATCCCTTTATATGCTTCAGCTAACGTATTTTCATCACCATCCCAGAATTTGTAATCTAATCGTTTTCTTCTGGAAGCAACAGGTTTTGGGTTTTTTGCGTAAAGCGCAGCAGTTCTCTGGTGAACGTGTCTTTGTAGGATATTGGCAATATAATTTTCTTTGTTCCAGCCTTTATCTGCATACCCTTTAAAGACAGCTTCCATGTCTTCTTTCATCTGGTCAAATGCTTTTTTGTGATATTGCTTTGCAGATTTGACTTTACCAATAAGCTGAGAAACTAAAGCCTTCCGTCTTTCAGGGACTTCTTTTTCTTCTTCTTCGACTTCAACAGCCTGTACTGTTACCTGTTCAATTTCTAATTCCATTTACCAACCTGACGTTTGTGAAAGGGTTAATTCCTTTTGTCTTAGTTTTGCATCCCATTTTATCCAAGCCATTGTTCCAACTTGAGGGAAGTTATTCCTTTGTCTTGTCCCATTAGGTGATCTTAACTCACCCAATCCCATTCCAATCCATGATAGAGTATCTACAAAATCGTCATGCCGGGAATTAGGGAACTTTAACAACTCATCTACTGCCTTACCCCCCCAGGAACTTGTTTTAGGAAAGAAGACTTTCTTCATAGCCATTCTCCCAATCATACTCTGGGATCGCTGTACTTTATTTGCGACTGGTGTAACCTCTTCAATCCTACAATGTGTAGCAGTTTCAAACATTCTTTTCCTGAGAAAAGGTGCAATTGACTTCGTAATGTGGCCTTTCTCTGCCCACCAGATTAATGGCTGCCATTTTTTCATAAAACCTAACATTGCCTTAACTACCATATCTGTGGGTTGCCTTGCCCACCAACAGTCTAATAAATAAATATCATCTTCTTCATCTACTCCAACAAT
>Ga0114932_10005532_pt1 | contig 11174 bp, 8 predicted proteins | sample 2SBtaG_2_FD_87286 | JGI IMG/M metagenome (GOLD analysis project Ga0114932, IMG submission 87286) | Deep subsurface microbial communities from Kolumbo volcano to uncover new lineages of life (NeLLi) - 2SBTROV12_ACTIVE470 metaG | ecosystem: Environmental > Aquatic > Marine > Volcanic ... | reverse complement strand
CCGCCAGCGGTGTCCACACCGGTGTCGCCGGTGTCGCCTTCGCAGCCAGCGAGGGCCAGGATCAGCGCGAGAGAGGAGATTGAACCGAGCATGGCAGACGTCCTGTCTTCGGGGATTCAGGGGGACGCCGTTTGCACGACCCCCAGAAGGCGCCGCCACTTAACCGATCCACCCAGGCCCTTGACGGACGGCCCCCGACGCGGCATTGGGGCCCCCCGAAGAAGGGAGTGCCCGGTGTCTGATCTCCGCAACATCGCGATCATCGCCCACGTCGACCACGGCAAGACGACCCTGGTCGACGGGATGCTCAAGCAGTCCGGCACGTTCAGCGCCCACGAAAAGGTGGCCGATCGGGTCATGGACTCGATGGACCTGGAGCGCGAGCGTGGGATCACGATCCTGAGCAAGAACACCGCGGTCTGCTACGGCGACACCAAGATCAACATCGTCGACACCCCCGGGCACGCCGATTTTGGCGGCGAGGTCGAGCGGGTGCTCAAGATGGTCGATGGCGCCCTGCTGCTGGTCGACGCGTCTGAAGGCCCGCTCCCCCAGACCCGCTTCGTGCTCCAGAAGGCCCTGGCCCACGGCCTGGAGATCATGGTGTGCGTGAACAAGGTCGACCGGCCCGACGCCCGCATCGCCGAGGTGGTCAACGAGGTCTATGACCTGTTCATCGACCTGGACGCCGACGAGAACCAGATCGAATTCCCGATGCTCTTCGCCTGTGCGAAGGAGGGCGATGCGTCCTTGGATCCCGACGTGCGCGGGACGGATCTCAAGCCGCTGTTCGACGCGATCATCGAGACCGTGCCCGCGCCCAAGGGCGACGCGGACGCCCCGCTGCAGGTCCTGGTGACCAGCCTGGACTACGACTCCTACGTGGGCCGGTTGGCCATCGGCCGGGTGGTCAACGGGACTCTGAAGCGTCGGGGCGAGGTCGCGGTCTGCACCGAGGGGGGCATCACCAACACCAAGGTAAACCAGCTCTACACCTACGACGGGCTCAAGCGCGTCGAGGTCGAGGAGGTGGTCGCCGGGGACATCCTGGCCATCGCCGGCATCGACGTGCTCAGCATCGGCGACACCATCGCCGACCGCGAAGACCCCCAGCCCCTGCCGCGGGTGAGCGTCGAAGAGCCGACCATCGGCATGACGTTCTCGATCAACAACGGGCCCTTCTCCGGCCTGGACGGCAAGTACGTCACCGGTCGGCAGATCCGCGAGCGGCTGGAAAAGGAGATGCTGCACAACGTGGCGCTCCGCATGGAGGACACCGACTCCGCCGACCAGATGCGCATCTACGGTCGCGGCGAGCTGCAGCTCGCCATCCTGATCGAGCAGATGCGGCGGGAGGGCTTCGAGCTCTGCGTCTCCAAGCCCGAGGTCAGGCTCAAGCGCGACCCCGAGACAGACACCGTGCTCGAGCCGTGGGAGATGGCGACGCTGGACTTCCCCGACTCCTACATGGGCGTCATCACGGAGAAGCTGAGCGCTCGCAAGGGCATGATGCAGAACATGCGTCACATGGGCTCCGGCCGCGTGCGCATGGAGTTCCTGATCCCCAGCCGCGGCCTGATCGGCTTCCGGGGGCACTACCTCAACGACACCCGCGGCCAGGGCATCATCAACGCCCTGTTCCACGGCTGGGACGACTACGCGGGCCCGATCCAGTACCGGGCCGCCGGCGGCCTGGTCGCCGACCGCAAGGGTGTCGCCACCACCTACGCCCTGTTCAAGCTCCAGGCCCGGGGTCGGCTGTTCGTGGGCAATGGCACCCAGGTCTACGAGGGCATGCTGGTCGGCGAGAACGCCCGCGGCAACGACATGAACGTCGACCCGACCAAGGCCAAGCAGCTCACGAACTTCCGCAGCAGCGGCGCCGACGAGAAGCAGATCCTGGCCCCGCCGGTCCAGATGACCCTCGAGAAGGCCCTGGACTACATCGACGAGGAAGAGCTGGTGGAGATCACGCCGTCCCACATCCGGCTCCGCAAGAAGGTCCTCAAGGGCAACATGCGCTCGGTGATCCGCGGGCGATAGGGACCGGGGGTGCAGGACACCCTCGAGTGGATGGCCCAGGAGCGGCGCCGCAAGCGGCGTCAGCGAGCGGTCCTGGCGGTCGCCGCCGTGGTCCTGATCGGCTGGTGGGGCCTGGGGGACCGGGTCCTGCCGTGGCTTCGCGGCGAGCAGAATTGGCAGGGTGACCATGTCTTCCAGGCCAGGGCGCCGTCGCTGCTGGGCCAGGTCGACCTGCGCCGGGTGCACGAGGAGCTCCTGCCCAACTGGACCGTGGCCCAGGCGTGGGTGGACCGCCAGGGGTCCGAACCAGCGGCCGCAGCGCTTCAGTCCCTCCAGCTGGCCATTGCCAGTGACGCAAACCTGACGGAGCTCCTGACCGAGCTGGCCGAGCGGGCTCGGGGCGACCTGTGGCAGGAGGGCGAGCGACTGATCTTCCTGGCGTCGGCGTGGAGTCGGTACCTGGATGAGCAGGATGCGCCCTGGCGGGTCGAAGGCGGGGTGATCGACCTGGGCTCGGGGCCGTTCTTCTACGTCAAGGTCTACGAGATCCTGGCGGACGGTGCCGTGGGCGTCGGTGGCCTGCCCGCCCGAATCCGCCTCATGCGCCGTGCAGACACCCTGAACGTGCGAGAAGCCCACCTGGGCCACGTGGTCGAGGGCGAGGACGCCGGCCTGGTGGTGCTGGACCGGATCGAGGAGTTCGCCGCGGACCAGCTGTGGCCGCTGCTGGACCCGTCGGGCCAGGGCGCCCTGGACCGGCTGGGCGCGGCCCACGGGGCGGCTGTTCGGGCCGAGGCGGCCCAGGCGCTCCCCCCCGAGGACCTGCTGTTGCTCCAGGAGACGGCGCGGACTCGACTGGACCTGGTCGCGGCGGTGCGCAGCGTGTCCGAGCGGGGGTGCGACTTCCGCTTCAACGCCATCCCCTGGCAGGGCTTCGATGCCCAGGACCGGGACATGCTGGGTCGGGCGTACCGCGACAGCCTGGGGCAGCGCTGTCCCGCGATCACCCGGGACGAGGTGCAGCCGCTGCTGGAGTCGTCCGAGACGCTGCGCAGCACCCGGGACCTGGACCGTGCGCTGGCGTCGCTGGTCGGCTGGGCCGCCCGAAGCACGGCGGTCCACGAGGCACGCCACGTGGCGGACCGCGGCCTGGACCTGGACCCCATCGAGACAGAGCTGTCGGCCTACCTGGCGTCGTTTGCCGCCGACGGGGTCGGGGCCTTGAGCTTCTTCCAGGCCTGTCTGGCCAACGCGGGCATCGACGGTGTGCACGCGCGGGCCCTCCGGGTGTCGGGTCTGGACTGCGAGGACCCGCCGCCGGATCGGGCAGACCAGGCCCGGGCGGTCAGCCGCGATGTCTTCGACCACGAGGACCTGGTCGTGCTGGCGGCGGACTTCGCCCGCTCGGTGCCCGTGTCGGCGGACTGAGCGGGCCCAAGGGGGGGCGGGATAGAGGCCCCCGATGCTCAGCTGGATGCTCTTGGCCTGTGGGCCCCGCCTGGACGAGGCCCCGGACCCGGGTGCGTGGACCGTCGAGGGTCCCGGAGGCCCTGCGGTGTCCTTTGCTCAGGCCGACCTGGGCGTGGCCTGCGCCAGCCTGCTCGGGGACCCTGCGCTGGAGTCCCAGCACCACAACCTGGTGGTGATGCACGACGGCTACCTGCTCATGCCCTGGGCACCCGAGGACGGCGGGGGCGGGCTGAGCTGGTTCGACGTGAGCGATCCCTGCGACCCGGTCAAGGTCGCCGAGGCCTATGCCGAGCCCATGCGCGAGTCCCACACCCTGGCGTTCGGCCAGGTGGACGGGCGGGAGTACCTGGCCGTCGACGCGATCTTCGACGACGGCGAGCGCGGTGGCATCGGCATCTGGGACGTGACCGACAAGGCCGATGCCCAGTGGGTCGCCGAGCTGGACCTGCCCGGGTTCCTGTACCCCGAGGCCTACTTCTGGGTCAGCCTGTCGACCTTCTGGCAGGGAGACTTCCTGTACGTGTCGTCGGGCCTGCTGGGCACGTTCGTGGTCGACGTGACCGACCCCCTGGACCCGGTCCTGGTGGACCAGGTCGGACCGACCGTGCCCCAGGTGGTCGGGTCGCTGCACGTGGTGGGCAACGTGGCGCTGAGCTCGTCGGCGGGCACGGCCAAGACCGTGCTGTTCGATCTGTCCGAGCCGGGGGTGTTGGCGCCTCTGGGCGGCGGAGACTTCGACACCCGCGACGCCGCAGGCGACATCCAGACCTACTACTTCGCCAATTGGGGCGGCAAGTACGGGCTCTTCGCCCGCAAGGGCGGCGGCGGCGGACCGATCGTGTACGACCTGAGCGATCCCACGTCGCCCTCGTGGGTCGCCGCCTACCACGCTCCCGAGGGCGACGGTGGCTATGTCTTCCGCCACGAGGACCTGCTGTTCCAGGGCGAGAGCGAGTTCGCGTCGATCTACGACTTCTCGGACCCCACGGCGCTGGTGGAGCGCCAGCGCTTCGACCTGGCTGGCGACCTGGACACGGTCACGCCCATCGGCAACGTGGCCGTGCTGTCCGTGGACTCGGGGGCCCAGGATGACCAGGCCACCACTCTGGTGCCCTGGGACACCCAGCCCGACGGCCGCGGCCCACGGGTCGAGCTGGTCAGCCCCCTGGATGGCAGCACAGCGGTGCCGACCACCGCCCGCATCGGCCTGAGCTTCGACGAGCTGTTGGAGCCGCGCTCGGTGCACGCGGGCAGCGTGCGGATCTGGGACGCCGAAGGCGCACTGGTGGCCGGCCGGTTCAACGTCCAGGAGAGCCTGGTCAACTTCACCCCCGACGACTCGCTGGCCGACGACACGACCTACTTCGTGGAGCTGGCCGCGGGGGGCGTGGCGGACAGCGTGTTGAACCCGGTCGACGAGACCGTGCAGTGGTCGTTCACGACCGGCAGCGAGCTGGACGAGTGGCCGACCCGTTGACCGGGGTTCAGTCCTTGCCGACCCGGTATTGCAGGATCGGTTCGGCGGCGAAGCTGGCGTCGTAGTCGGCGGCGCGGAAGGGCACGGTGTCCTGGAGCTCACCGGCGGCCACGGCCTGGTCGACGGCCTGGCGATCGGTCCGGTCGAGCAGCAGCTGGTACTCCTCGAAGTCGTCTGGGGAGATCAGGTAGCCGAGCACCCGGCCGTGGCGCTCGACGCGAACGACCTGGTCGCCGTAGCCGACGCGGTTCAAGACCTCGGCCAGGGACTGGCGGAGCTTCGACACGGAGAGGGAGAGCAGCATAGACCCGATATAGCATAGTGTCAGGTTTGGTACAAGTGGACGTTTTGTACGTCTTGGGCTACGGGCTGCCCATGTACCAGGTCCAGTTGACCCGCGGGGCGGCAAAGGCCCTGCACCGCATCCCAGACCCCCACCGGCGCCGCCTCCTCGTCGCGATCGAGCGGTTGGCTCGGGACCCTCGTCCGGCAGGCTGTCGCAAGCTCGCCGGGTCGACCGACGACTGGCGGATCCGTGTGGGTGCCTGGCGCGTGCTCTACCGGGTACAGGACACCCAGCTGATCGTCACCGTGATCCGAGTCGCACACCGCAAGGAAGCCTACCACCCGTGACCCTCTTGCTCCTCGCCGCCTGCACAGGCACCGAGCCCCTCGACGACACCCTGACGCTCGGGGTGGGCGACGACCTGTGGGCCCTGGTGGCCGAGCCGGTCACGCTGGGCACAGGAAGCGACGGGGATGCGTTCACCTGGTACCCGGGCGACGGCGCGGTGCTCTCCGGCGACGTGGTGGAGCACAGCTACGCAGCACCGGGCCACTACACGGCGGCGCTGACGGGCACCGCCGCCAATGGGACCGTGCGCACGGCCCAGATCAGCGTCACGGTGACCTGGCCCCTTCTGGACGAGCCACCGCGAAGCAGCAGCAGCGTCGTCACCGACGGGGAGCGGGTCTATGCCGTGCTGCCGGACTTCGACCGGGTGGCGGTGGTCGACGTCGCCTCCCGCACCCTCAGTGGCCACTGGGAGACCTGCGGGCACCCTCGCAGCCTCTCGCTGCATGCCGGTGAGCTCGCGGTGGCCTGCCAGGACGACGCCCTGGACCGCTTCGACGTCCAGACCGGGCAGCACTTGGAGCGGGTGGATCTGCCCTGGGGGGCTCGGCCCTTTGGGGTGGTGCACACCGACACCGGCCTGGCCGCCACCACCTGGCTGGGCCTGTGGCGCGACGGCGTGCTCGACGAGACGGTCCGAGACCTGCGTGGCCTGGCCTGGGTGGACGGCTCGCTCCTGTGGTCCCGTCACCGGTCCCCAGACGACGGCGGCCGCTGGTACCGGGACGGGGTCGAGGGCGTCTTCGACCTGGATCCCGGGCCGGACAGCGACACCGACGCAAGGGGCCTGCCGACCTATCTCCAGCGTATCGCGGTCAGGCCCGATGGCCGGGTCGCCGTGTTTCCGGGGCTCAAGGCCAACATCGCCCGCGGCCTGGTCCGCGACGGACGCCCTCTCACCCACGAGACCACCACCCGGGCCGATCTGTGGGCCGCGCCCCTCGCCACCGACGAGCCCCGGGTCGAGCCCCGCTTCGACAACCGCGATCTGGCCAGCGCCGCGGTGTTCTCCCCCAGGGGAGAGTGGCTCTACGTGGCCCACCTGGGCGCCCGAATCGTCGACGTGCTCGACCCCTACACCATGCTCCGAGCCGGTGGCCTGCAACAGGTGGGCGACGGCGTCGACGGACTGGCGGTGACCGACGATGCGCTGTGGGCCCTCGCTCGCCTGGACCGCGAGCTGGTCGTGATCACCGGCGAACCGACCGCGATGTCGGTGCACACCCGGGTCGACCTCCTGGGCGGGCTGGACGAGGTGCTCGACCCCCAGGTGCTGGCGGGGCAGCGGGTCTTCACGGGCGCCCACGACCGGCGGATGAGCCTGGACAGCTACATGAGCTGTGCCAGCTGCCACCTGGACGGCGAGCACGATGGGCGGACCTGGGACTTCAGCGACCGGGGCGAAGGACTGCGCAACACCAAGGCGCTGTTCGGCATGGCTGGGCGCGCCCCCCTTCACTGGACGGCCAACTTCGACGAGGTCCAGGACTTCGAGCGGGACATGCGCGAGTCGATGGGGGGCACTGGCTTCCTCGCCGATGCCGACGCCACCGCGACCGAAGACCCATTCGGGCTGGCCAAGGCCGGCCTGTCCTCCGAGCTGGACGCGCTGGCGGCCTATGTCGAGAGTCTGGAGCGCCCGCGTTCTCCCTTCGTCGATGCCGACGGTGTTGAGCCCGGTCGCGCACTGTTCGACCTGGCCGGTTGCGCCGCATGCCACCGTGGCGACCGGCTGACGGACTCCGAGCTCGGGACCGACGATCCGGTCCTCCACGACGTCGGCACCCTGACCGCCGACAGCGGGGGCCGGCTGGGGGAGCCCCTGGACGGACTCGACACCCCGGAGCTGGTGGGGGTCTTCTTCACCCCGCCGTACCTGCACGACGGCTCGGCCGCGACCCTGCGCGAGCGCTTCCTCCAAGACGTCGACGACCGCCACGGCCGGACCAGCGACCTGGCAGACGACGAGCTGGCGCTGCTGGAGACCTACCTGCTGAGCCTTCAGTAGACCAAAGGGCCTCGACCCGGGCCCGGACGCCCAGCGTCAGAAGCTGCTGCCGGGCTGCTCCAGGAAGTCGAGCTCCTCGTCTGTGCTCTCCCGGCCCAGCACGGCGTTGCGGTGCGGGAAGCGGCCGAAGCGGCGCACGATTTCCCGGTGGTCCCGCGCGGCCTTGAGGCCGCCTGCGACCACGCCCGGGTGGGCGGCCTCGATGCCCTCGAACAGGGCGACGCAGCGGTCCTGGTCGCCGACGTCCTCGCTGTGCATCAGTGGCATGTACAGAAAGGTGCGCTGCATGGGGCCCAAGCGCTGGTCGTGGCCCGCCGCGAGGGCCTGCTCGGTGATGCGGAGGGCGTGGGCGTCCTGGGCCCAGGACAGATGGCTGCCGCGGTTCAGGTTGCGGCTCAGCTGATCCAGCAGCAGGACCAGGGCCAGGCTCGGGCCGGGCTCATAAGCCCAGTGGTCGAGGTCTCCGGCGCAGGCCTGGGCGTAGAGCCCGCTGAAGCGCGCCTGGGCCTGGGCGTCGAAGGCGTCGTCCCGGCGGAACCAGACCGGGCGGAACTCACACAGGGCCGCGGCGTCTGCGGTGCCGAACCAGAATCGGAGGACGTCCTGGTGCATCCTCTTGAGTTCCTCGGGCAAGCTGGATTCCTCGTCACACCAGCGAACCATAGCGGCCAGGCAGGCGTGGCCATCGTGATGCCACATCATGGACGGCGATGCCATCATACCGGGCGGGCACAGGCGGCTCGCGCCACGCTGCGCGAGAGCCAGAGCCACGGTTTCCCCGGTGTTTTCTGGCCACGCGACCGCTGCGTTCTGGAGCAGTCCGGACCAGCTGTCCAGCCGGGCCAGGAGGTCGGCCAGATCGCGCGCTGGCACCAGCGTCAGGAATCGGCCCAGGGGCGAGACCGGCAGGCCGGGGCCGGAGTGGGTGGCCACCGTCCAGGCCGCCGAGCCGTCGGGGGGTGTCCACAGCTGCTCGGACCCCATCGCGGCTTCCAGCTCGGCCACGCCGCGCCGCTGGGTCACCGCGGCCAGCACACCGGGGTCCGGTCGGCCCTCGGGCAGGCGGGCCCGCTCGGCCTCGAGGGCCACGCTGATGCGGTCGCCCAGTGCCTTCAGGTCGTGACCGACGACCAGGGCCACGTGGGGCGACAAGCAGGCGTGTTGGTCGAAGACCGTGGTGTCCCGCGCCAGTCCGGTCGCGACCTGGTCCAGGTCTGCGCCCGGCCCGATCACAGCGATGCCCAGGCGGTGGCCGTGGAACACCACCGGGCGTTCAGCGGGCATCGCGGCCCGGTAGTGGGCCTCGGCCTCCTGGCCGCCCCAGCCGACCAACAGGTCGATGCCGCCCAGGTGGGCCTGCTCCAGGGCCTTGTCCTCGCGAGGCCACCAGAGCACTGCGCACGCGGCTGCCACGTCCGGGGCCAGCGCGTGCAGGCTCTCCAGGTATGCGGGCAGGAAGGTGGGCTCGCCGGTGGCGGATCGGCCCAGGAAGGCCCCCTTGACCAGCAAGGCCCGCATGACCGTCAGGTGGGGCAGCGCGGGGATGTTGCTGCTGAACACCGCCCCGACCAGCTCGGGCCCCAGAGCGTGGGTGCGAGCGCCCCGCTGGGAGGAGTGCACGAATCCGTCCAGCACACGCGGATCGCCCAGCTCGGCCTCGAGCGTGCGCCACAGGTGCGCGGTCCCGCTGGCCCGCATCTCCAGGTTCAGGGACTCGGCGACCATCTCCGGGGAGAAACCCGTGATGGCGGGCAGGGACGCGAGCGCGTGCTGTCGGGGTCCGAAGCCGGGATCGAGCCACTGCTCCGAGAGCGTGCCCAGGAGCTGGCAGAGCTCCCAGCTGGTCCGGTGACGGGGTGGCCGACCGCGCAGGGTCGCAGCCACATGGGCGAGTCCCGCCGAGTCGAGCTGGGGCATGGCGACCTGGATCCCGCCTCGATCCTGAAGGACCTCGCCCTGGACCACGTCGCGCAGGTCCGGGGGCAGCCACCAGCCCGCCCGCACAGTCACCGCGAGAGCAGCTCGTCGACGGTGATCGAGCAGCCCCGGGAGCCGTCCGGAGTGGCCCGCCCAAAGACCTCGAAGCCGCCGGAAACCCGGCGCCCCAGGTCGTCGGTCTGCAGCACGCAGGGCCGATCCAGGTTCGCCAGGTCCAGGTGTCGCAGCAGCCCGGTCTCGCCGTCGGGCAGGGGTGCCAGCGTGCCGGGGTCGACCACCACGGTGGCTGTCCAGGGCGCGTTGGCCTTGAACCGCGGCGCGGCCTGGTCGTCCCGGAGCACGTTGTCGTAGAACTGACTGGCCAGCTCGGTCATGCCGAGCAGGTTCACACAGCGCTCGGGAGGCACTGCAAAGGTCTCGCCCAGTGCCGCGATCAGGTCTTCGCGGGTGACGACCCGGGAGCGGCCCTTGAAGCCGCCGGCGTCCATGATGCGCGAGCCTTCGGGCAGGGGCAGGCGCAGGCCCTTGGCCGCGAGTCCGTCCAACAGGTGAACGAAGCCGAAGCTGGCGCCGATGAGGGTCAGGGGCGCGGTGCTGGTCTGGCAGGCCTGGACCAGCCGGGGCACGTCCAGGCCCTGGGCCCCGATCAGGAAGCCGCTGCCCGGCAGGCCACACTCGTCGACCAGCTGGGCCATGCCGGCGGCCATGATCATGTGGGGCGCCGCATCGGGCGGGGGAGCCAGCACCAGGATCCGTGTGGCGCGGTCCGGCTCTGGCAGCAGGTGTGTCCGGGCGTTGACCCGGATGCTCGCCGCCATCACGTCCAGCCCGTCCTGGGTGAAGCGGGCCACGCCCGGCTCGGCGCCAGACGTGCCGCTGGTCCGGAACTCGCTGACCACCTGCCCGCCGGTGTGCAGGTCGAAGCGCTTGAACGCTGCGGTGGGGATCGCCGGCACGTCCTGCCAGCGGCCGGTGTCCTGGAAGCCCCGGGCCTGGCACAGGGCATCCCAGGCCGGGATCCGGGCCCTCTGCCAGGCCACCAGCGCACTGGCGAGCGCCTGCCTTGCGGGATCGGGCAGGCTGTCGGGGCCCCCTTGGATGGCGTCGAGCAGGCGGTCCTTCATGGGGGCTCAGCCTATCCTGCTGGCCCCCTCCGTTAGGGTGTGGCACGGCCTGGACCCCCGGGAGCGGTCGGTGAATTTCCTCCTGCTCGACGACGACACCCACCTGCACCTCCAGCTGGAGGAGTACCTGGCGGGTGAGCGCGTGCGTGTCGTGGCCCAGCCCGACCCGGGGCTGGCCATCGCGGCGCTGGGGTCTGGCAGCTGGGTGGCCGCCGTGGTGAGTCTGGACTGTGGCGAAGGTGCGTCGGCGGCCTTCCTCGAAGCCCTGCAGTGGGTCGACGGTCTGTCCATCCCGGTGGTGATCACCTCGTCCACCCGGAGCATCATCGACCCCGAGGTCCAGCTCGCCCGCGAGCTCTGGCCCGACGCGATCTTCCTGCGCAAGCCGCTCCAGCTGCGGCGCTTGCGTCAGATGTTGGGGGACCTGGAGCCCAGCGCGGTCTTTCGGCCCGTCGGGGTCGAGGAGCTGCCCGAGCTGGCGACCAGCGACCTGGAGCTGCT
>Ga0114932_10005530_pt1 | contig 11176 bp, 11 predicted proteins | sample 2SBtaG_2_FD_87286 | JGI IMG/M metagenome (GOLD analysis project Ga0114932, IMG submission 87286) | Deep subsurface microbial communities from Kolumbo volcano to uncover new lineages of life (NeLLi) - 2SBTROV12_ACTIVE470 metaG | ecosystem: Environmental > Aquatic > Marine > Volcanic ... | reverse complement strand
TGTGATAAGTGGTATGCATATTCTCTCTCAGAAGCCCTTTCAACAATATCTGTTAAGCCGCTGACTTGCTCTGCTTCTTTCCAAGGTGTTTTTCCCTGAGCTATTACAGCTTTAAGACTTCTCTCACGCTTTTCTTTATCACTCATACCATGAATCCCCATACCTTCTTCATATGTTTTACGACCACCTTTGAGACCAGCCTTACGACCACCCTCACTCCTCTCCTCATCACTCATACCATGAATCCCCATACCTTCTTCATATGTTTTACGACCACCTTTATGGCCTGCTTCACTCCTCTCCTCATCACTCATACCATGAATCCCCATACCTTCTTCATGTGTCTTACGACCAGCCTCCTGTTTGTGCTCCCTTTCTAATCTTTCTCTTTCTTCAACATCAGGAATAAGCCCATCATAAGCATCTAAATTAAAACCCCCATTATGTCCTGCATAAGCCCTACAAATTCCATTTCTCGCTACTTCTTCACTAACACCATATTTTAATCCTATACCTAATTCTTCACTAATCTCTGTAGCTGTAAGTCCAGCCCTATACAAATCAGCAATCTCTGGATGGTCCTTTTGCAGGGTTCTGCCTATCTCAATGCTTCTTCTAATCGCTCCAAATTGTTCAGATGTTATATTTGTCATTTTAATTACTACTCTTTAGTTAATATAAATCTTAAAATGGGTATTTAAACCTTACGCCCTCCCACATCCCCTCGATAAGACCCTTAGTCCACCCCTCACCCCCCAAAAACATTTATAAATCTCTCCTCCTTAACTTTAACAAGAAAAGATGGTGACCAAAAAAGATAGTGACTCTAAAAAAGCCACTAAACCGAAAGAAAAGAAAATGACTGCTAAAGAAAGGGAGGAACTCCTAATAGAGAATTTTGTTGGACTTCAACAGGCAATGACAAATCTTTCTATAAAATTCAACGGACTCTCAGACAATATATCTAATCTATTAAGGGTTTTTGAAGAAGCAGCAAAGAATTTTGCACAAGGCGGAAAAACAGATAACAAAGATATGTTGAACAAAATAGATTCTCTTCTAAACCAGAACAAAACAATCGCAAAAGGCTTAGTTTTAATGGAAGGAAAACTAAGGGGGCAATCAGAATCTCCAACGACAAAATTTGGAGCAAATCATTCTGAGAACATACCTCCAAGGTCAAGGCAACTCCCAGGACTATGAATTACAAAGAAATCTCAAGAGAACCTTTCATAAAAGAATTTACTTTGGCAATTATTAGAGCAATAGAATTTCAAAAATTCCCTCAGCCTGAAAAAACACATATTGATACAGATTTAGTCCCCAAAATCTCAGAAAAAGTTATTCGAGCTTCAATGGGACAAAAAATTCTCCCCCCTAGACAAAAAATTCTCCCCCCAAAACCCAAAAGTCTACAAATAATTCAAAAACCAGGAAAACAAATAAAAAATAAAAAAATTTTTCAGCCTCAAAGAAACATAAGAAGAATTCCAATAGCCAACACTCATCAAAGAGCTCAATTACAATCTCTAGCTCCAAGGCCTCCAACTCCCATAAGCCCCAAAAATATAGATGGCTCAATTCTCCAAGATAAAGAATTTTCAAAAATAGCTCCATTACTTAGGGACCCTTCAGTCTTTTCAGTTGAATGTTCTGGACCAAATAGGCCTTTAACAGTTATGAGGACCGGTCAAAAACAGATAACAAAAATTATTCTAACAAAGGAGGAAATAAAATTAATCCTTAAAAAGGCATCCTTAGAGTCGCATATTCCCTTATTCGAAGGAGTTTTCAAAGTAGCAATAGAGAACATTCTAATCAATGCAGTAGTATCTGAAATGCTCGGCTCAAAATTCATAATAAAAAAACAAATTCCCGGAATCCCACAAAAACAATAATTTAAAAATCCCATATTCAAAATAAATCTATGGAAGACAAAATAACCAAAGAAAAAATAGACAAATATTTCAATTTAACAGAGAAAGCTCTAGAACAAGTTAAGGAAAATATTATTGAAGGAAAAGAAATCCAAGCTAAAGAAATAATTGATATGGTAACAAACTACCTCTCAGATGCTCACCACTTTGAAGAAAAAGAAGATTTCATAAACGCCTTCGCAGCACTAAACTATGCTCATGGCTGGCTAGATTCTGGAGTCCGCCTAGAAATCTTTGATGTTGATGATGATAAGTTGTTTACTGTTAGGTGATTCTTTAGGGAGGGCTCAACACTTGGGCGAAGCCTCAAGTGTTTCGTTCAGGGAAGAGGGATTAAGTAAGTCCTTAAATTTCTTTGACTAGTTTATTGATAGTTTAACAAGTCGTCACAGAGAAGAGACATTCATTAATTCCCCTTAACATATATTTGTGCGAAGCACCTATTTTGCCTTAGACACCTCCCCAAAACCCTTAAATATCCATCACTCTTTAATTAAAAATGAAGCAAAAAACTTGGGTGATTAGTCTTGGTGGCTCAAAAATTATTCCAGACGAAGTAGACGAAAAATTTCTATTACGATTCAAAGAATTAATTGATTCACACCCCTCATATAGATTTGTAGCAGTAACAGGAGGAGGCTCAACTGCTAGAAGATACATCTCAGCCCTAAGAAGGATGGGCAAAAAAACTAAGTCTCAATCTATGGAAGGCATCGCAGTCACAAGATTACACGCAGGATTCATGGCAAGATTTTTTGGAGCAAAGGCAAATGAAATAATCCCTGAAAACATGAAGAAAGTAAAAACTCTTCTTACAAAAAATCAAATAGTCTTTTGTGGAGGTCTTCGATATAAAAAGAAAAATACAAGCGACGGAACTTCGGCAAAACTAGCATCATATCTAAAATGTCCCTTCATCAACCTAACAAATGTAAAAGGGCTCTACACCTCTAACCCAAAAGAAAACAAAAATGCAAAATTAATTAGAAAAATTACCTGGCAAAAATTCAAAGAAATTGTTGATAAAATAAAATACAGTGCAGGGCAACATTTTGTCCTAGATCAAGCAGGAGCAAAAACAATCCTCAAGAAAAAAATTCCTACTTACATAGTCGGCTCAGTAAAAGAGATGGATAACATCCTAAAAGGGAAAAAGTTTGAGGGAACTTTGATTGAAGGATGAAAGACATAAACCTATTCCCAAAAAAAGACTCAATCTTCTTAAAAAAAATAAAATCAAAAACCGATTTAAAAAAAGATGAAAACTGCGACGGCTACTTCTTACAAACCTCGGAAAGTGAAGCCAGAAGAATAATTGATTCCCTTAAAGGAAAAAATAAGATTATCGCACTTCAAGGAGGAGACGACGCATTCAACAGAAGAGCAATTGAAACTCTAAAAATAGATTATCTAATTTCTCCAGAGGGAGGGAAAAAAAGAGACACTCTAAAACAAAGAGACTCTGGAATAAATCATGTTACAGCAAAAGAAGCAAAAAGAAAAAACATATCTTTAGTAATTTCAATGTCGGAAATAAGAAACCTTCAAAAAAAAGAAAAAGCATTGAGGTTAGAAAGAATAATCCAAAATATCAAAGTCTGCAGAAAAGTAAATTGTCAACTAAAGATTGCAAGTCTCACAGATAATAAGAAAAACACGACAGATGAAATTTCAAGAAAAACTTTCGGAGAAAGTCTCGGAATGTCAAGTGAGCAAGCAAAAGATTCGACAAACTTTAAAACAACAATTTAAAAACTATTTTTCCCATATTTAACTAAGATGGTGTCATTAACAGGCCTAGCAACAAATTTAATTGAAGGAGTGGGAAATCAAATAAGTCATTTACATGCAGCAGAATTAATTATATTTGAAATAGCAATAATTCTAATCATCTCAACAATTTTCGCATTTATAGCAAGGATGCTCAAACAACCATTAATCCCTGCCTATGTTCTCACAGGTCTCTTAATTGGACCATTAGCCCTTGGACTTCTAAAAAATATGGATTTAATCTCCGCATTCTCTGAAATCGGAATAGCGTTTTTGTTATTTGTTGCAGGTTTAGAAATATCTTTTAGAAAAATTAAGGAAGCAAATCTCAAAAAAATTGCAATAATTGGAACAATCCAAGTTGCACTAATATTTGCAATAGCAGTCCTTCTAAAAGGGTGGCTTGGCCTAGAGTCTCTTCAAGCAGCTTACATAGGTATCGTTCTAGCTTTCGGTTCTACTATGGTAGATATAAAACTCCTAGCTGATAAAGGAGAATTAGTCACACTCCACGGAAGATTAGTTTTAGGTATTCTCTTATTCCAAGACCTTGTAGCAATTATCGCAATAGCAGTATTCACAACAGGAGGGTTTGCAGTAGTCCCAATCGCAATCTCTTTTGGAAAACTAGTTGGAATGGTCGTAGGTGCAATGGTTCTCCAAAAATTCGTTCTAAACAAATTATTCAGATTTGCAGCAAAATCAACAGAACTCCTTTTCCTTGCTTCTTTAGCAGTCCTATTCCTCTTCATTATAACTTCATTCTTATTAGAACTCTCAATAGTTATAGGCGCATTCATAGCAGGAGTTTCATTAGCAAACTCTCCATTCAAACTAGAACTTGAGTCTCGAATATCACCACTGAGAGACTTCTTTGCAATACTTTTCTTTGTGGCCCTTGGAATACAAATAATCTTTACAGGAATCGGAGATAGATTATTGCTATTCACCGCAATCCTAATCGGAGCAGTCATAATAAAACCTATCATAACTCTCGCCCTTCTAAGATTCACAGGGTACCAACCAAAAACAAGTTTCTTAACTGCAATTTCCTTAGCACAACTCTCCGAATTCTCCTTGATAATTGGAATGCTCGGAGTCTCAGTAGGAGTTTTAGATATGTCAATATTCTCTACAATAATCTTAGCAACAATAATTACAATGTCCATAACTCCTTACTTCATAGAATACAAAGAGAGAATGTACAAAGTTTTCAAATATCCAATTAGAATCTTAAAATATCTTCCAATAAAAGAAATCTCTGGATATGAAGCAAACAAAAATCATGAAATTCTTCTAATAGGGGCACACAGAAGCGGCTCAGTCCTGTTAAAAGAATTCATGAAAGACAAAGAGAAACTATTAGTCCTAGATTATAATCCTGAAGTCATAAACGAACTAATCAATAATAAAATATCTTGTGTCTATGGAGACCTAAATAGCCCTGAGATATTTAACAAAATAGATTTGAAAAAATTAAAATTAGTAGTCTCAACAGTTCCAAATTACAAAGAAAACCTTAGGTTAATAAAAAAATCTAAAGAAGTATCTCCAGGAACAAAAGTGGTAGTAACAGGTTCAAGGATAAGCGAGACACTAAGACTCTATGAAGAAGGGGCAGATTATGTTATTACTCCAAAAATTTTAGCTGGAGAAGAAGTCTCTCGTATAATTCATCCAAGAAACCAAGATTTAAAGAAATCTAAAAGAGAACATATCAAAAGATTAAAAGGGATACACAAATTACTTTACTAAACCTTAAAAACTCTTAATCCATCAACCAATATGGACGAAAAATTGATTGCAGAATCACTATCTCCAATAGAAAAAAACCTAATAAAGAACCTTTCAAAGGAATTCTCAAATTTAGAAGAAATAGGTCAAGATAAAACTACCTCTATAAGGGCGACAGGATTTTTAAAAAATAAGGGATTAGTTGAAACAAAAACTATTGAAGAAAGAGAAGTAATCTTAGGGATTCTAGGGATAAACTATCTAAAAAAACAACTTCCAGAAAGGGTCTTACTAAATAAACTAATAGAGAAAAAATCAATCCTTTTCTCAGAAATAAAAAACTCGTGCAATCTAAATAGTAATGAGGCAAAAATAGCTCTTGGGACTCTAAAGAAAAAGGAAGTAATTTCAATTAAAGATGGAAAAATTTTCTTAGATGCGAAATCTACAAATATCTCTAACAAAATGGCAGAAGAACTATTTTTAGAAAAACTCCCATTAAATATAAATGATTTAGAAGAAAAGGATAAAATAGTTCTTCAAAATCTAAAACCAAGAAAAGAAATTATCGAAATCGAAGAGAAAAAAACAATTTTAGTTAAGTTAACTTCTCTCGGAGAAAAAATTTCTTCAATGGATTTAAAGGGAAATCTAATAGAACAATTAACTCCAAAGATTTTAAAACAAAATGGTTGGAAAGGAAAAAAATTTAGAAGATATGATTTGAAATCTCCAGCTCCAAGAATTCATGGAGGAAAAAGACATTTTGTAAATCAGGCAAAAGATTATGCAAAGAGTATTTGGTTAGAAATGGGCTTTAAGGAAATGACTGGAAATTCCGTAGAAACAAGTTTTTGGGTTTTTGATACCTTATTTACAGCACAAGACCATCCAGTAAGAGAAATGCAAGATACATTTTATCTAAAAGGAATTGAAGGAAAACTCCCAAAAAAAACAAAAGAAGAGGACATTGTTTCAAGAGTAAAAAAGGCACATGAAGGAGGAATTGATAAAAGCAAAGGTTGGCAATATGATTTCTCTGAAGAAGATGCAAAGAAGGTCTTAATGAGAACCCATACAACTTCTCTTTCTTCTAGAAAACTATACGAAATTGCAAAAACTAAAGAGTTTCCTGCAAAATATTTCGCACTAGGTAGATGTTTCAGAAACGAAACAGTTGACTGGTCACATGGATTTGAATTCAATCAAACAGAAGGAATCGTAATAGACGAAAATGCCAATTTCAGACAACTATTGGGCTATTTAAAAGAATTCTTTAAAAAAATGGGCTATGAAAAAATAAGAATTCGTCCAGCTTACTTTGCATATACAGAGCCATCATTAGAAATAGATGCCTTCCATCCCATCCATAAAAAATGGGTAGAACTTGGGGGGGCAGGAATGTTTAGGCCAGAAGTCACAATTCCAATGTTTGGAAAACACATTCCAGTTCTTGCATGGGGTCCTGGATTCGACAGAATAATCATGGAATACTTCAAGATAACAGACCTTCGAGACATGTATAAAAATGATATAACCAAACTTAGAGAAATGAAATTCTGGAGGAAAGATTAATGACAATACTAACACTTAACAAAAAAGAACTAGAAAAAAAAGTTGGAAGTATCACAAAAGAACTCGAAGAAAAAATTACTGAGATGGGAACACCAATAGAAGAAGTAACCAACAAAGAACTCTCAGTCGAAGTTTTTCCAAATAGGCCAGACCTCTTGTCTATGCAAAATTTCTCAAGAGCAGTCAACCAATTTACAGGAAAAAAAGGATTAGCTAAATTTACAATAAACAAACCAGAAAAAGATTACAAGGTCTTTGTAGATAAATCTGTAAAAGGTGTTAGGCCTCATACCGTTTGCGCCATAGTTAAAGGACTAAATTTGGATAAAGAAGGAATAGAAGAATTAATTGATATCCAAGAAAAACTACATAATTCTATTGGACGAAAAAGAAAAAAGGTGGCAATAGGAATCTATCCTTTAGACAAAATAAAACTTCCTATAAGATTTATAAGTAGGGGTGCAAATGATATAAAATTCAGACCCTTAGAAGCTAAGGGAGAAATGACCGGAAAACAAATTATAAAAAATCATCCAACAGGTATAGAATACGAAGAACTTTTAAAAAACCACACAGTCTACCCCCTCTTCATAGATGCAGAAGAAAAAATCCTAAGTATGCCCCCAATTATTAATTCAGAAATAGCAGGGAAGGTATCCGAAAAAACAAAAGAAGTTTTCATCGAATGTTCAGGCCATAATCTGCATTATCTAAAAAAAACTCTAAACATTCTATTATCTGCCTTATCAGAAAAAGGAGCAAAAATTTACTCAATGGAAATAAAAGATTCAAAAGAGGGAACTTTTATTTCTCCAGATATGAGTTTTGAAGAAATAGGGTTCGAGATAGAAGACATAGAAAAAACCCTCGGGATTAAATTAAAAGAAAAAGATGTAAAAAGATATCTTGGAAAAATGGGTATAGGGTATGTAGATAAAAAAGGGAAATCATTTGCATTAATTCCTCCTTATAGGACGGACATACTCCACTGGATTGATTTGACTGAAGAGATTGCAATTGCATATGGTTACGAAAACTTTGAACCAGAAATCCCAGAAATTTCTACAATAGCAAAAGAAGATTCAAGAGAGAAAACAAAAAGAATTGTATCTGAAATATTATCAAGTGCAGGACTGCAAGAAACATCATCGTTTCATTTAACCACAAAGAAAAACATAAAGAAGATGCACTTTAATTTCAGTGAATTTATAGAGATAGAAGATTCAAAAACAGAAAGAGATGTTCTTAGGATGGATATGCTAACCAACTTACTACAAATATTATCCGAGAATTCTGATTCGGGATACCCTCAAAAACTTTTTGAAATTGGAAAAGTATTTTCAATAGACAAAAAAGGAGATTCAGAGACAGGAATAATTGAAAAAGAAAGGTTAGCTATAACTATGATTGATGAAAAAACAACCTTCACAGAATTAAAACAAGTTCTAGATTATCTTTTCAAAATGTTAGATATGGAATATAGCTTAGAAGAAATAGAAGATAACAATTATATCTTAGGGAGAGTTGGAAAAATAATGGTTGAAGGAAAAGAAGTTGGAGTAATTGGTGAAATGGCACCGAGAGTTATAAAAAATTGGAAAATAAAAATGCCAATAGTATCTCTAGAAATAAATTTAGATTTTTTATTTAAACAATGAAAGCAAAGAAAGTTGCAATGTCTCTAGGTATAACTATGATAGTTTTAGTTTGGGCATGGTTAGTATTAGTAGAGAAAAGTGATGTAATAGAAAAAGACGACATCGGAAATTTATTTAGAACCCCTCTAGCTATTCTAGATACAGAAAATCCTGAAGAAGAAAGTTCAAACAATGCAGGAAGCTTAGACGGAAGCGGAGTAACTTCGGATAATTCAGAGACAGGAGATTCTGGAGGAACCACTTGTTCAATGAAACAAATTTCATATTCCCTGATAAATTTCGTAGAAGAAGTAAAATGTAATAATTTTGTAGGTGATTCATGCACAGATTTTAGTATTACTTGCTCAGTAGAAGTCCATAACTTAGATGACTCTGCAGAAGAAGGGTTTTTCAAAATAAAATGGTCCGTTTTAGATAATTCAAAAGCAGAATTAGACTCAGAGATAATAACAGATTCAGTTCCTATAGGAGGATTTAAAATATCTTTAAAAAATTTCTCACTAATTAATTTTCAAGGATTCAATGAGCCAATAATTTGTTCACCAGAGGTAATCGAAATCCCAGAAAAAGAAGTTTGCAATTAGCCAAAATAACCATTCTTTCGAGAATCTCCATTCTCTTCAAAACCAGTCTCAAATTTCTCAATCAAACCCATAATCTCTGGCTTGATTTCTTGCCACTCTCCAAAAGAATTATTCACAAATTCAGCTTCACCACTCTCACTATAATTAGTATCTAACTTCATAACTTTTACCTGTAACTTTGAGAGTTTTTTGTATATCTCCTTAATCTTTTCTTTATCTTCCAAAGACACATTCTTCAAAAGAGAAAAGACAAACATCGGAGGAGAAGTAGGGTTAATCAGAGTTTCAAACAAATGCAAATAAGCAGACAATTTCTCATTAATAGCTCTCCTAATTTCTCTCATCAAAAAACTCGTTTCCTTTTCAGAAATCTTCTCAATATCAAAATCCTCGGCCAACCTATCAAAATTAGGCAAACCAAACTCCTTCTTTAGTTCTTCATACTCAATCGAAATATCTTTTTCAGATTCCATATACAGAATAGCCACTGGAGAAGCATTTATAAATTTAAGGACTCGGTAAATAATAAGCCTCAGTAGCTCAGTTGATAGAGCGTTACATTGGTAATGTAGAGGTCGTGGGTTTGATCCCCACCTGAGGCTTTCTAAGTGGGGACCAAACGGTTTGATCCGAAAAATTAGGTCTTCGATAATTTGAACATATTCGAAGACATGATTTTGAGCAACCTGAGGCTTTCTAAGTGGGGACCAAACGGTTTGATCCGAAAAATTAGGTCTTCGATAATTTGAACATATTCGAAGACATGATTTTGAGCAACCTGAGGCTTAAAGGCAACCCACGACAGTCGCGGGCGAAGAATTTACGCGAATTTTCTCAACGAAGTTATTAGAAGATTTTAGTGTGAATTATGAGTAAAGGATCCCCACCTGAGGCTCACTCCTCATCATCCAACTTGACAGCGTCCACCACTCTTCCAGTTGTCTCCACCCCAATATCCCAAACAGAAGTAATACTTTCTCCAAGCCATCCAACATAGAGATAGACTCCATTAACAATCCCTCGAGGAGAGGTAATATCTACTTTTCCAGAATTAAAAATACCAGAAATTGAAAGGTAAAGCAAAAATCCTATTACAATTATAACAACTACCTTTATCTTTCGAGTATGATGCTCCATCTTAATAAAGTAAAGCCCCACAATCAGGAACACACCAACAATAACCCATTCAACAATCATACACATAATAAACAGCCATCTTATAAAAATGTTTTTATAGGGAATAACCTTCATTAATCCAGGTGATATCATGCAAAAAATCTATCTTTTCAGACACGGCCAAACAACCTATAATCGAGATGGAAGGTTCACAGGTTCAAAAGACTCAAAACTTACAAAAAAAGGAAAGCAGCACGCAAAAACTATTGCGAAAAAATTAAAGAATAAAAAATTCCAAGTCGCAATTAGGACACACCTTTCAAGGTCAAAAGATACTTTAGCTCCAGTTCTAAAAGACCATCCAGAATGTATCTTCATCATTGAAGATGACAGAATGATTGAGAGAAGCTATGGAGAACTTCAAGGAACTACTCACAAACAATTCATCAAAAAAGTAGGAGAGCAAAGTTATGACTTAAGGGTTCATGGAGATGCAATTGAAAACCTCGAACCAAAACTAAGAAAAAAAGCTGAAGAAAGGTTAGGTAAAGAAGAATACGAAGCAATCCACAGGGGATTTAGAGTTGCAGCGCCAAAAGGAGAATCATTCGCAGATGTTGAAAGAAGAGTAAGACCCTTCATAAAAGATTTAAAAAAATTCATGAAAAAAAATAAAGTAAATGTCGCAATATCTGCACATGGAAATTCAATAAGACTATTCAGAAAGATAATAGAAAAAGCAACAATTAAAGAAACCGTAAGCTGGTTCATTCCATATGACAAAGTTTTCGAATATAATGTA
>Ga0114932_10005527_pt1 | contig 11179 bp, 9 predicted proteins | sample 2SBtaG_2_FD_87286 | JGI IMG/M metagenome (GOLD analysis project Ga0114932, IMG submission 87286) | Deep subsurface microbial communities from Kolumbo volcano to uncover new lineages of life (NeLLi) - 2SBTROV12_ACTIVE470 metaG | ecosystem: Environmental > Aquatic > Marine > Volcanic ... | reverse complement strand
TTGGATACCTTTGGTGCTGTTGCGCGTGAGTGGTATTTTGAAGTTCATGCTCATGGGGTGGTTGAATCCCATGCTAAGCGGAATCTGAGGCGATTAGAGGTGTATTTGTTGCCTTATCTGGGTCGACGTCCCATTGTTGAAATAACTGCCCCAGAACTGCTTGAATGTCTTCGTCGTATTGAACAGTCTGGTAAGAATGAAACTGCAAAGCGGGTCAAGAATTTAGCAGGACAAGTTTTTCGTTATGGGATATCGGTAGGTTGTTGTGAGCGAGATATCGCTGCTGATTTACGTGATGCGTTGCGACCTGTCAAAGTGGTTCATCACCCTGCGTTAATCGAGCCGGAGGAAATCAGACCGTTATTGTTGGCTATTGATGGTTATGGCGGTCATCCAGCGACTTGTGTGGCTTTAAAACTTGCGCCCTTACTGTTTGTTCGACCGGGTGAATTAAGGCAAGCAGAGTGGGCTTCATTTGATTTAGATAACGCGGAATGGAAGTATTTACCCAGTAAAAAGGGGTTACCGTTAATTGTGTCATTACCGGTTCAAGCTGTCGTACTTTTGCGTGAGATTTTTGCGATTACAGGAGAAGGGCGATATGTCTTTCCGAGTATTAGGGGTGATGGGCGTCCAATGAGCGAAAATACGATTAATGGGGCGTTGCATAGTTTGGGTTTCAAAGACAAAATGACAGGGCATGGATTCAGGGCTATGGCGCGAACAGTCTTAGCTGAACGGTTGAATGTTCCGCCTGAGTATATTGAGCAACACTTAGCTCATGCGGTTAAGGATGCAAATGGGCGTGCCTATAACAGGACGACATTCTTAGAACAACGAAAAGAGATGTTACAAACGTGGGCTGATTATTTAGTGGCTCTTAAAATAGGAGAAGACAGATGAGTGGTATACCCAGTGTTGTATTAGATGTAAAAAATAAAATTGAGGGTGTTGATTCAGGTTATTCAGAAGATTTAAAGGAAGTAGTCAAAAAATTAATTGTTGATACCACCAAAAAGTTAATTGTTGATACCACCGAAGAATTAATTGTTGATAACACCTCTGATCTTGTGAGTATGTGGAAAGCTATTGAAAAAAGGTCAGATCCTGTAGATGACCTTTGGGTGTGGAGGTTTCTTGAGGACGTTGAAAATGCAGTTCAACTTCCGCGCTATCATTACAAATCAAAATCTGAAAGGGTAGAATTAGTCAGTGATATCAATAAACTTACTCATAAATTATCGTTAAAGCTAAAGTCCAATGACCTTGATGAGCATCTCTTTTATAACCCAGGGGCCATGTTTGAAGGTTTTTATATCTATGAAGATTTTGAGGAAAATCATCAGGCTGCAATAAATGAATTAGCAGTAAATAAAATAGAGCTGACTACTTTGCTTAATGAAATTAGTGAACGATCCCGGCGTAAAGTTTTAGAAGAACCCTTAGCTGGCAAAGCGGGAAAGAACAACAGGGCTATTAGATTCATGCGAAATATGGCAATTAGAAACAGAAAATTATATGGTCAACCGCTGAATAAAGTAATTATGAGCGCTACAAATGCACTGTTTGAGACAAATTACACCGAAATTGATATAGCAAAACGGTGCATTTAAAAAAAACCCTGCAAATGTTGGGTGTTTTTTCTTAAACATTTGGTAAAGACCAGGCCGAAATGGCCTTGTAAAATTGACCATGTCCAATAACACCCTAGGAGGGTTTGACATGGTTAACAGTATTTTAAGACTTCCAACAGTTAAAAACCGCACAGGTTTATCCCGCAGTTCTATTTATCTACGTATTTCTCAAGGTCTATTTCCAGAGCAGGTATCACTGGGTGGCCGAGCTGTGGGTTGGGTAGAGAGTGAGGTTGAAGACTGGTTGAGGCAGCAGGTCCAAAATAGTCGTAAATTGAAATCTTGAAGGAGATTAATTTTATGAGAATTATTCTCTTTCTGTGCGTCATTATTGTTATGGGGGTTTCAGTATTATGAATGTTCAATCAAAGGAATCCCTGCAAGATTCAGGAGTTTCGGCTAGATTAGATATTTTTAGAATATCGGATAGTAAAAAGAACGTAAGTGATACTGCTTTATCGTTGGTAGAAAAAGATTTTGAGGGGTTCACAGAAGACCTAAGAATCCCTGAAATTGGCGACAAAGACGGAAGCTATTTTATTCGTTGCTCAGGGAGCAAAAGGAATAACCAAGACACCGATGATACGGCTTCCATACTAATATTGGACGGCGACTCATCATTGAACAGTGATGGAGAAAGTATCTCTGGCGCACCGCACCCCAAAAGAGTCTTTGCAGTTTTACGAAAGCTGGACATCACGCATTGCATTTATAGTTCGTACAGTAACGGGTGTAACAAGACTAATGAAGAATCAGGCTGTGACCCAAACTATCATAAATACAGGGTAATTATCCCCTGTCATTATAACCGTGAGCAATTGGCTGATTTATTAGAGTACATTTTTTCAGAGCTTCATAACTCCAGAGTTATGCTGGTTAATGTTAAGGAGAATAAGTCATGGTCACAGGCTTGGTATTACCCTAGAGTGCCAGGCTTAAAAGCTAAAGATTTATTTAAATACTACTCCTATGAAGGGCAGCCTTTAGATGCAGATCAAGTTTGTGGGAATTTGGAACAAACCTCTCCTGCTAAAGAGCCAGAGGTTGTTTCTAGAAAAAACTTTAATTTGTTAGAAGGGCAAGTCGACGTTATTGACGCTTTTAATAAGCAAAATACTTGTGAAGATGTTTTGGCTCGTAACGGCTACACCAAGAAGGGGAATAGGTTCTTGCGACCCGGTTCTGAAACAGGGGTGGCTGCCGTACAGTATTGCCAGAATTGCAAGGATGGGGTTGAACGCGTGTACTCCCATGGTAGTGATGTATTAAACGATGAATATGCTCATGATGCCTTCGACTGTCACTTAAAACTTGAATGCGCTAGTGATATCCAGACTGCTCTTAATTGGAATCCAGAGTTAGCTGAGAAGAATCGTCAAATTTATATTGATGCTCAAAATCAACCTGAAAAAGTGACTTCAATTGACCCTGCACTCATTTATAAGCAAGAGCAAAGTGAGCCAAATGAATCACTCCAGTCGGTTGATACATTCCCTACCAAAATGCTTCGAAATATGCACGATTACTGTAAAACCATCAGCACCAAATCGACTCACCGAACTGCAATGGTGGGCGTGATTGCTTTAGCTTCTATTTTATCGAATAGGATTTTTAAAAGTAATAAGAAAAATATGTCAGTACTGTACCTCGTGGTGATTGCAATCTCAGGAAAAGGTAAAAATAATGTCAAAGAAATTCTTCATACATTATTAATTGAAGCCGGTCTTACCATCTTGCTTGGGGCGGGTAAATTTACCGGTTCATCGGCCTTAAGAAACCTGTTGGTTAACTACCCCGCTCGTATAATGGTGATTGATGAATTTGGTGATAAATTATCAGAGGCACAAAATAGTCGTAATGGTTTGATGGCAGATGGGTTTTCAAGCTTGAAAGACTTGTACGGTGATTGTCACGGCATCTATTTAAAACAAGCGATGGCAGACACAGGTAGAAAACCCAGGAATGCTGAGAAAGATATTATAAAGCCATGTTTATCCATGGTTGGTATCTCAACACCAGATCAGTTTAACGATGCCCTAGATAAAAGAAGCCTTGAAGGTGGTTTTATCAACAGACTCACTATCGTAGATGCAAGTCAAGATCAGGTGATAAATAATCTTGGTAAAACACAGCTACCGCCTGAGTGGTTAACATCACACCTGAAGCAGTTTTATGATCTAAGGAACCAAGGAGATTTAGGTCACGGTGTTGGTACGATTACTTTTGAAGATATTGCCAACGAAGCTTTTAAAGACGAGCCCGATTTAATTAAAATTCCTTTTTCTGATGCAGCTGCTAAACGTATTTTCGAAATCAACGACTTAGTTACAGCGAAGTCCGGTGATGATGAACTAATTGGCAATCTCACCGTACGCTGGCTTGAACAATCTATGCGTATGGCACTAGCACTCACAATGCTTGATAACCCAGAGGCTAAAGAAATCAATCTTGATATGCTTAACTGGTGTTGGGAATTTGTCAGTTTTCATGGTGATAAGTTTATCAATGCGCACCGTGAACAACCGCAAAATCAATTTGAGAAAGATCGAAATGAGATTCTCAAAGCCATTAGAAAAGCAGGCCTTCAAGGATTGACTAAAAAACAACTCGGACAGATTAAGCGTTTTAAAAGTCTTGGCGTTAAACAACGAGACGACATCATTAAAGTGTTAGTCGATGATGACCTTATCCGTGTTGTTGAGGGTAATGCGTCTAAAAAAGGTGGTCCGAAACCAGTCTCCTATTACGCGATTAAACTTGACAGTTAGTAGTCCTTTTAACCTATGAATGAAGTTAGTAGGTACCCTGTTAATTTTATCAAACTCGTTAAAAACAACGTTTTCATTAAAAAAGGGACTACTAACTACCTACTAACTAAAATAGCCAAACCCCAATGAAATCAATGCCTGTAGCCGTTTTTAGTTAGTTAGTAGTTATATATACCCCTATATACTACACACATAAATAATGAAGAAAAAAGCTTGTGTGTAAAGACCCGGGACTACTAACTACTAACTGCCAGACTGGCTAATTTTTGTGTAATAATCACCACGCCATCACCTTATTGGAGCCGTATCAAGCATGAGCAAAGAACAATTGATTTTTGATTTTGAAGTGTACCCCAACTGGAACCATGTCACTTTTTTAGATCAAGAAGGAAACTTCACCCAATTCAACGCCCCCATCGATTCTGAAAGCTTACGGGCCTTTGTGAAAGGTAAAACCTTAATCGGATTTAACAGTAACCGTTACGATAATTATATTCTGTCAGCGGTACTGTCAGACATGAAGATTGGTATGGTATACCGCCTAAGTAAAGATTTAGTCGAATCAGGAAAACGAGTCTGGGACCTAGAACAAAGTTATGGTTTAGAAAGACTGACCAAGGTCAACGGTTTTGATTTTATCGACCTCATGCCCCTTGTAGCAGGATTCAGTGGCTTAAAGATGCTTGGCGCTAGGATGCATCACACAAAGCTCCAGGAACTCCCCTTTGATCCGCACGAACCCTTAGACGACAACCAGCAACAGATTGTAGCGGACTACTGTAAAAACGATTGTTTGATTACTGAAAAGTTATTTAAACGGTTACAAGAACAAGTCGCCTTAAGAACCCAACTCGGAAAAACATACAAACTTGATCTTCGTAGTTTAGGTGATGCTGGGATTGCTGAGAACGTCTTGCTCAAAGAACTTGGCGCTACGTCATCGGAACTCAGACAAAAAATAGTACGGCACAAGGTTCTAAGTTATGAACCTCCTGAGTTTATTAAACCCATAAGCCCCGAAGTCAAAGCGCTATTCACGACGCTAAAAGAGACACAGTTCCAGATTAAAGAGTCAGGTCACCCAGAGCTGCCAGACTCGCTCAAGGACAAGGTTATCGAGTTGGGTGATAAGTCTTATAAAATTGGTTTGGGCGGGCTTCACTCTATAGATTGCGCGGGGATGTTTTCAGCCGATGATGAGAATATGATCATTGATGTGGATGTGACCTCTTATTACCCAGCCATCATTACCCAGACCGGTTGGTATCCCCCACAAGCAGGGCCTGAGTTTAACGCTGTTTACCAATCAATTGTTGATCGACGAGTGGAGGCTAAAAATGCCGGTCGGAAAGCCGACTCAGATTCCTTGAAGATTATTGTCAACTCGACTTACGGAAAGACAGGTAGCCAGTACAGCGCACTGTACGCACCTAATCTTACCGTGGGTATTACCTTAACGGGGCAATTAGCACTATTGATGTTGATTGAGAAGTTTGAATCTGAGGGTTTAGGCGTCATTAGTGCTAATACCGATGGTATTACAGTCAGAATAAAACGAAATAATGAGGCGATGTTTACCCAGCTTTGTTCAGACTGGGAATCTGATACCGGCTTTAACCTTGAACGGGCTGACTACAAGCTATTTGCCCAGCGTGACGTGAATTGCTATATCGCAGTGACCGCTGATGGTTATGTAAAGGCTAAAGGCGCCTTAGCCATTCATAATGACCTGACACATAACCCTAGCGGCGATATTATTCAAAAAGCGGTTATGAAATATTTGCTCAATAACCAATCGATTGAATCGACGGTGATGGCCTCTGATGATATCCGGGATTTTATATATGTTAAAAAAGTTACCGGTGGTGCGACCAAAGATGGAGATTATTTAGGATCTATTGTGCGGTGGTATCTAAGCACGGATACCACTACATCTATTCTAAACGCTAAGGGAAATAAGGTCTCTCTTTCAGACAACGGCATACCCTTGATGGATATTGATTCCTTGTCTGTTGACGACTATCCAGATTTAGATGTTAATTATTATATTGGCGAGGCTGAGAAAGTCTTGAGCGATATTACCCAACCTAAAATCCAAGGAAAGAACCTTGAGGCTCGCCGGCTTAAAGCACTGGGATTTTCACCCGCACCGATGACACATGCGGGTAAGACTGTTTTCAATGATGACTTTAGTAGCAGTGAAGTTATCGGCACACAGACCGGTGAACGCGTTGGGTTAATACAATACGATGGTGTCATCTATCGGTTTACAGAACCCGGTTGGCCCAGTGCTTATAAGTCGGCGGAAAAGAAGCTGGATGTGACTATCAAGTTCGGCGGTGTGGTTGATATTAATGGTCAAATTAAAATAGCTGATTTTCCAGATGAATTACGAGATAAATTGTTTGCAGTTTTGACTAAGGGTCAGAAAGAAAAAGTGGAAGCCTCAATGTGATGGAGTTATGGTATAATAATAATCAATAGAATCAATCGCTTAACAAGCGGAGGAGTAGCATATGCCAGCAGGTTCTAAGCCGGGAGAACATAGAGGTGGTCGCGTCTCTGGGACACCTAACAAAGTGACGCAGGAATCGGTGGATCGCATTGACGAGGTTATGAAAAAGCATGATTGTGACCCATTGGAAGCAATGATTTTAATCGGTAAAGAAGCCTGGTCACAAGGGGATCTTAAACTTGCCGGTAATATGTTCAGGGAATTAGCACAATACGTTGCTCCTAAGCGTCGGTCCATTGAAATCAGGGGTGCATCAGAGCAAGAGACAATTACCTTTAGTTGGGCGTCATCCAGTAACGATGTGATGAACACATCACCCGTTGATTCAAAGTCAGCATTGATTGAACAGAGATAAAGTTTAGTGAGTAGATTTGGGTCATGCTCAGGACTTAAAACTTTGAGAGAATCCCCCTGCTGAGGTCGTCCGTCGTTACAGCAGAGGGATTACTGAAGATACACGATAAAAACCTTAAGTGTTGAGTTATCCGAGGTAGGTGTTGATAACTCATTGCACTGAAAGGAGTTTCAGATTATCTCGCCGGTGATGCCTGGTCAACGGGTTTTTGAAGGTGTTTTTATTAATTTGTTATTTGCCGTATTTTTGATTTATTTTTTAGGTCAAATGCCCTAGAAAAATGAACATTGTGACTTGTTGTCGCGCGTCAATATGACACATTTTCAAATGTGATATTTTCCACTATTCTTTACATAACGGTTCATAAACCTCCTTAGCGTTTGAACAGTTAAATTAGAATTTTTTAAGTTTTGGTAACCAGTCGATATTCTCGCGAATGTCTTATCTGTACTCCCCCTCAAGACTGGTTACCTTTTTTTAAACTTAGTTCACGGTATATTTCCTGATAGCCTTCGTGCTTTTTAGATTCATTGTTCACAAAGATTAAGTCCATTGGGGTTTTCTCTAGCATTTCTAAGCAGGCCTTTAGTGCTATTCGAGTCGCTTTCTCGAAAGGGAAGCCATAAATTCCTGTGGAGATCGCTGGAATGGCAATGGATGAAATCTCTTCTTGTGCTGCCAGTTCAATAATACGGGTATATAGGTGTTCTAAAGTGGCTTCTTCATTCTGGTTGCCATCAATCCATCTGGGGCCACAGGCATGAATGACTTTCTGACAATTGGGGAGTTTAAAAGCAGGGGTAATGACGACATTCCCATGATTCTGAGCGCCAAAGGCACGACAATAAGTCTCAAGTTCACGACCTGCATAGCGGTGAATAATGCCACACAACCCACTGCCGGCGAAAAGACTGGTATGGGCTGGATTGACGATGGCATCGACTTGCAGATTTAAAATATTTTCGTAAGCAAAAGTAATCATTAATCTCTTCTATATGGTCTTTTTTATTGGTTAATATATAGAAGAAATTAGAATTGTTGTCAGCTAAATTAGTTTAAGGCGGTTTTATGATAGAGACACTGATAGAAAAACATATGAATGCTCAAGATTCTGTTATCGCTAAGCATTGCGATGAACAGCCTACTCAATTTGTACTACCCGATCTACCGGCTAAGAAAGTAATCTATGCCCCGTATCAATATTCATTGATCGGTACGGTGAGTGAGTGGATGATTAGAGAAAAGTTAAAACCTTTCGTTAAGGAAGCGGTAACCGTTAAGTAGCCCACTTTCTAAAACAAAGGTTGTATAAAAAATAGTCAGCTCTGCAATGGGTTGAAGTAGAGCAACCAGTTAGCTTTCATTTAACCAAGTTGTCCTCAAGGTTATCCACAGAGATTGTGGAAAAGGGTAATAGTTAACTATTTTTTAGGTATTCAATAGCGAGTGATTTTTCATTGAGTTGAAAGCACTTTATTTCAATATTTCTAAAAATCTTGGCTTCAAGGCTTGCGACCTTCATTATCCATTTTTTGTCTGTGACAACGGCAACCTTTGAGATGTTTGATAGGCCCATTTCAAATAAATATTTAAACTCTTCGATAACCGCTAAAAGCTCAATTCCTTGGAAGCCCTGTATTTCTTCATAAATGACAATATTACCGTAACGCTCAGTTTTATTTTTCGCATGGGAAAGTACAGTGGACATATCTGCTTTTGTTATCTTTCCCAAAATACAAAAGGCTGTGGCATTTTCAATCCCAATATCAATCATTCTTAACATGGTTTAGCCTCTTGTAGTTATTACAATCTATTTGATTAGACAGTTACTCAATCTAAATTATTTAATATTTGTTTTAAAGGGTTTTTTGAGTCATCTCAATATCCCCTAAAATGATAGAGAAAATCACGGATGTACTATTTGATACAAAATAGTACAAAGTCAGTAATATCAGTAGCTACAGCTTGACATGATATCTGCTTACTCGTTACTATGTACTAAAATAGTAGTTAAATAGCTAAAACAATACTTAATATGGTGGTTTTATGAACTCACAAGGTCGCAATAAAGGCACAACCGGTCAGGCGCAAGCTTTGACTGAACGAGATATTGAGATCATCAAGCGTTCGATTAAGGGGGGAGATAATCCTCATCAAGTTGTACGCAATATGGGAATATTTATTCTCTCAAACTGGTTGGGTCTACGGTCCAAAGAACTCGCTGCTTTGAAGGTTAAGGATGTTTATGATAACGGCAAGGTTAAGGATACTTTAAGATTGTTGGCAGGGTACACCAAGGGCGAAAAGCATCGCGATCTGGCATTGGCTAATCCAGAAGTTATTAAGGCTATACGGGCCACTGTAGCCGCCCAAGAGGAGCAATATCACCGTATTAATCCAGAGTCGCCCTTGTTCCGTTCTAACCGTGGCAGTAGCTTCTCAGCGAACTCTATGCGCAGGGTTTTAAAGACTATATACATTGATGCTGGTTATCCTGATGCCAGTTCCCACAGTGGCCGCCGTAGCATGATTACCAGACTGGCGGAGAAGGGTATTGATGTGAATAGCATCAGAATCATTGCCGGTCACAGTTCCTTACAAACAACCCAACGATATATTGAGGAAAATCCTGCTCGTCTGGCCAATATTCTAAAAGGGCTGTGATTACAAAGGCGCAGAAATAAAACCCTATTTCCTAAAACACCCCCGGGGTTTTTGAACCCCACACACCCCCTATGGTTATTTGGAGGGGGCTTATATATTGATATACAAAAGGGTCAGTGTTTAAGGGGTAGTAAATGATTTTTTCTACTGCCTTTATTGCAGATAGACCTTAGTCGGTTACACTTAATCTTCTTACCCCTATTTCTCATCTTCTGTTGTGATTTGCAGATAGACCTTAGTCGGTTACACTGAGCAGAATTTGGGTGACGTAGGCTCGCGAGTTGTGATTTGCAGATAGACCTTAGTCGGTTACACTACGCATACAGGTGCTGACGGACAAGCCGCTGTTGTGATTTGCAGATAGACCTTAGTCGGTTACACTTATTTTATTGGTTTATAAAAGTATTCGTCAGTTGTGATTTGCAGATAGACCTTAGTCGGTTACACTGGAAAATCCACGGGGTCTGACCACAGCACGTTGTGATTTGCAGATAGACCTTAGTCGGTTACACTATCGGGAGGAAGAATAATGGGCTATCGCTGGTTGTGATTTGCAGATAGACCTTAGTCGGTTACACTTGGTTTTCGATGCCTTGCCACTTAGCGAATAGTTGTGATTTGCAGATAGACCTTAGTCGGTTACACTGATTGTTGAGTCACTACGCTGGGCGAAGAAGTTGTGATTTGCAGATAGACCTTAGTCGGTTACACTATATACCCCACCCACACGTCACAAAACGTAGTTGTGATTTGCAGATAGACCTTAGTCGGTTACACTATCACTCCAATGGGTATCGCTCAAGTGTTAGTTGTGATTTGCAGATAGACCTTAGTCGGTTACACTAAACGATCAAGTATCTTATCATGGGGCTTTGTTGTGATTTGCAGATAGACCTTAGTCGGTTACACTATCCGTGACAGCCAACCACATCTCTCTGGTGTTGTGATTTGCAGATAGACCTTAGTCGGTTACACTATGTTCCTCATTTAACTCTTGAAGTTGCGGTTGTGATTTGCAGATAGACCTTAGTCGGTTACACTATCATTCCTGTGGGTAGCAACGCTAACGACGTTGTGATTTGCAGATAGACCTTAGTCGGTTACACTCTACTAAGATTGTTAAGTAGTCAGTCCTGAAAAACCTATAAGTTACTGATAGGAATGAGAAAAGAACAGCTTCAGTCACTCACCATCAACCAGGAAAGGTATAATAACCGTACACTTTCTGGTCGAAATGGTGAAT
>Ga0114932_10005523_pt1 | contig 11188 bp, 9 predicted proteins | sample 2SBtaG_2_FD_87286 | JGI IMG/M metagenome (GOLD analysis project Ga0114932, IMG submission 87286) | Deep subsurface microbial communities from Kolumbo volcano to uncover new lineages of life (NeLLi) - 2SBTROV12_ACTIVE470 metaG | ecosystem: Environmental > Aquatic > Marine > Volcanic ... | reverse complement strand
ATTATAAGGATCAGCTTCTGCTGCAGATGCTAATGAGCTTGCGTATAATGCGTCAGATTTTGTATTATTAGCAGTAGTATTATTAGTAGTATTATTAGTAGTATTATTAGTAGTATTATTAGTATCATAACCACTACCTGTTCCTAAATAAGAACCAGTTTGTTCACCTACTTGGTAATCATTTGCTGGATCTACGTCTGGATAAGTATTAGTATTAGTATTCGTGTTCCACGTATCAACCATTATAAATTATCCTGAATAACCTAAAAGAAGACGATCTTGTACAGAAAGATTATCAAGATCTTCTTGTGTTATATCTTCTAAATTCATTCCTGGAAAAATTTTATTTCTTATTAATGCTAAATTTAAATTACCATATGTGTCTGCTGCATTAAAAGGTGGGGATATTATTTCATTATAATCATCTATGTTTAGTTGATTTGATATAGGTAATGTAGGCATAAGCTCTTCAACAACAGGTACTGCATTATTATAATCTTCTACTTGACGATTCATTTCAGATGGGCTTGTAAATGTTGCTCTTGGGCTACCAAAAGATTTCATTTCATTTCCAATTAAACTATCACCAGCTTCTTTAGCTTGTGCTTTGTTAGCTTCAGCCATAAATGCTTTTCCAATAGCTGATCCTTGAAGTCCCTCTTGCATTCTATCTGCTAATGTGCTGTAATCTATATTTGCAACGCCTGCTGGAGCAGTTGTTTCAAATCCAAATTCTGGTTGACCTAATGCATAATTAATTCTGTTTGTTATTTGTGCGTTTTGTTTTGCTGTATTAGCAATACCCATTAAACGTTCACGTTCTTGGTTATCACTTGCAAGATCGGCTAATCCTACATATTTGTTATAAAATGCAAGATCCTTATCAGTCATCATGGATTCTCTTACATCATCAGTGTATGCATCACCTAAAATTTCTCTGTTTTGTTTACTTCTATTAATGTTTGCCATTAATGTTTCTATTCCTTTAAGCGCTTTTTGGCCTAAAGGAAAAATAGCATCTTTAATATTAGTACCTTTTTGTTTTAAATCACTACCTATGCCACGTATTATATCGCCAGTTTTATCACCAGCTTTAGTCATAAAAGTTTTATTGCCGTAACCGCCGTATGTTTTTCCTGGTTCTTTTAATCTGCTTCTAAATCTATTTGCTGATCTTCTACCTCTTTGAAAAGGAGAATCAAAACCTTTTCCGGCAGAGCCAGGATAACTCCTGGCCCCCGAAATACCAGCTCGGTAAGCGTCTCTAGCATTATCTCTATCGCGAAATTTTAATGCCATTTACGCACCTAGCATTGATCTTAAAATTAAAATTACTACTAAGGCAACGATACCGGCTTTAATCCAGTCCTTCATACCCCAGTCCGACCACTCTTTTAAGTGTGCCCAAACATCTTTCAATAATTTCATCTTTCCTCCTAATGTATAGTTGGTTTATGTTGATCCACGATTTCTTCTATAAATAGAAAACTGTCTGCTACACTAGCAAACACATGTGCAGCATCTTCTGCACCGATCGTTTCAATATATAGGTTCCTTGTAACAGCCATTAGCGCACTTGCAACCAATAATTTTTCTTCATCACTTTTGATTTCAGCTCTAGCTGATTTCTCTAAGTTTATCATAGCTTCAGCAATCTTGTCAACTTTCTGATTTACCATTTTTCCTCGCGTTCATTTGAGCAATTCGTTCTGCACTTTTAATTTTACGGTCTTCTCGTAAAGTTTCCATGTTTTGACGAATATCCTCAATAGTTTCTTTGTTTGTTTCTTCGATGGCTTTTATACCTTCTTTAACAACTGTTTCTTCCATTTTACCTTTCATTTGCTCACGTGCAAGATCTATTTTTTCTGCTTCAATTCCAATATCTGCTAAAATTTTATTATCTTCTGTTTCTGCTTTAGCTGTAACTTCTGCTGCTTTAAGATCAATCTCTTGTTGTTTTAATCTTACCAATGGATCTTGTTCTAAATTACCAGCTTTAATTTGTTCTTCTTTTGCCATTTGTGCAATCATTACAGCTTCTAATTCAGCAATTTTAGATTCTTTTTCATTTATAAATTGTTGTTTAGCTTGCTCTACTTGTTGCGCCATTTGTGGATTTTGTTGAGCTTGTTGCATCATTTGTTGTATTTGCATTTCTTGCTCTTTCATTTCTTGTTCAACTTGCAATGCCGCCATTAAAGAAATATGTTCCATTACATGACCTTCCATCATTGCATATAACTGAGGGTTAATTTGAACCATTCTTGTAAACATAAATTCACCATGTGTATCAATATGTGCTTTATGATTTTGTTGTGCAAAAGCTTTTGGTTGTTCACCACGCATTGCTAATGAGTTTTCCATTGCAGGGCTTTTTGGTTGTGGGACGCTAGGATCTGGTTTTAAAATAGCATCAATATTATCTACATCTAATGCTTGATAAACTCTTCTATAAGCTTCACGTATATTATGTAAACCAGGATTAGCTTGCGCTAATTGTAATTGTTGTTGTGCCAACATAACACGTTGTGACATAGAAAATATATTTGGATTAGATATAGGTAGTATATCAACACGCTGATCAAAATCAGCTTGTTTAATCATACGGTTTCCACCACGTACCATGTATGGATACTCTGGTGGTAAATATGTTTGGAATATAGTAGCTAATAAATTAAATTCAGTTCCTTGTGCATAGTGCAATCTTTTATGAATAGCACTCATTACTTTAGTACCACGTTCTAACAATGCTAGTGTTGTACCAACTGGATTTTGTTCATTACCTTCACCCATTTTCATATCTGCAATTGCTGCAAATGATTTACCTGCATCTACACAATAACCCAGTAAAGCAAATAAAACTTGTGATGGTTCTTTATATGGAAGAGGTAATAATGATTCTTTAATAGAAGCACCAGTTACATCTACATCTCTAAACTCACCAGGTTGTAAAGGAGTGTCTGAATCTCGTACACGCATACCACGTGCTTTAAATCCTGCCGGTAGGTTCGCGAGTGTACCAGCATCAATTAACTGCCGCAAAACACTTGTTGCTGTTCGCGATAACCCACCTAACATGTGTATTAGACCAAAGCCATAAAAGCCTAAGCCTGGGAGGAATTTATAGTGTACAAAATATTGTTTCTTTGCTTTTAGTGCTTCGCCTTCCGCATAGTTTCTTCTAATGGATAAAACTTCTTCACTAAATTGATCAATAGTAATGATGTATGGAAGTTTAACACCATTAGGATCTTCAAATCCTGGTATGTCTGCTTCTACATGCATTTCTAAAAGTACATGTTCATTATCATCTTCACTTAAAGTATTTTGTAAACCTTCTAGTTCATTAACTTTTTCTTTAATATCATTAATAGTAGAAACTGATCCTGAAGATAGTTCTACATCACGATAAAAACCTTGTACTTGTTGTTTACGTAAATCATTAGCAGAAGTTTTAATAACATGTGTAATACGTTGTGCATCTTCTAATGATGATGCCATGTAATTTACAACACAATCTTCTCCTGCAACAAATTTAGAAACAGCACGTTGTAATAATGAATCGTAATAAACTTTTTTAAATGCTGAACCAGCTAAAGGTAGATAAAATAATAATTGATCCATATCTGGATCATACTCTTTCATGACATGTGTAATTTCGTAGTTCATGTAATCTTTTACACGCTTAGCTTGTTCTTCTACTTCCGGTGTAATTTCACCGACTATTTCTGTATTAACAGGTCCACCTGGTGGTAATAATTCTTTGTATGCTTGTGCTTGAAACTGTGTAACTGATTCTGATAATAAGGGATGAACAACTCCGCTTGCACCTTCAAATGGTTGGCTACGGTCTTCATACTTGAATCCAAGCATATCTAAACCTTTAACATAAGTATCGTGCCAATCTTTTCTTGAATCAAAATCAGATTCATAAGATGCAACACAAGAGTTAGATATTTCTTTTAGTTGAGTATCAGAAAGATAATCAGCTAAGTTAGCGTCAAAAGGAATGTTTGTTTGGTCAATTGTTTCACTTAAATCAGTATTAATTTCAGCACCACCATCTGGTAGTTCTGTTACTTCTACTTGATCTTCCATTGTAACATTTTCATCAGGTATAGTTATATCTGTCGCTACTTCATTTTCTCCCACCTCTACACCACTAGCAATTTGACCAATTGCTTTTTCAATAGTGCTTAAAGGTATGGGACGTGTTTTAGGAGTTACCATTATTTTATCCTATCATAATGTTGGGACAACATCAACAAAAGAGGGATAATGAATATACCCACCTGTGTTTTTATACATGTCCACTGGTTGTGTTGGTGTACCTTTAATATTAATGTAAGGCAATTTTGCCCATGTATTTCCTTTACCGTCTTTAATGTTTGTAGACGAAAAGTCAAGTCCATTGTTCTTTGCTGCATTTTTCATCGCTTTAGCTGCAATGTTATTATAAAAACCTAAATTACCTTTAGCATTTGTTCCAGATGCCTTAGCACCATAATTTTTAGCTTTGCCGGAAATCATTACTACACCGTCATATCCGTTTTCGCGTGCTAAATTAAGTGCTATTTTAATAGCTATTTTTGCTTGGTTTTCAGATTTTTTAAACGGAGCTTCTGGAACACCGTCAGCTGTCATATCCATTTCATCTAATTGTTTATTAATTGTATTTAATTCTTCTCTAATACTATAACGTTTAGTTTGTAGTCGCGCCAACACTGTTTGTGTGGAAGGATCCGTGTGCCCTTTAACTTTATCTATCTGCTCTGTTATTTTATTTAACTCATCAGCAAGTTTTATTCTTTGCGAATTTAAAGCACTTATATTTACTTTTCCAGGTTTGTCTAAACGCTCTGAGTATTTTTTACCTTTCTGTTGTACTCCTTGGTGTAGATCTGATTGTATTTCTTCAATAAATAATACACGTCTACCAGCTTCATCTGTTCTTTCAGAAGCACGCATCCAGAAAACAGGATGGTTTCCTTTTGTATTAGCAAAATGTCCTGATCCTTCTGTATAACCAGGTTCCTTGGCCCTTGGTCCTTTAGGATTGGGGTTATAGGTAATAGGTATTTCTATGTACCCGGTTCCTCCGTCCAAGAACTGTACACCTTCGTGTTTTGGTGTTTTTTTACTCATGTAAAAACCATCACCACTGTGCAAACGTTTAAATCTCTCTACAAGATTTTTAGAATAAAAAGGAATCTTAGATCCCTCAGGAATACCATTTTTTAAAACATTATCTATGCCGTAGAATTGTTTAAAGACTTTGTTAATGGTCTCTGCACCTTGGTCCATCATTAATGTTGCATCGCCGCCTGGTGATTTAAATATTTCAGCTAGTTGAACACGCATGGAATCACCAGCAATATCTTGTGGTTTATTATTTAATCCACGTATTTCTTCTATACCTTTTTGTCCATGGTAATAACCTCCACCACTATCACGTCTTGTTAAAAAACTTAAAAGATCATCAGCACCTTTTTGAAAAGGCTCTTTTTGATGAATATCGTACGTAATAATTGGTTTTAAGTCTTTATACGCGTTCATTAAGTCATTTTTAGTGATTTTAACGTTTTGATTGGCATTTAAGTAGTTGCCTAGGCCAAATTCGTCTAATTCCGTGATTGAAACGCCTTTTTTCTTTAAAAAACCAAGCCATTGACCACCGACCATGCTTTCTTGGGGCGAATTCATGATTTCTGTCTCTGATTTTAGGGTAAATATACCTTTATTCGTGTCTGCTACGGTTTCTGTGGCTTTTATATCGTCCACAGCCCCTGAAATTTTTAAATTAGCGGCAGATTCGTCAAATAGTGGTGGTGGTTTCTTGATTTTAAATGGATTTTTAAAGCTCATGGCTAAATCAACCTGTCCTTCCATGCCATCAGGCGTGGATACTACTTCTTCTGTTTCTGTAAACTGTGACATGTCTCCTCCTATTGCCATCATTCGTCTTGCAAATCCACCTTCATTAAATAGTATTCCTTTGTAAGGTGACTTTTTTTGCAATGTCATTTTAGAATCTGGTTGTGCTTCTAAAAGATATTCAAATAATTCTTCATATTCATCATCTGTAAATCTAGGTGCTTTATATTTACCAACAGTTTCTTTAGCATCATAACCAAATTTAGCTACATCTATATTATCATTATTTCTCATTGTTATATAACTTACAGCTTTTATTTTTTCCAATAGATTTTGTAATCTTTGTATACTTTCTCCTAGTTTATCGTTTGGTTTAATTCTATTTGCAGTTATTAATTTTTTTATTTGTCCCTCTAAACTTCTTTGAATACTTCTGTTGGCATAAGATGGAGAAAGATACATGACATCTGGTGATCCACCAATGTCTAAAAATTTACTTTGTCTATTTACATCCCCTGTTGCTTTAAAGCCAAATACATGTGAAAAATCTAATAAACTTTCTTCTATCTTTTTTTGAGAAGCTTTAGGCATAAATTTTTGTGCAATTTTTATTAACTTTTCTCTAGTCTTAGAACCTTTAGATGTAAGTTTATTTTTAATTTCATACAATTCTTCTATACCAGGTGTGTAAGTTTCCAATGCCTCATCTAAACTACTAATTATTTTTTTATCTTTATTTTTTAAATTTAATAAAAAATTATCTGGATCTTTTTGATAAAGACCTCGTGCTTGTTGAGTTAACGCTTGAAAAGGTGCTATATCATCAGGATTTTTATCTGGATCTAATTTGTATATTTTTTTTAGCTCTGCGTTTGTTAAACTTACAATATCTTGTTTTTTCTTAGTCTCTTTAGGTTTCTTAGTCTGTGTAGGTTTTTTAGGTTTCTTAAAAACAGGATCAGCATCATAAGGTCTATTATATATTTTATTAGGACCTTTTACCGCTTCTGCTGCTTCAATGTTTTCTTTATTTAACCATGAATTAAAAAGAGCATCTTCTGCAATATCTTCTTCTGCCATTTTTGATAATTCATCAAAAGTTGGGTCTTTAGGGGGTGGATTTGGAGGAGACATATAAGCGTTAGATATGTCGTCTTCGTATCCTTTCACCATATCTTTATAATTGTATCCAAAAAATGGATTATCTAAAGTTGATTGGCTTACATTATGATTTTTTAAAAATTCAATTTTTGCTAGTCTTTCAACATTATCTTGAACATTAGTAGGTTTATAAGGTTTAATATTAGAAAGATTTATATTAGGTGTACCTGTTTTTCCTATATTTAAAGCTGTTTTAACAGCTTCAACAGGAGCTGTTATTATTTTATCTCTAGATCCCATTATTTATCAAATAAGTTCATTTGATTTTCTACGCTACCAAGTCCTTGGTCCATGTTTGATGCTATATAAGGCTCTATTTTAGAAAGATTTATATTAGGAGTCCCTTTATTTCCTCTTATTAAATTCATAATTCCTTGTCCACCTCGAACAGCTGTTTTAACTCCACTTTTAGCTAAACTAGCTAATCCAGCCACACTAGGTATAATTTGTCCTGCCATGTAACCATAAGTTTCTTCAGGTGTGTCTCCATAAGAAAAACTTGCATTAATGTTAGGGTATAAATAATCTTCAGCTGCTTCTAAGAAAGCTGGTCCTTCTTTTCCGCGCGTTAGCTCATCAGTGAACCTAAACATGGAAGGTCGTTTCATTACAAACTCCCCTTTATCATTATATCCATATAAACCTGCATAAGGTAAAGATAAATCGCCATCTTTAGTAAATTTAGGATCTGCATCCATTGGCATTTCAGGAAGCATATTTTGATTAATAATAATACCTCCTGTAGGAACCGCTTCAAATGGTTGTGAATTATGAAATTGATTTACTGTTTTAAATAAAAATTTAGTTTCTTCTAATTCCATATTAGGATCCAAAACAAAAGCATTATTATAATATTGTTGAAAAGCTTCATCATCCATAAGATTTTTTGATTTTGAAAAAGCTGTTATACTATCTTGAGCATTACTTTTCATTATTTGTTGTGTATTATTAATCCATTCCCTTAAATTAGGATTAGCAGCAAGATCTTCTTGAGAAATAAACATTTCGCCTTCACGGGTTTTACCACTAATAGCACCATCGAATACACTGGAGAAATAATCAATAGCTCCGTAATCTTCCGAGTCTCCTTCTCCTAAATATAATGGATTTAAAACATTAACTGCACCTAACGTATCTGTGACAACTGCACTTACAGCTCCTGGTACTGCAGATTTTAAAAATTTAGGATCTTCTGCTAAATCATCTTCTACTTTGTACTGCTCGTCTATTTGTGTTTTAAATTCGGAAGGTTGTTCCAATAAATCAAATGACGTAAAGTCACTTACACCTGTATCAATAGTATTCTTGTCTTCGTTTATCTGTTGGTTCATCCGCAAAATCGTCCTTTAGTTCTACGTAATAACCTTGACGGTAGCGCATCAATGCCTGCGTCATGCTATCCACGTAATCATCATAATCGCCAAATGGGAATGCTGCGCATTCTTCAATGACTTCTTCGGCCCAACGTCTATCTTTAGGAGCCCATACTGCCCCTGATTCAAACAGCGGTGCTACGCTGTTCACTCTTGCATGTTTATCATTTCCTTTAGAGGGTGTAAAGTTAATTACAGGTATGCCAACCTTTTGTAATTCATGTGTAAGGGGTAACCCGGACGCTTTGGCCTCGACCAATACAACCTCTGGTTCCCAGTACTTGTATTCTTCTTGTGCTTTCTCTTTTAACTCAGGAAAGTTCCACCGGCCTTTCTTGGCGTCTAAAAGGATAATGTTTTGTCTACCCCCATCTTCTGGCGTAAATATACCCCACGTCGTAATTGCTGAATAATCGGCTGTTTCTTTTTTAGTAAAAGCTGTATCATACGATTGTATAACATACTGTAATTGTGGTATTTGTTCCGGCTCCCATTCTTTCCACCACTCACGTTTTATAAGTGCACCTTCCTCGGCCACGGGATTCTGCATCCACTGTGCATTCCATTTGGTAATGGGGATTGATGCTTTAACAGAATTCAGACCGTCCATGGACCAGAAATTACCCCACATTGGTTTATCGTTAATGACTGCTGGAAACTCTACTATTTCCCATTGATCAGCAGCTGGGTCTTTACTTTGTGCTTGGAGCAAGCGTCCTGTTAGATCCTTAATGGACCAACGGGTCATGACTAAAACAATCGCGCCGCCAGGTTGTAAACGTTGCCTTGGACCAGAAGTATACCACTCGTAATGACCATCAAGGACAGTAGGAGATAAAGCATCTTGCTCGGAATGAGGATCATCGATAATAAGCAAATCGGCACCACGACCAGTGATAGCACCACCGACACCAGCAGCAAAGTACTCACCTTTATGATTTGACTCCCAACGTCCTGCAGCTTTTGAATCTGCAGCTAAAGTAACATCTGGAAAAACAGCATTGTATTCGTCTGACTCAATAAGGTTCTTAGCCTTACGACCAAAACGAATAGCTAGTTCTCCAGTGTGCGTAGTTTGTATTAGTTTAGATTTAGGATGCCTACCCATAAAGAACGCCGGAAATAAATGCGACGCAAATTCTGATTTAGTGTGTCTTGGTGGCATATTAACAATAAGACGTTTAAGCTCACCATTGGCAATGCGGTTTAATTTTTCCGCGTAAATTTTGTGATGTTTTCCCTCAACAAATTCAGGCCAAACTGTTTTTACAAATTTTAAAAAATCTGATTGCGTTTCTTCTTGTTTTTCAACAACCGCATTTTTTAAAAGATATTTGAGGGTTTGTGTATCTAGCTTTTCTAGTTGCGAAACATTTTCCATTTTTTAAAAATTTTTTCGAACTTCGATATATAACGTTTTTGGTGATCATTGTCACCCTCAATCTTACCCTTAAAAAATAAAAGCATGCTTTAGGTAATAAAGGGGGGTGCCCCCTTGTAGTTTTAGCAGGTCCACGTGTAGTTCCCGGGCGCCGCCTGCGACATTGTGTCGCACCGCTAGATCTAGTAGGTAACCGTGCGCCGAGCATACTACATCCCGGGCCGCGGCATTTTGTCGCACCACTACATATAGTGCCGACTTATCCACAGGTTATCCCCAACTAATTTAATTAGCTATATAATTAATTAGTAAGCCATGATACACAATAGATAGAAATAGAATTGAGGTAAACATGACTAAACAAGACTTCAAAGCAATAGTAGGAAATGGTTTCTTCTCTTGCAAATGGATAAACAATAAGGGTGATATATCTAAGATTAAAAGAGGTATCTTAGGTACTCATGCTTGGCGTAATACTGAACTTGGTACTAGAGATAGTATTAACGAATTACCTAATTATGTCTTAGCCTATCGTGTAGGTAATGGCTTAAACCCTAATCACAGACGTTGGGCAAATATTAATCCTGAAACTGTGATAGAAATAAATGGAAGGACAGTATAATGCCAAATGAATTAATTACTAAGAACAATGTAAACATAACCCCACTAATCGAAAGTTTAGTGGAGTTAGTCAAAGACAAAGACGCAACAGGAGAATTGGCAGACTTTCAAAACTGCACACTTCCTGCAAAAGATAGTCCAGACTGGAAACTTATTTCTGGTGTATTGTGTAATTCTGTCGTTGAATGGGCATCAATGAATAAAGATAGAGATGTTAATTCAATGGATTTAATAAATCATATGCAATCAGATATAGGCTATATCTTAAAAAGGTTAGGATTGAGTTAGCCTCAATTCACTATACTCAATCTTATTAAGGGGATTTTATATCCCCTTTTTTTATGTCCGAACTTCAGCACCTGAGTTCCCGGGCGCCCAGCGGGCAGGCTGTGGATATCTTGTGAATAAGTATTATGGAGTTTGGGAGTTTGGGGAGTTTAGGAGTTTGAGGGGGCAAATTTGTCATTTCTGTACAACCCCCTCGAAATTTGCAAAGACAGGTCTTTATGAGCACCCGTCGTAGGAGTCCGCAACAACTTCATGCGCATTACCCTCCCTAAATTTGCAAGGCAAGAGCCGAATAACTCCGTTTATCTTGCCTCATTTGTTAGAGATACCTCGACACGTATACTTAGGATCACGTCTTCTCCGTCTAACTATTCTTATTATACCACACCAAGGTCGGTCGTCCAAGGACATTTACAAATATCTTGTGGATAACCCAATCCTTATACTGTGCAGTACCAAACCATGTCTTTCTATTATAATATATCAT
>Ga0114932_10005521_pt1 | contig 11189 bp, 9 predicted proteins | sample 2SBtaG_2_FD_87286 | JGI IMG/M metagenome (GOLD analysis project Ga0114932, IMG submission 87286) | Deep subsurface microbial communities from Kolumbo volcano to uncover new lineages of life (NeLLi) - 2SBTROV12_ACTIVE470 metaG | ecosystem: Environmental > Aquatic > Marine > Volcanic ... | reverse complement strand
GAGTCGATTACTGTGGGTCCTGGGGGATTCGGTAGATGTAGCAGGCAGTCAGCCCGTCGTCCATTGCTTAAGGTGGCTTGGAACTTGTAGGCATCCGGAGGGAGTGCATCCTGAACCAGTGTTTCGAGCCTGAGCTCACCGAATGTGCCTCGCGCCTGCTTATTATCGAGCACGTTGCGGAGCCCAGTGACCTCGGTGGACAGTTGCGTAATGTTTTTTTGCGCATGGTCGATTACGGCTATACGCTCCTTGAGTTGACCAAGGTGCCCAACAGTAGACTGATCCTGTTTCAGTAATGCATCCCTTAGCACCCTTTCTTGTTTAAGAAGTTGCTCGCTCATCAACTGCTGATGCGTTTGAAACAGGGTTGCAATATCAGTACTTGTCAGCGGCTGTTGGCGACGACCGAGGATAAGTGCAAACACGGTGATGGCAATAATGACCACCACCCCCAGAATCAAGATTTCACTCAGCATCAGGTCTGCTCCATCATTCATTTTGGATCAGTAGACGTTCCAGTTCTACAGGGGAGTCCACCGTATGATCAGCCCCCCAATTCTCTGGCAGATCGTCAGGTGATGCGTATCCCCAGGTAACGGCTACGGTAGTGGTGCCCGCAGCCCGGCCTGCCATGATATCGCGCAGGTCATCGCCTATCAGCGCTGTGGTTGAGGTGTTTCTACCGTTCAGGCGGCAGGCATGTATCACCGATTCGGGTTCGGGCTTGTTGGTTGGTAGAGTATCGCCACAAACTACGACGGCTGCTCTGTCGGACAGTCCCAACGCGCTTAACAGGGGATCAGTAAAACGTGTCGGCTTGTTTGTAACAATTCCCCAACTGTAGCCAGCTAATTCAAGGCGGGTTAGTAATTGATCTATTCCCGGAAAAAGACAGCTACCTTCACAGATATGGTGATCATAATAATCAAGCAGTTGTTCTCTAAGGGAATGAAATTCTTTTGATGTAGCCGAGATAGAAAAACCCTGTTCAATAAGTCGAGCGCTACCTGCCCCGGCCCAGCAGCGGGCATCCTCAACCGAGACTGTGGGTTCGCCATGCCGAGCCAGCACAAAGTTAAGCGCAGCTACAAGATCAGGAGCTGTGTCAGCGAGCGTGCCATCAAGATCGAACAATATATGATTGATCGCCACTAGCTGGTTATAAACCCGGAGAGTCATGCACGGTTGAAGAACCGTGGCGGAAATGCAAGATGTAATTCACATCGAGATTTCCCCCCAGTGAGTACTCCTGAAAAATCGGGTTGTAATGCAGGCCGATGGATCCGCTCAGGTATAAGCCGGCGTCACGAGCCCATAGATCCACTTCTGATGGTTTAATGAACTTTTCGTAGTGATGTGTTCCACGAGGCAACAGATTAAGCACGTACTCTGCGCCAACGATAGCAAATAGCCAGGATTTGGGGTTACGGTTTATTGTTGAGAAAAAGACATGACCCCCGGTCCGAGTAAGCTTTGCGCAGGCGGAAATGGTTTCGGCTGGAGATGGGACGTGCTCCAGGAGTTCCATACAAGTAACCACATCGTACTGGCCCGATTCGTGGTCTATTAGTTCCTCGACGGTGCCCTGGCGGTAGTCGATGGACGCTGATCGTTCACGGGCATGCAGTCTGGCGACAGAGATGGGTCCTTGTCCTGCATCTACTCCGGTGACCGAGGCGCCTCTCTCCCACATGGACTCGCTGAGTATGCCGCCTCCGCAGCCAATGTCGATAACTTTTTTGTTCTGTAAGCAGACTTGCTCTTCAATGTAATTTAAGCGCAGGGGGTTTATTTGATGTAAGGGACGAAATTCGCTGTTGGGATCCCACCAGCGGCTGGCCAGTTTCTCAAATTTTGACAGTTCGTTAGGGTCTACGTTTTGCATTGGCCTGACGTGGTATTGTTGGCATGTGGTGATGATTGTGGCTATTTTATGCTCGGCACTGTATGAGTTGGTAAAAGAGTCCCAGATAGATTTGCTTTGCCTAGGCTACGACTGAGTTTAGGACCGGAATATCTTGAATATAAGGGTCAGCCCGCACTATAATTAGCGGTTTGTTGCGGGGTGGAGCAGTCTGGCAGCTCGTCGGGCTCATAACCCGAAGGTCGTAGGTTCAAATCCTACCCCCGCTACCAATATTGGTATGACTACGACCCCGCTGTTGCGGGGTTTGTTATTAAGGGCCAGCGATGGTTGAGCTCGGCCCGGCAGGCGGGTGATCATGTTTGGCGATAGGATAGCACTGCGAGAATTGCTCGAGCCAGTGATCGAAGCCATGGGCTACGAGCTGGTTATGGTTGAGTTGACGGGTGCAGGTTCAAAGACGTTGAGAGTTTATATCGATTCGCCAGGGGGTATCGTGTTAGATGACTGTGAAACGGTTAGCCGGCAAGTCAGCACTTTGCTGGATGTGGACGATCCGATTTCGGGTGAGTATGCACTGGAGGTTTCGTCGCCGGGCCTCGATCGGCCCTTGGCCAAGCCGGAGCATTTTCGTCGAGCTGAGGGCAATATGGTAAGAATAAGGATGATCCGATCACACCTAGGAAGGCGAAATTTCACTGGGTTATTGAAATGCGTGTCTGGTGAAGGGGCTGTAGTAGAGGTCGATGGAGAAGAGTACGAACTCGCCTACAACGATATAGATCGGGCAAGACTGGTTTCGGAATTCGAGAACAAGATTCCGCGATCGCGACGATAATTCTGGAGATTGCGGCATGACCAAAGATGAAGTTTTGATGATGGCAGATGTTCTTTCTCGGGAAAAAGAGTTAGAAAAAGATGTGGTATTTCTGGCTATCGAGGCAGCACTGGCCACCGCAACTCGAAAACGAAATCGGGAAGATATCGAAGTCCGTGTTTCGATCGATCAGGGCACTGGTGACTATGAGGCATTTCGTCAGTGGGAAATTGTGGATGACGATGCAGTACTTGAGAGCCCCATCAGCCAGATGACTCTGGCTGCTGCCAATATCAGTTATCCGGATGTAGCGCATGAGGTTGGTGAATTTGTAGAGGAGCCCTTGGAGGTCGTGGCAAAGTTTGGCCGAATAGAGGCGCAGGCGGCCAAGCAGGTAATCAATCAGAAAGTCCGTGAGGCTGAGCGTGCGCGAATATATGAGGCCTTCAAGGATAGAGTGGGTGAGATGGTCCAGGGTGTCGTTAAGCGTGTCGGGCATCGGGAGGCTATCGTTGATATTGAAAGTGTGGAAGCATCATTACCAAGATCTACCTGGATTGACAGGGAGGCGCTTCGTAACGGAGACCGAATCAAGAGCATTCTCACGGAAGTTAGGTCCGAGGCCCGCGGACCACAATTGATTCTGGATAGAAAGAGCCCCGAACTTGTAATTAAACTTTTTCGACTGGAAGTCCCAGAGGTTGGCCAGGGTGTGATCGAGGTTCTTGGAGCTTCCCGGGATCCTGGATCTCGTGCCAAGATAGCAGTGAGGTCCAATGATCCCAAAATAGATCCGGTTGGCGCTTGTGTCGGAATCCGTGGAGCACGGGTTCAAAGTGTGTCAAATGAACTCAATCTGGAGCGGATCGATATTATTACCTGGACAGAATCACCTGCTGAGTTTGTCATTAAGGCTCTACAGCCGGCGGAGGTTGATTCAATCATTGTTGATGAGGAATCACGGGCCATGGATGTGGTGGTTGATGAGAACCAGTTGGCTCTTGCAATTGGTCGCGGTGGGCAGAATGTACGACTGGCGTCAGAATTGACGGGTTGGCAATTGAATATCATGACCGATGAGGCTGCTTTGGAAAAGGCAGAGCTCGAATCGCAGGCATCTTGCGAGCGTTTGCGGGAACAGTTGAACATAGACAACGATGTCGCTGAGGTATTGGTCGAAGAAGGGTTTTTGACGCCAGAAGAGGTGGCCTATGTGCCGGTTCAGGAACTGGTTGATATCGAGGGTTTTGATCAGGAATTGGTGGAACAGTTACGGCGTCGAGCAAAAGAATTTTTGGATATTCGTGAGTTTTCTGAGCTTGAGAAAACAAGGCCTGAAGACGACTTGCTCTCGATGGAGGGTATGGATGACGAAACTGCCCGGCTATTTGCACAAAATGGCGTTCGCTCAATGGAGGAACTTGCCGAATGTGCGACCGATGAGCTTGTTGAACTCAGCGGCATTGATGAAGAGCGAGCTGCAGAACTCATAATGACGGCCCGTGCACCTTGGTTTGCAGAAGCCCAATAGAATTTCGGGAAGATTCAAATGACAGCAGTAACTGTAAAGAAATTCGCCGAGCAGATCGGTGTCAGTGAAGACAGGTTGTTGCAACAGCTTAAAAACGCCGGGGTTTTAGATAAAACCATTGATGGTGATTTGGATGACGCTGAAAAAACGAAATTACTTGCATATCTACGCGGTGAGCTGGAACCTGAGTCGACCGAGTCACAGGGCAGTATTACGCTAAACCGCCGTACGAGTAGCGTCGTGAAACAGACATCGCGTACCGGCGGTGCAAGGACTATACACGTCGAGCTCAAAAAGCGGCGAACCTATATAAAGCGAGGGGACCTACAGCGCCAGCAAGCAGATGCTAGAAAAGCAGTTGAAGCTGAACAAGCGGCCCGACTTGCTGCGGAAGCTGAGGCTGAAGCCAAAATAAAAGCCAAGGCAGAAGCACAAGAGAAGGCGGAGGTCGAGCGTAAGGCCGCTGAAGAAGCGGAACAAATACAGGCCGACCAAGAATTAAAATCATCTGCGGTTGAGCCCGAGGTTCCGGTGCCAGGTGACATGCCTGTCCCAGCAACGGAGCATAAAGGCGCCGGACGGAGAGAAGAGAAACCAAGAAAAAAGAAAGGACGGGATAAGGCTTCTGGGGATCAGGAATTACATCTGGCGGCTGGAAAAAGAGGCCGACGGAAGGCTCGTCCTGTGATTAAACCTAGAAAACTTACCTCAGCAACGACGGGTCAGCACGCGTTTGAAATGCCGACCGAGCCGATTAAGAAGGTCATAGACGTGCCTGAAACAGTCACTGTTGCAGAACTTTCTCAGGCCATGTCTGTAAAAGCGGCGGAAGTTATCAAAGTGTTGATGGATATGGGTAGCTTGGTCACCATCAATCAGGTTCTCGATCAGGATACTGCGATACTCGTAATTGAAGAAATGGGACACGAGGGTCAAGCAGCGGCAGCGGTGGATCCCGAGTCGGTTCTACTTACAGAAGACACCCAAGCCTATGAGGTACACCACAGAGCGCCAGTCGTAACCGTCATGGGGCACGTCGATCATGGCAAGACTTCGCTTTTAGACTACCTGCGTCAGACAAAAGTAGCAGCAGGCGAAGCCGGCGGTATTACGCAGCATATCGGTGCGTACAGGGTTTCTACAGAACGAGGCACTATCACATTCCTCGACACTCCCGGACACGAAGCTTTCAGCGCCATGCGCTCACGTGGCGCATCGGTGACGGATCTTGTGGTGCTAATTGTTGCGGCTGATGACGGTGTAAAACCTCAAACAGTTGAAGCAATAAATCATGCTCGAACAGCGGGTGTTCCTCTGATTGTTGCGATAAATAAGATTGATAAAGATGATGCGGATTCAGAGCGTGTAAAACAAGAACTCACCGCCCACGAAGTCGTTCCGGAAGAATGGGGGGGCGACATTCTGGTCAATGAAATATCAGCACTGACCGGAAATGGAATAGACGCGTTATTGGAGTCGGTGCTATTACAGGCCGAGTTGTTGGATCTCAAGGCACCGGTCGAAGGGCCGGCCAGGGGCACTGTCATAGAGGCCCGACTAGACCGAGGTCGTGGTGTTGTTGCGACAGTATTGGTAAGCAGTGGAACTTTGCGAAAGGGGGATGTTCTCCTTGTGGGCAGGGAATATGGCCGGATCCGGGTAATGACTGACAGTGCTGGGAAGGTCATACAAAAAGCGGGTCCGTCTACACCGGTTGAAGTTCAGGGTCTAGGTGGTGTCCCTGATTCTGGTGACGAGGCGAATGTCGTCATTGATGAGCGCAAGGCTAGGGAAATCAGTGGCTATCGACAGGGTAAGTTCAAGGAAGTCAAGCTGGCAAAGCAGCAGAAACTGAAACTAGAAAGCGTATTTGAACAGATGGGCGGCGGTGAAAAAACAACACTGAATCTCATTATCAAAGCAGATGTTCAAGGGTCAGTCGAGGCGTTGACTACCACCTTGGAAGATATATCTGGAGACACAATCGGTGTTCATGTTGTCCATGGAATGGTGGGTGGAATTAACGAGTCGGATGTAAATTTAGCAACTGCTTCGGAGGCAATGATAATAGCGTTCAACGTGAGAGCCGATGCGACAGCACGTAAGATGATTGAATTAGAGGGTATTGATGTTCGCTACTACAACGTAATTTATAACGCGATAGATGACATGAGATCTGCCCTGACCGGAATGATGGCACCGATACTCAGAGAACAGGCTATAGGGCTTGCCGAGGTTCGCGATGTCTTTCGGGTCGCCAGACTCGGTGCGGTGGCTGGCTGCCGAGTTATTGAAGGAGAGGTTAAAAGGAATCTTCCCGTACGAGTTTTACGTGACAATGTCGTCATTTTCGAAGGACAAATAGATTCTCTTCGACGGTTCAAGGATGATGTTGCCGAAGTAAAGACGGGGTTTGAATGCGGGATCGGAGTCAAAAATTATAACGACATAAAGGAAGGTGATCAGATCGAGATCTACCAGACTGTAGAGGAAAAACCCAGTCTTTAGGTTTTCAACTCTAGGTGTACGCCATGCAGGGGATTGACAGAGTTCGGAGAGTTTCGGAACTGGTACGTCGCCAGGTCTCTCATTTCATACTGCGCGAACTAGCAGATGAAGGTCTCGGAATAGTATCAGTTACTGCCGTTGACATGAGTCGAGACCTACTACAAGCGACAGTTTACGTTTCGTCATTCGTCCGAGACTCTGATATTGACAACATACTTGCAGTGCTTGAAGAAAATGTACCCGCTGTGCGTCATGATCTGGCGAAGTCATTGCATCTAAGACGGGTGCCTAACTTGACCTTTCGCTACGATGAGAGTGTAGAGCGAGGGCGGCGATTGACTACGATGATCGATGAGTTGGAGTTGGATCGGAATATGGATGATGGCACGTAGAAGCACGTCAAGTCGTGGTGATAACCTCTCCGGCCTTTTGCTGTTGGATAAACCACCCGGAGTAACTTCAAATGGAGCGCTCCAAGAGGCGAAGCGACTTTTAAATGCCCGCAAGGCAGGCCATACTGGAAGTCTGGACCCGATTGCGACAGGTCTATTGCCTCTTTGCTTTGGGAGTGCGACAAAATTGTCTGGTATCTTTCTTGGTGCTGACAAAACGTACTGGACACGTATTCGATTGGGTGAGCGAACTGCAACGGGAGACAGTGAAGGAGAAGTTCTCGAAAAAATACCGGTAGTAGTGAGCCAACATGAAATAGAGAAGGCTCTGTTGAACTTCCAGGGAGAGTTTCAGCAGATACCACCGATGTATTCGGCGGTGAAAATAAACGGAACACCCTTGTATAAACTGGCCAGGGAAGGGATAGAGATCGAACGCAGTCCCCGTAATGTTGTGGTGTACACAATGGAACTCAAATCTTTCGATGGCCGTGATCTGGAGTTAGAACTTAAATGTTCTCACGGATTCTACGTTCGAGGTCTTGCGCACGATCTTGGTAATTTTTTAAAGTGTGGCGGCCATGTTGTGGCTTTACGCCGACTGGTTGTTGCGGATCTAAAGATCGAAGATGCGGTAAAACTGACCGAATTGACGGCGGTGGCAGATCTAGCGGCAAGGCAGAAGATATTGACTCCAATTGATGACGGTCTATCTCATCTGCCGGATATCAGTTTGTCAGCTGATGCTGCGTTTTATCTGTGTCGGGGCCAGACCGTACGCGCCGATGGACTGCCGAACAAAGGGGAGGTTAGGTTATACGCCAAGGGCGCGGGGTTTCTTGGAATTGGAGTGATAACTGACGATGGGCGAGTTGCCCCCAGAAGATTGATGTCGCAAACCCGGAGATAACGCTGATTTTGTTGAGTAAATAGGCCGCGGCGAGTAGACTAGCGCGCTTTCCTCCGCTGACAGACTCGCTAAATAGCAAGTAGCGAGTGAACATTCGACATTAAACGGGCCTTCAGATTGGTAAAATCAACCACAGAGGCTATGAAAGGAAATTGGACTTAGAGGAAGATAAATGACAATCACCGCGCAAAGCAAAGCAGGGGTTATTGGTGAATATGCCTTGAATCAGGGCGATACAGGTTCACCAGAGGTGCAAGTGGCTCTGTTGACCGACCGAATTAAAGATCTGACTGAACACTTCAAAATTCACATTCATGATCACCATTCCCGGCAGGGATTGCTCCGTATGGTTAACCGTAGGCGCAAGCTGTTGGATTACCTAAAAGGCAAAAACGAAGAGCGATATCGATCCTTGATCGGTCGCTTGGGTTTACGCCGTTAATTGGCTCTAGGAAGAGCATCAGGAGTCAAAATGAAGGCAGCAACACGGCGTTTCAAGTATGGCAAACATGAGGTAACTCTGGAGACAGGACGGATAGCCCGACAATCATCGGGTGCGGTGCTGGCTCGGATGGGGGACACGACTGTGCTGGTTACGGTTGTGGCATCACGCGAACCGAGTAATCGTGATTTCTTCCCGTTAACCGTGGATTATGAAGAGAGGACCTATTCTGCCGGGCGTATACCGGGAGGTTTTTTTAAACGAGAAGGACGGCCTTCTGAGAAAGCAATTTTAACTTGTCGACTCACTGACCGCCCGATCAGGCCACTGTTTCCTGCTGGGTTTAAGAACGAAGTTCAGGTAATTGCAACGGTGATGTCGATCGATCCCGAAATCGATCCGGATATTCTTGCCATGCTCGGGGCCTCAGCTGCGTTGACCCTATCAGGGGTACCTTTTAAGGGGCCCATTGGAGCGGCGCGGGTCGGTTTTATTGATGATGACTACGTGCTTAACCCCGATGCCAGTGAATTGACTGAATCTCGGTTGAATTTGGTTGTGGCAGGGACTGACAGTGCAGTCTTGATGGTTGAATCAGAGGCGCAGGAATTATCAGAGGAACAGATGCTGGGTGCTGTGATTTTCGGTCATGACCAGATGAAAGAAGCAATCAGTGAAATTCGCTCGCTGGCAGACGAGGTTGGCCAACCTGCCTGGGAATGGGAACCTCCACAAACCGATGAAGATCTTACCGCCAAGGTTGATTCCGCTGGACGATCCCACCTTGAAAGTGCCTACCAGTTAGCGGACAAAGTAGAGCGCCAGACCGCAGTAGGGAATGCCAAACAGCAGGTGGTGTCGGAATTGTGTGATGAAGCCAGTGAAGACGCTGAGGCTGACAATGTAAAAAGCGCGCTAAATGCACTGGAAAAAGATATCGTCCGCGGTCGAATTTTGGATCGACAGCCAAGAATTGATGGTAGAGACCTAGAGACGGTCAGGCCCATAGCGATTGATACAGGACTGCTCCCTCGAACCCACGGGTCGGCGATGTTTACACGAGGGGAAACACAGGCACTTGTGGTCACGACGTTGGGTACGGAACGCGACTCGCAGATAATCGACGCGATCGAGGGTGAGCGGCGGGATCACTTTATGCTGCACTATAACTTTCCACCTTACAGTGTCGGAGAAACAGGCCGTGTCGGTTCGCCAAAGCGCCGAGAGATTGGGCACGGGCGGTTGGCTAAGCGCGCCCTGCTGGCAGTCATGCCGAAACCTGAAGATTTTCCCTACGTCATCAGAATTGTGTCAGAAATTACAGAGTCCAATGGTTCGAGTTCTATGGCGAGTGTGTGCGGGGCCAGTCTTTCTATGATGGACGCCGGCATAGAGATTAAAGCGCCGGTCGCCGGTGTTGCAATGGGCTTGATCAAAGAGGGAGATCAGTTCGCGATTCTTACTGACATACTCGGTGATGAGGACCATCTGGGAGATATGGATTTCAAAGTTGCTGGTACTGAAGCTGGTGTGACTGCACTACAGATGGATATCAAAATTGAAGGTATCAATAAAGAGATTATGGAGCAGGCCCTGACTCAGGCTAGAACGGGGCGGCTGCACATATTAGGGGAGATGGCCAAGGCTTTGGCAGAACCAAGGTCTGAAATGTCTCAATACGCACCTAGGATCACGACAATACGTATACCGACTGACAAAATAAGAGATGTTATCGGCAAGGGTGGTGTGACGATCCGTGCCATCTCTGAAAGCACCGGCGCTACAATTGATATCGAAGACGATGGCACTATAAAGATAGCAAGTGCCGACCTTTCTGCTTCTGAAGCGGCCCGGAAGCGCATCGAGCAGATCACTGCGGATGTCGAGGTTGGAACGATTTATGAAGGGAAAGTTGTACGCCTTATGGATTTTGGAGCATTTGTGAATATCCTTCCAGGAAAAGACGGGCTCGTGCACATCTCGCAGATTTCTGAAGAACGTGTAGCTAATGTCAGCGACAAACTTTCTGAGGGTGATATGGTCAAGGTTAAGGTGTTGGAAGTCGATAAACAGGGCCGGGTGCGATTGAGCATCAAGGCTGTGGAAGAGGCGGCCTAGCTACAGCGGATTGCGCTCGGCGAAGTGTTTTTAACGTAAATTTAGACCAGTCCACCGAACGCTACTTTTGAAAGATTCAGGTAATCTCGTCTGGATCGACCTTGAGATGACGGGTCTGGACCCTGATAGGGACAGGATTATTGAGATTGCGACGATCATTACAGACGCCGATCTCAATATTATCGAAGAGGGTCCTGTACTTGCAGTCAAACAACCTGAATCTGTGTTAAACCTAATGGATGAATGGAATCAGAGAGTCCATCAAGGCAGTGGGTTGGTGGCGCGAGTCCAAAGTTCTGATGTTAGTACCACCGAGGCCGAACAGGACACACTAGAATTTGTCAGGCGCTATATCATTGAGGGGCGTTCACCCTTATGCGGCAACAGTATTTGTCAGGATCGCCGATTTCTATATCGTTATATGCCTAAGCTCAGTGCCTATCTCCACTATCGGAACGTGGACGTTAGCTCAATTAAGGAGTTGGTGGCTCGCTGGAGCCCTGATATTGTCGCGGGGTTTGCGAAAAAAGGGGCCCACCAAGCGCTCGATGATATCCGTGAATCCATAGAAGAGCTCCAGTATTACCGCAGCACGGTGTTCAAAGTC
>Ga0114932_10005520_pt1 | contig 11191 bp, 7 predicted proteins | sample 2SBtaG_2_FD_87286 | JGI IMG/M metagenome (GOLD analysis project Ga0114932, IMG submission 87286) | Deep subsurface microbial communities from Kolumbo volcano to uncover new lineages of life (NeLLi) - 2SBTROV12_ACTIVE470 metaG | ecosystem: Environmental > Aquatic > Marine > Volcanic ... | reverse complement strand
TAGACGACTGAGAGGCATCTTATTTGCACGATAAGTTCTATTATGATTTATTTATCATCCAAAGGATTGGTATATGTGAGCATGTCTTCAGGACAATTATCCCTCACAAAATGCAACACATTCATAAACTCTTCCACCGTCTCACACTCTACTGTTCTAGTCTCTCCTTCATCTGAATATAAATGTACTTTTCGTAGAAGGGTATCCACAACACAACGGGTAAGGTACTCATCTTCCATTAGAAACCTTATATAGATCTATCTATTATACCACAACTACTCTTTGGTGTCAAGTAGATCACCAACAATCATGTAATAACAGTCCACAGGGAGTCCTTTGGTTTGTAAATGAACCTCAAGACCTTGCACTCTCTTCACTATAAGACCTTGATTTGCTCCTACCTCAGTAAGATGAACTGTGACTGTAGATAAGTCCACTAACTTCTCCCATTCTTCTGGTAAATTAATTAGTTTCTTTTGGGTTCTTCCGTGTAAAATTTCCATACTATGCTCCTGTAGGTGGTATTGATTCATCCATTACATCTCTGATTGTAGCATCCCCTAGATAAGTTCGTAAAGTAGCTAGTCTATCCATATCCTCATTTTGTTGCCCAACAGAAACTCTCATTCCAAATATTCTCAAACTATATTTTTCATTTCTTTCTCCACGTAAAGAATTTAATCCATCTGCTTTAAGATTTCTAATTGACCCATCTCCAATAAGATCAGTTTCTTTAGTAGATGCAATTCCAATAGCATCAGTAACAGCAGTATTTAAAGCACCTGAACAAGTAGAAGTGGCTTGATACATATTCGTAAAACTATCTGCATCTGTAGTTGCAGTATCTCCTTCAGCAGCAGCACTACCATCTTTAGGAAAATAATCAAAAGCTGGTTTCCACAAACATCTTCCAGCACCTACTGCAGGAGGATGAATAATTTCCTCTTTATTAGGATCCATAGACACATCCCAACCATTAAGATTAGGATCCCATCCCATAGCAGCCGTAGGATGACCAGAATTATTTAATGCAATAGATACTCCAATACCAACATTTGCCGTTTGCATTATTCCTACGGTTTGAGGAACAAAAGGATCTTGCTCTTTAGGTAATTGATACAAATATCTTCCAGTATCAACAACTGTATCAGGATCATCTAAAATCTCAAATGATCCATAAGTTCCATTAAGTTGAGGAGCTTTAACACTTTGAAGAGCACTATTATCAACAGTAATAATATTAACTGGAGACTCAGACTCAGTAATAGGATCTGGAATATTCAAAGATTCAATATTCCTAAGATCAACAAACCCTGTATTGACAGCAGTAATCTTAGTTGTACCTGCAAAAACCCCCTCTATTTCAGGAAAAATAATTTGTCCAACTTTTAATACATAAGAAACCCCTGCTCCGATAGGATTCATTATGGTTAAAGTATTAGTACCTTGGGTTATAGTTCCAATAAAACTAGTTACAAAAGTATTACCAATATCCTCAGAGTAAGGTTCATCATAATATTTTAAACCATAATAATTTCTAGGATCATACCCATAGAATCGTGATTCAGCAGCGTATCCTGATCCAGTTCCCTGCACGTTAGTAGTATCCTCTTCTGCTTGAAAACTAGCAGGAATTGGAGTATAAACTCCTGAATCACCACTACCACCTTGATCAGTAGGATTAAGAAAAAATACTGTGCTTCCTAACCCCGCAGCAACATTATCTGATACATATGCTCCTCCTGCTAATTTAGTACAAATCAGACCATACTGAATAGGAGATGTACTAGTATTAATAGAAGTAATTCTCCAAAATAAATCACTCTTACAATTGGCAGTTATTCTGTTTTGATAAGCAGTTTCAACATCATTAAATGCTCTATTAACGACGTTAACTTGTTCTAATAAATTAGCATCAAGTCTTCTAATAGACTCATCATATGGCACTTTTTCATTATCTATAATTTTTATTTGATCTTGAAAAAATTCAATTTGTTCCAAAGAAACTTGAATGCTTTCATTACAATTAATTTGTATATCAGTAGCTAATCCCATTATTCATCCTCCTTATCATAAGTGTAACCTGCAATTGAAGAGTGTTTAAGATCTCCTGGATAGTCTGCAGGAGAGTCTCCCTCATATTCAGGAATATTTTTTTCAATATCTTTTCTTTCACCGTAGACATGATAAAAACAATCTACATTTATTAAATTATCAGAGGAAAGAATAATTTTATCTTCTCTAATTTCTTTTACATGTAGTGATAAATCAGGTCTTCCTATTGGAGTAAGATTTACTGTAATTGTATCAGAATCAACTAAACCCTTCCAATACTCTGGTAATTCTATCACATTATTACCTTTAAGTCTACCTCTTACATATACATCAGATGTAGGGCCTTCTAAACATACATGAGATAATCTATGTCCTTCTTTGGTGGGATGAGATATATCAAATTTTTTATTTTTTAATGCTCTTCCAGTAAAAATAAATCCTTTAGTGATGGGAACTTTATTAATACTACTTATACTTCTAGGTCCAAAATCTGCAGAATATCCTGCTCTAAATTTAGCACCAGTTTCATTACACACACCCGTTCTTACCTCTGCACCAACCTTATTATTTGCACCAAAATGATTTTTAATTCCTGTTAGTGTTAAACTAGGAGTGACTATATTAATCCACGTAGCATTGATGATATTAATCATCAAAGAATTAATAGTTATTCCAACCATTCCAACTCCAGGATCACCAAGCATCACATCTAAAGGAGTGGGAGGAATATTTGCTTTAGTCGTAACCTTAAAAAGAGAAGGAACTTTAGCTGCCAGAGGATTAGTCGCTACATTAGGTCTTGCAACCATCAATGCTGCCTCAGGAGTTACAGGAAGAGGATATGAAAGAGGACTGCCAATCAGAGTTACACCACTACAAAACATCGATCCTGGAATAGCAGCAGGCCCTATTCCCAAACATAAAGGATCTCGACCTGGAAGTATGGGACTCTCATTCACACCAGGTAGTGCCGATGAAACAACTAATTGTCCTCCTACATGGAGATTTACCTGTTCTGCCATTATGCTATACTCTTTACTAATTTAATCATTGCTTTAATATGTTGCTCAATAGTTAGATTACCAGTACCAGGAATTTGAAAGAAATCTCCTCCCTCAATTACTTTCCAACTTCCACAATCTACTTGAGTTTTACCTGTAGAGTTTATATCGATATCCTTATCAGCTGCTATTGATAGCGTACTATCTGCAGTAAGTTTTACATCGGTTGCTTCTGCTTCAAAATTTGCATTTGCCCTGATTTGAACAAAACCACTTTCTTTACCATCACCTTGTGATATAAGATCAATATTTTGTGCGAATATTCTTATATTTCCCTTAGGTGCTCCGATAACAATATCACCATTCTCCGCATACCACATACCTGCTACCTCCTGAACAGGAGATTCTCCACATGTTATTTCAAAAGTAGCAGGAGCACTACAAAGAATACTCCCATTTTTCGTTCCACTTTGCTGAAGAGCTATGTATTGAGCACGTTTAAAAGGAGAAGGAAAAATACGACGAAGAGCAACTGCCATCTTCGCATTATTCTCCATCACATGTCCAATATATAACCCACCTTCTGTGGTAGTGAACTGATTCTTTTTATAGGTTTTAGCTTCACCTTTTATTTGTGGGCCACTCTGTGTCATTATGTTACCTCAGTTTTTGCATTTTTTCCTACATTACCTACACAATCAATAATTTGAGTAACCACTGTTCCTTCAGGAAATTCGTTAAGATTTTCTCTATGGAATTTTAATATAGGAATAAGAAAAGCATTAAGACCAGTGTTAGTATTTATGTAAACCTCAGGAAGTTCTTTAAATCCAGCACCACAATTGGTTACCCTGATTCTTATGATACCACCATCACATTCTTCAATGACTGCCTCTGCACCATTAGAAGGTTCAATTACCACAGTATCATCACAACAATTATAACCAAAACCAGGATTTGCTACAATAATCTCATCTAAACAAGAAATAACTCTGTAAGTATCACTTGGAGGACATGTTGAAGGTACAATAGGAACACATACACCATTTTCTTTTTTATAACCTGGAGGGCAAGTATCATCATCAGGCACACAATTTCCATGTTCATCTTTATGGAAACCTGTAGGACATTCATCTGGGCCTGGTGGAATTAATACGCACTGACCATTCACGAAACGATAACCTTCAGGACATGGATCCTCCCTTTCTTCAGGACAAGGAGGAGCACTTAATCTAACACTAAAATCTCCACACTTACCCCAATCATCATCATCTAATTTATCTTGCATACATTGATCCACTTCTATGTCAGGATTTGCCTCAAGGAATGCTCTTATATCACAATCAGTATATCCTAAAAGTTTTGCATTAGTATAATCTGGTTCACATTTAAAGATAGTTGTGCCAGGTGGTATATTATCATCTAAAATTTCATACTTGGCAATAGAAAAATAACTTTTAGTCTCAATCCTAGTTTCCTCTAGAGTATTTTTAAAAGGATCTAAAGAACTTCTAATAATATCCCCAGTAGCGAATACACTAGGAAGAGATTGTTTTCTTACCTCAATTTTTTCAGTTCCTATAACAGTTCCTTCTAAAGTAACAGTCTTAGTTTCAGTTCCACTTCTACCAGCTTGTGTCCAAGTTACAGATCCTATCTGAATGGTTTCTACTGCTACTCCTGCAGTTCTTGGTCTGTCATTCCATTGTAATCTAAGAGTTATATTACCTGTTCCTTCAATCCGATTAGCACCATCAATAAATTTTGCAATTCCTCCAACAACAGTAAACCGAGCATTACAATCAGGACCATCACCATCCTTTAAACATAAACTCTTACCAGCATCCTCAACTAAAATAGGATTATTAGCAGCATTCAACCCAGTATAAGTAACATCATGCTTTGATTCAACAATATCCCTATACTCATAACTTATGGTAGTAACAAGTTCAGGTGCAACAGGAGATTCCCCTTTTCTAAATACCCATCCCAATGCACCAGGATTTGTATCATAAGCATCATCCTTACCTCTTGCAGCATTTAAAATCGTAGCTTCTATTACTGCTGTACGTGGTATAGGATTACCATTTTCATCTTTCTCAAGAGTAACGTCAACTTCAAAAAATGTAGATCTATTATGAGATTTGAATACAGTCGTTGATCCTAAAAATGTGCCATCAAAAGTGATACTACCTTGATTATCTGCTTGTACTTCAAAATAATAAGATCCTTCCTCAATAATTACGACATCCCATACTCCAACTTGAGGAGCATTAACTAATGTATCAGTGCGAGAAGGCCATACTCCATAATTTTTTAAGAAAGGAGACCACCCCTGAGGATCATTAAGAACCCAAATATTAGGATCTGATGAATCCAAAATATCTACTACTCTATACCACTCCTGAGGATCTACCACTACTGAAAGCACTTTATTTTCTTGATATTCCCCTATCCGATAAATGATACCATCATCTCTCTTCACTAGTTGAGGAATTTCAGCAAGACTATCTTGAACCACAGTTCCTTGATATCTTCCATTAATATAAAACCACCACTGAGCAACTCCAGCAGGAAAATCAGGATCACTGCCATCAATTCTTTCAATATAGGTTCCTTTAGCATCACCTGATAAGAAAACAAGATCACGATCTATACCCCTCTCTCCTGTTTGAGTCCATGTCTTATCTCCATTTAATCCCCTGATAGTGATAGTATCAACAGCAACTCCTGCCACAGTAGGATAATCTTTCCAGACCAAAGCCAACTGAACATCAACATAATCACCCTGCACCGCAATGCTTCTACCATCAGGTGTGAATCTTGCAATTCCACCATTTACCTCTTCAATTTCAAAATAAGCATTAGTATCAACGCCATCACCGTCCCTCAGAAGAATTTTTGTTCTATTATTAGTTACAGTAACATTTTGATTTGCCGAATTCAATCCCTTAAAATCAATATTAATTGGTATAAACTTAGGTTCTACAAATAAATATTCCAAAAATCGAGTATTTTCAAAATCAATCCCATCTCCTCCACCTTCTATCGTATACTTAGAAACAGGGAAATCAGACATATCTCTAGGTGTTACAGGTTCACCTATTAACTCAGCACCTGGAAGTTTACTTATATCAAAATTCTCATCAATACAAACTTCTTCCTTTGCTGGAAGCGTAATACAATCTCCCTCATATAAAGTAATAACTTCACCATAACTATAGGGAATATCCCAATCACCATTCTTCCGATGAACAATGGTTTGACATCTACCTGCCCATGTTCTCTCCATTCCACCCTTAGACCCATCAGGCCACGGCAAATAATCATATCCAGTTTCTTTTATTATTACTTTGATTACACCTGTTCCTTCCTTTTTAACAATCTTTGTACCAAGATTACAAACAGGTGTAATGAGATCTCCTACTTGATAATTTTTTCCACCATTACTAACTTGTACTCCAGTAATATTACCATCATTCCCTACATTAACAATATTGAAAGATAAAGAAGTTCCATTACCCCCCACAGTCAACATATTAGTTGCACCTGCACTATATCCTGTGCCTCCCCTTAATAATCTAAATGCCGTAACTCTACCACTCTGTTTATAATTGTTTGCTATCGCCTCATTGCGAATATCTCCCTCAGGATAAAACAATTCTGCGTTTCTATTCGCTTCAGGTATATCAAAAATAGAAGTAACCTCAAAAACCGCATTTCGACATCCCATACTCTCATCCACTTCATCTTCTACATCTACAATATTGATCTTTGCTCCCATCTTAGGATGATTCTCACAATAATAATATAAAGTATCGGGAGTATCAACATCCACTTCAATTTGAATATATGATCCTTGAGCACCAGGAGTACCATTTATTGTCACATTATCAGTATATTCTGTTCCACAATTAGTAAGGAATGCTTCAGGATCCTCTGCAAAGGGTTGAGTAGAATTTGCATACGCAATTGTACCATCCAGATTGGTTACTTGCCATGCAAGAGCAGCTGGATTTCTATTCCAATCTAAGGAGTCATTATTTTCATTTTCACGAGGAGTATTTTGAATTGTAGCTGTTAATATATGTTTCTTACCACTTTCAAAAACTTCAAACTCAAAATACTTAGGAGTATTATGAGGACCACGAGAAAGATCTTCATAAGATTCAGTTATTTCAGAATAAGATCCAGCTTCCAATTCAGTTAATTTAATAGTTTCGGTTTGTCTACCAGATCCACCACTTTGGAACCAAGTAGTGCCACCTATCACAATACTTTCAACAGCAACTCCAGCAATACTTGGATTATCACTCCAATTTAATGTGATGGTTACAGTTCCTGTTCCCTCTATAACCATTTGATCTGTACTGGTTATTACATCATCTCTAATTTCTCCGATAATTTCACCAGTCACAGGATCCACTTCTTGATTTCCTGGATCATAATTTGTTTTCATTTTGAAAACAGCATCTCCACTCTCAATAGTGAATGATGCATTAGTATCAGGCCCATCCCCATCTTTCAATTCAAGTTTTTTACCATTCTGTTTAATTGTCTGTCCAAGTGGGAAATTTACCTTATTACATTGATTGAAAGTAATATCTCGATTTACAGAATTAACTTCATTAAATACTTTACTAGTTTTAGTGATAAGAGGTATGGGATCAGTAGCACCTAAGTAGATTCCATTCCAAGATACAGTTCCTAGATTATCTGCCTGAATTTCAACTCTATAAGTTCCTGGACTAGGAATTATAATTTCCCAATTCCCTGTATGAACTCCAGGTAAAACCTTATATGCAGGATAAACTCCATATGTTTGTAAAAATTGTGACCATCCCGCAGAAGATGTTAAAACCCATGCATTAGAAGGCATACCAAGTCTAGATACTAACCAATCGGTCTCTCCTTCATCGATAACTGATCTATCACAATTATGAATTCCATCCGATTTAGTAGAAAATCTTAAAGGATGGCGATTAATTTCCTGATACTCACCTGTAGAAATTTCTCCAAAAGCATCTTCACCTTTCATTAAAACTAATTCATCTTTACCACCCTCAAGAATTACTCCGTTAGAAGGTCTGGATTGATCAAATTTATAAGTTTTTCCTCTTTCTAAAGTAACGACTCTTTGTTGACGATTATCTATAACAAATTTATTAGTTCGTGGAGTTTTCTTAACTGCAACATCAAAAGTAGTGATACTAACCGCTTCCTCTGGATCAAATCCAATAATATGAAATTGCATATCTCCTACACTACCATCACCTTCAATCTTTTTATTAAGAAAAATCTTATCACCTTTAACATCAATAATCTTAGTTCCTGCTGGAATAGAAGGTGAATTTGATAGTTGCATAATGCTTCTACCAACTAAATCTATATTATTTTCTATGGGAGCATCTGGTAATAAATTAAAACCACTTATATAATTCGTTCCTGCAATAATAGTGCCATCAATATCACTGGTTATAGTGGGTGTAAAAGTCTCTACGGGACCAAGAATAGCCTCTGCTACTGCTCCTCTTCCTCCACCACACTTATCAATGACAGTTACATAAGGTGCTTGAGTATAATTTCCACTCTCTACAATATCAACCCCTATCAATTGCCCTACTGCACTCACCACTGGATTTCCTTTTGCACCCGATCCTGTTCCACCCCAAAAAGTAACATCAGGAACTCCACATTCTTGAGGTCCAGTAGGGCAATCCTGAGTTATAGTATCGTTGATAGCTGATTCTGAATCAAATTTAAATTCATAGTTACTAATATTCTTAGGAACTTTAGTAGCCTTTTGAACTGTTTCTCCTACTTTTTTAGCCTTCTCAAAAATATCACCAACATTTAAAGTAATTTTAACAGGACTACCACCATCCAAGAAATTCCATTCTTTTATGACAGGATCTTTTTGAGAAGGAGTAACCTCACATTTTAAAAGATTCATTATAGAATCTAAAACATCACCAATAGAACCTAAAATATCTGTTACTCCCCCAAGAACACCCGCAATAGATGAAATCGCTCCATTAATTAAGGCAGATAATTGACCAGTAATTTGCCCCACAAAATTAGATATAAAATTTTCTACGAAACAACCAGCATTGTTAACAACTTTACCAATAACTCCAAGTAAACCTTTACCCACCATCTCAGGGATTGCAGCTATTCCTAAACCAAAAGCACACTTGATGATTTTAGTCATCATACTTATTAGTTGATTATCGGCAAACTTACCTGTATTAGGAGTTTTTAATGCTGTCTTAAAATTAGATACTGCATTCCACTTTCTAAGCATTTTTTTCAATACTTTAGCCATTATATTCTGAATATATCCAGCTATCAATTTTATTTGTTTACCAAGTGCCTGAGCAACTATGTCTACGGACTTTTCTACATTCTCAATAGTTTCTAAACTTTGTCTTAAAAGACTATTACTTCCTATTAAATTCTTTTTTAAGGTCTCAACATCTTTTATTGCATTTTCTATTGCAGAGGACATTCCTCCCACAGTATTTTTTGCAGAGTCTAATACTGGGAACTGTAACTTTGCATCATCTCTTGGAGTATTTTGAAGATAATCCGCATATGATCTAAATGAAACATTATACTCTTCATTTCCTGGTACCAATGCTCCATCATTAAAAAGCGTATCTGGTGCAGGATAAAGGGTGTTTCTAGGATCAAAACCACTTAAAGGGGCAAATGCCTGTTCTGTAGTTAAAAGTAAATTTTTTACAGTACTTTGAGCAACTCTCTCAATAAAATATTCACCTGATTGAAGATCTTGGGTTACATATACAAATGTTCCACGAGGATATGTGACCGTACCAATAGATTCTCCTCTTAATCCTGATGTAGAATTATTAGGATAAGCCCAAGGTAATACCTCCTTAGGCACATCGGGACTATGAATTCCATATAACAAGATCTTATATCTCATTAGATGAATCTTTTCATCATCACTGAACTTTGTATCTTGTTCAGTTTTAACCGTGCTTATATCACTAACAACTTGAGCCAATAGTAATTTACTACGGCCCAATTGCTCCTCTACTAATCTTCTTGCATATCTTTGGAGTTGTGAATCCATTAGTTATTAATCGTCGTATACTCTACATTCCAGAGAATCTGGGTGGTTATCACAATATACTTCTAAATGCTTGTCCTCGTGCCTTGTATGCCAATCATTAATCTTACCTTCATTCTTATTAACTTCATCCTCTGAGTGAGCGTGGAAAGCATCATTGTGCATTTCTAAATCTGCCTCAGTATATTCAATCATACCATGATTGATATGCTCCTTATGATCCTTAGGATCAATATAAACCTCATGATCAAGATCGTGATCTGGAGTTTTAGATGTCATGTTAATTCTCCTTAAGTACTTATTCATTATATCATGAAGATTCGGATTTAACACCATAGGAGTCTCTTACTAGATTTAATCCCGTAAAAGCCTTAGTTCCGTCACCATAATGACATAAATCCGCTATCATATATATACCACTATCTCGGAACCTACTTCCTCTTACCGTTTTCTTTGTAGTCATTTCCTCGAATTCGCAATAAACCAAATCACCTGCCTTTAAACTTAAATCTGCAGAAATGACAATCTCTATAGAGATATTCATTTTTTGCCTATAACTTTGATGTGCTTGTTGAAAAATATTATGAACTTCATAATTAAGTTGATCTGTTTTTTCAACTTGAGTTTCTACAGTCTCATGTCCCTTCACCGTTTGACCTACAGCAGCTCTTGTTCTTTGAACTGTTGTTAGTTTGCCATCATACTCTGGATTAAATGTAGGTAAATGTCTTCCTGCTATAATTCCATTTCCTAAATTAGATGCTGTTAATTCATAAGGAGTATAAGTTTTGGCAACCTCATTATAAACTTCCAGTCTACTTCCTCTAGATCCTGATTCAAAATCTGCTAAGGCATCAATACTACGATGACTCATAGAATATAAAATCTTAGCATCGTAACCCACAGGAGGGGTTGCTTCTGCTTTTTTATTTTCAACAAATCTTTTAATTTTTTTATCAGTGGTATCAAATATTTTATCCAAAGATCTAAAATGAAATCTTTCAGATGTTTGCCAAAAAAGATATCCCGCAGTCTGTCC
>Ga0114932_10005518_pt1 | contig 11192 bp, 8 predicted proteins | sample 2SBtaG_2_FD_87286 | JGI IMG/M metagenome (GOLD analysis project Ga0114932, IMG submission 87286) | Deep subsurface microbial communities from Kolumbo volcano to uncover new lineages of life (NeLLi) - 2SBTROV12_ACTIVE470 metaG | ecosystem: Environmental > Aquatic > Marine > Volcanic ... | reverse complement strand
GTCGGTGCCGGTCCCATCGTGAATGGCATCGTAGCCATCGCCATCCGAATCCCATTCATTGGCCGTGTTGCAGTCCGCATCGACCCCGTCGTAGAAGACCTCGGGAGCGCCCGGATAGATCGTGGCGTCCTCGTCATTGCAGTCGCCACCACCTGTGCTCACGGCGTTCAGGCCGTCGCCGTCGGCGTCGAAGTCGGAAGCGCCATCGCAGTTGGAGTCGACGCCGTCGTACCAGGTCTCTTCGACCCCAGGATTGATGGTGGCGTCCTCGTCGTCGCAATCGTCGATGAACGGCCAGCCGTCTTCGTCGAAGTCTTCGAACAGCGGGCGGCGCTCAGCGAAGGTCTCGCCGTCCAACAGGCATCCTGTCAGACACAGCGTCAGGACCGAGATGATCGGTAGGCGGCTCAATCGACATCCCAGGGGTCAACGGGTTCTTCCTCGACAGGCTCTTCATCGACGGGCAGTTCTTCGACGGGCTGTTCTTCAGCGGGGGCCTCGTCTACAGGCGCGTCCGGGGTCGGGTCGGCCTCAGGCTCCACAGCCGTCTGTGGCTCCTCAACCGGCTCGGGCGGGGGCTCGACGGTCGGAGCCACCAGGTGGACCTTTCCGGGCTTGAGCTTCGCGTCGGGTTTGTCGTCCACGGGCACAAAGTGCAGGCCTACAAAGCCGACGGAGCCTGCCACAGCCCCGTAGCTGGCCAAGCCTGTGGCGATCTGCAACGCTCGGGAACCCTTGAGCTCTGCCAAGCTCGTGGCGTCGGCTTGTACTCCTGGCTGCCGAGCCGCGACAAACGCGAGCACGCCGGCCGCCACTGCAGTTCCACCAGCGGCGAACAGCATCACCTTGTCTTGGCGCGGGGTCAGCACGAACACGGGTCCGGCACCTGCGCCAACCGGCTGCTCGACCACAGCCTCGCCCAGGCTGGCCAGATCCAACGGCTCGAGCTGCAGCGACTGGTCAGGCCCCAAATAGAAGATGCGTCCAAAGATGGGAGGGTTGCCTTCGCGGGCAACCTGAATGGCGTGCAGGCCCGCTGTGACCTGGGTGGGCAGAGTGGTGGGCTTGCCATCGAGCCAAGCGACGCCATCGGGCAGCTTGGTGTCCGACCCCAGTGTCGCGGTCTGATGAGACATGTCCGCGACAGCGGCGTCGTACTCGGCCTTGACCTTGGGACCCAGGTCCTCGTTCCACGTACTGAAGTGCACCCGCGCCGCCGCAACATAGGCATCGACCGCCCCTTCAGGGTCGCCATCAAAGGACAGCATCGCGCCCTCGGTCAGCCAGATGCGAGCCAGCTGCTCGGGCTTGGCCACTGCATCGCAGCCAAGACTCTGTTCGAACAGGCGCAGCGCCGCATCGGTGTCATCAATGCGCGCCTCGATCACAGCGCTCTCGGCTTGCTTCAGGGCATCGTCGAGGGTCGTGCAGTCCTGCGCAAAAGCCGTGGGCATCACGAGCGCTATTAGAACCGCGACTCCCAACTGTTGTCTCCAGTGCGCCAGATGTGCCGGGTGGCGCTGCGTCGGCCCACCTTGATCGACGTCTCGCCATCGATTCCGTCGGAGCTCATCTTGACTGAGTGGGTGCCGGCCGACAAGGGATAATCAATCATCGGAGTGGTCCCGACCTTCTTGCCGTCGACGAACACAACCGCACCGGCAGGGATGGATGTCAGGGTCAGCTTGTAGGCCTTGCTGCTGGCGGCTGGCGCCGTCGTCGTCGGAGCGGCCTTGGTCGCAGTGGGCTTGGGCTTGGGTTTCGGCTTGGGCGCCACCTTGGTGGGCTCGGGCGTGGGCGCCTTGACCACTTCGGGCTCGGGCTCGGGCTCGGGCTCGGGTATTGGCTCGGCCACGACCTCTTCTGTCGGGGGCTGGACCTCGGCCACAGCCAAGTCTGGCTGGACGTCGGTTGGCTCAGACGCGCTCATGAAGAGGAAGGCGACCAGCAGAGCGCCGCCCGCAACAATCATCACCCCCGCAACTGTCATGGCCAGGGCCGAGACCCCCATGCCAATGACGATGCTGCTGGCGCGCGTGGGTTCCTCGGACAGCGGTTCGCCCACATTGGGGAAACTCACATCGCTGTTCGCCAAAGCCAGGGTCTCGGACAGCATGGTGCCGACCAAGTCGTCTTCGCTGCCGTCGTAACCTCGCGGAATGTACTGTTCGGCCCAGTCGCGCAAGTAGTCGCCCTTGCACTGCTGGGCGAGCTCGCGGCACCGGTTCTCGACCTCGCGGGCCGTGGGCCGCTCTTCGATGTCGCTGTCGCGCATGTCAGTGGCGAGCAACAATCCTTTGATAAACCCGATGTCGGCCTTGGACACGTCCGTGGTGTTGTTGTCGTCGAGGCCGTGCTCTTTGGATTTCTTCTTGCGCATCTTGGGCTTCTTGCCCGTCAGCAGCATGTGCAGCACGACGCCGAGCGAGAACACATCGCCGCTAGGACCCTCTTCACCGTACAGGCGCTCGGGCGCGATAAAGCCCGGAGTACCGCCGATGTGCTGCGTGGTCTTGGCTTCGCGGTTGTCGAACATGGCCCGCGCAATGCCGAAGTCCAGCAGCTTGACCTCGCCCGATGGCGTGACCTGAATGTTGGCCGGCTTGATGTCTCGGTGCAGCACCTGCAGGGGCTCGCCGTCGGGTCCCGGTTGCCTGAAGACGGAATCGAGCGCGCGAGCGACCTCGCTGACAATCTCAAGCGCGACCTTGGAAGGCAGTCCACCGTGTTTCTTGATCAAATAGTCGGCGGACACTCCATCGGCGTAGTCCATGACCACGGCCCACCGTCCACGAAGGCGGGTTGGCGCCTCGACCCCAACAACCGCCCGATCGCGAATGAGTCCCAGAATGCGAGCTTCGTCCCGAAAGCGCTGAAGCACCGACTCAGGCACCTCCTCGTCATGCAAAAGCTTGATGGCGACGTCTTTGGTGAAGCCGCTGTTGTCGTCCATACGGGCGTGGTAGACCACCCCGAAGCCGCCTTGGCCCAGGACGCCCAGCACTCGATAGGAACGATGGCTCGAGTTCATCGGCATCCGGCGAAAGAGTAGGCGATAGTATACGAGAACTGACCAGTACGGAGCGAGCCCTTGCGAGCGTTTCTAGCCATTTTTCCAGCCATGTTCCTAGCCGCGTGCAACCCCGCCGGTGGCTTCACCGGACTGTGGATTGTCAATCAGTCCGATGCCGTCGTCACCGACGACACCACCGGCTCCGAGAATTTCGTCGAGGGCATGTTCCCTGTCAGCACGACGACCGGGGTGACCGACTGGATCATTCAAGACGACCGCACCACCAACGACGACCTTTTCGCGGTCTATTTGACCGGTGGTCCCGGCAAAGAGGCCTTCATGTTCGTTGGCGCCGACGTGGTTCCTGGCATCAAAGAGGGCTCAACCTGGCTGTTTTCTTGGTCCAACTTCGATAATCGAGACATCCGCTACACCCACCCTGCGGGCTACACCTACACCGAGAAGGGCGAGACCTCGACCGACACGATCATTCGCATCGACTTCAATGGTGACCGCGCCACCGGCACCCTGTCCGGGGTCAGCACCAACGACACGACCTGGACCGAGACCGACTTGTGGGACACATTCGCCACCACCCAAGGCAGCTCGCAGATGCCCGTGAACAGCTACCTAGAGGTCGACCCCGCAGCCGTCGGCGGCACTGGCGGACCACCCCGAAATCGCCCCACCGATGCCGACTGCCTGAGCGAGCCGTGCACTCTGACGGTCTCGGCATCGACCACTGTCGACTACGTCATCACCGCCCGCATGACGTCCGAAGACGACCCCGAGGCATTTTCGGCCTTCTCGGGCGCCACCGACCCCTGATCAGGGCAGCCTACTTTCCGTTGTCGATGCCCGCCGCGGCCCAGCTCGGCCGGGCCTGCAAGCGCGCATAGTACGCGGCCACCCTCGGCATCGATCCGTCACTCCACGCGTCCAGGCCGTGCTTCTCGAACCGGGCGAGTGCCGCGGTCCAGAAGCCATCTGCAAGGGTCCAGCTGTCACTGACCACGAACTGCGTCTCGCCGAGCGCCTGTTCAAGACGGTCGAGCATCGTCGCCACACCATCGAGGTGTTTGCGCACCTCGGCCTCGTCGGCCAAGATGCGCTGCAGCCGCTCGTTCCCGGCGATGCGCTTGTCCAACAAAGCCGCGGCCTCGGGACGCTCCGCGCGCAGCTTTCGGAGCTCGTCGCCGCGTCCGATAATGGTGGCAGATTGCCGATTTTCGTCCAAGAAACGGGAGTAGAGCATGACGCCATAGTGCGGGGCCATCACGTCGCGCATCCAGTCCCGCATGGCCTGGGCGGTCTCGGGGTCAGCGGGGGTCAGCGAGGGGCCATCGAAGCGGGCATCGATGGCAGGCACGATGTTCAGCGTGTCGATGATGATCTCGTCGCCAATCGCCAGGGTGGGCACCACCGCCTTGGGATTCAGTGCCGTGTACCAAGCATCGAACTGCTCGCGCTTCTGCGAGATGTCGATGGTCTGCTTGTCATAGGCGACGCCCTTTTCGGCCAGGGTCACTCGCACCATCTGACAGCAGATCGAGCCGGGGAAGTCATACATCAGCACGCGCTCGGACATGGGTCACCTCGAAGGCCCAGCCTAACCGAGCCCCAATCGCGCCCAGGGAACACTGAATTCGGCGACTTACTCGCCCTTTTCTCGCGCATCTTCGCAGGCAAAGAGGATGGCCTCGGGCGTAGCGGGCATCGCGACGGCGATGTCTCCTCCAAATGCGCTCGCGGCACGGCTGATGGCGCAGTGCACCGCGATTCCGTGGAGGAATGGAGGCTCACCGACGGCCTTGCTGCCATAGATGACGCCGGGCTGCGGCTTGTGCTGAAGCAGGCGCACATTGAACTCGAGTGGCGCCTCGCCCACCGCCGGAATCTTGTAGGTGCTCGGCCCGTGAGTGAGCAGGCGGCCGTCATCGGCCCAGATCAACTCCTCGCTGGTGAGCCAGCCCATGCCCTGCATGAACGCGCCCTCGACCTGGCCCCGGTCGATGTCCGGAGACAAGCTGTCGCCGACATCGTGCAGGATGTCGACCCGCCGCAGTCGCCACTCTCCGGTCAGGCCGTTGACCTCGACCTCGGCGCAGCAGCAGCCATATGCGTAGTAGAAGAACGGCGTGCCCTCGCCCTTGGCGCGGTCGTAGCCGATGCCCGGGGTGCTGTAGTAGCCGGAGCTATTCAGCGAAATCTGCCGCAGATAGGCTGCCTCGCACACATCGGCGAAGGTCTTGGTGTCGCCGGCGTCGTTCCACGCCCAGGCACCATCGGGGCCTTCATTGCCCTCGGCGCCCAAGTGAACCGCATCGTCGGACACGCCAAGAATCTCGGCCGCGACTGGCCTCATGCGGTCCACAAGCTGCACACAGGCCGCCTGAATGGCGGCGCCGTTGAGATCAGAGCCGCTGCTGGCCGCAGTGGCCGAGGTGTTGGGCACTTTCTCGGTGGAGGTGGGCATGTTGCGCACGGACGTCAGCGGAATGCCCAGCGAGTGCGCGCACACCGCCAGACACTTGGTGTACAGGCCCTGACCCATCTCGGTGCCGCCGTGGTTGAGCTGCGCCGAACCATCGGAGTACAGCACCACCAGGGCACCCGCTTGGTTGAGGAAGGACACGGTGAACGAGATGCCGAACTTCACAGGCGTCAGCGCCAGTCCGCGCTTGACCCATGCACTGCTGGCGTTGAATTCGGCAATCTGGGCCCGGCGCTCGGCGTAGCCACAGGTCGCAGCCAAGTCTTCGACCATGTATCCGGCGCGAAAGTCATCGATCTCCGCTCCATACGGGGCGCGGTTGTTGGGCGCCGCTGAATAGAAGTTGCGGCGCCTCACATCGAGGGGGTCGAGCCCGAGTGCCGCGGCAATGCGGTCCAGCACGTGTTCGATGACGACCACACCCTGCGGCCCGCCGAAGCCACGGAAGGCACAGTTGCTGGTGTGGTTGGTCGCCACGACCTCGCCGATGAAGCGCAGGTTGGGCAGCCAGTAGCTGTTGTCGAGGTGGAACATGCCTCGGTCGAGGATCGCCAGAGACAGGTCGGTGGCCCATCCGCCGTTGGCGTACAGCTCGACCTCGAAGCCTTCGAGGCGCCCTTCGTCATCAAAGCCCGCCTGCCAGCGGCTGTGGAACGGATGCCGGCGACCGGTCAGGGTCATGTCCTGGTCGCGGTCCAGCCAGAACTTGCAGGGCTGGCCCGTCTTCCACGAACCCAGTGCGGCCAGACAGGCCCAGTGGTTGGCCTGAGTCTCTTTGCCTCCGAACGCACCACCCATGCGTGGACAGACCACGCTGACCCTGTGTCGTCCCCAGCCCAAGGTGTGGGCGACCGTGTGCTGGGTCTCGGCGGGATGTTGCGTGCTGGCGAACACCTCGATGGTGCGGTCCTCGCCCGGAACGGCCAGTGAACAGTGACTCTCGAGATAGAAGTGCTCTTGGCCGCCACTGTCTAGGTGCCCCGACAGCCGATGCTTGGCGCTGGCCATCGCGGCATCTGGGTCTCCTCGCTCGATTCGGTGGGTCGAGCCGTGGAAGCTCTTGTTCGCAATCGCCTCTTCGATGTCCAGAACTGCCGGCAGCACCTCGTACTCAACGACGATGCGTTCAAGCGCCACTCGAGCGGCCTCGCGGTCGTCAGCGATCACCGCCGCCACGTATTGACCGACGCAGTGAACCGTGTCCCGAGCCAGCAGCGGCTCGTCCTTGAGCACGGGGCCCATCTCGTTGTGGCCTGGGATGTCGTCAGCAAACAGCACCGCGTGCACCCCTGGCACCCGCAGGGCGTCAGACGCGTCGCGCCGAATGATGCGCGCGTGGGCATGGGGCGATCCCAGCACCATTCCGTGCAGCGTGCCGGCCGGCAGCGGCATGTCGTCGATAAAGACGGCCTCTCCGGACACGTGCCGGAGCGCCGATTCGTGAGGCATGCGTTGGCGAAGTGGTGAGCTCATTTCGCCCCCAGGGCCGCGCTGGGCATGACGGTGCCAGAGGGCCTGTCGACCACACGGTCTCGGTCCGAACGCTGACTCTCCAAGAAGAACCCGCGCAATAGGTTTCGCGCGAGCAGGGTGCGGTAGCGAGCGGAGCCGCGGTGGTCGCTGATCGGACTGAAGTCATCGTCAATGCAGGCCATCGCCGCGCTGATGTTCTCGTCGGTCCAGGCTTTGCCCAGCAGGAAGGCCTCGGCCGAGGTCGCCCGAATCGGGGTGGCTGCGACCCCGCCATAGGCCAGGCGAATGACGCTGACGTTGCCCGCCGCATCGAAGTCCACAAACATGCCCGCCGCCACGGCGCTGATGTCCAGCTCGCGGCGCTTGCTGACCTTGTAGGTGGCAAAGAAGGACGTAGAGGATGGGTGCGGCACATCCAAGCGCAGCAGCACCTCGTCTGCTTGCAGCGCAGTCTTGCGGTAGGCCAAGAAGAACTCGTCGAGTGGCACCCGTCGCTGACCGCCGGAGCCCGCAATGACCACCTGTGCCCCGAGTGCGATGAACATCGGCGGGGTGTCGCCGATGGGGCTGGCATTGCAGATGTTTCCGCCCACTGTGGCGCGGCTGCGAATCTGGCGGCTGCCGAACACCCGCATCATCTTGTCGATGCCTGAAATCTCGGCGCCGACCGTCTCGTGCAGCCGAGTGAGGTTGACGCCACCGCCAATCTGCCAGTGGGTGTCGGTGCGCTGAAGCTGCTTGAGGTCCTCGATGGCCTCGAGGCCCACCACGACGGGCATGTCGAAGTGGAACTTGGTCGCCCACAGCCCGATGTCTGTGCCTCCGGCGACCAGCAAGGCCTTGGGGTGCTCGGCGCGGATCTGCCACAGTGCCTGCAGGCTGGCGGGTTGGTAGTAGATCTGGTCGCTGCCCTCGTAGTCGGCTTCGTACTTGTCCATGGCGGCCGAGCCGGGACGGAAGTTGTTCAGCTCGGCCAGGAAGCGGTCCTCGGGCCGAGCGCCAGCCACGTCGCGGGCCGCATCGCGAATGGGTCGGTACCCAGTGCAGCGGCACAGGTTTCCGCACAGCTGGTCGTCGAGCTGCCACTCCTCGCCCATGTCCTCGCGGTAGCAGGCCTCGAAGATGCTCATGATGATGCCCGGCGTGCAGTAGCCACACTGACTGCCGCGCGTCTTGACCATCGACCACTGAACCGGGTGAAACCCCGAGCTGCTGCTCTCCATCGATCGACTGCGCTTGCGCAAGGCTTCGACGGTGTAGATGCGCTTGCCCTGACACATGGGCAGGAACATGAGGCAGGAGTTCACGGCGCGGAATGTGGCCGAGCCGTCGTCCTTGCGCTCGACAAGGGCCACCGTGCAGGCCCCGCAGTCCCCTTCCCCGCACCCCTCTTTGGTCCCGGGCATGTGCCGGTCGTCCCGGAGGTATCGAAGCAGCGTCTGGGTGCCCGCCGCTTCATCCTCTTCGATCAGTCGATCATTCAGCCAAAACGTGATCTTGCTCATCCGCGGAGTGTACTCCACACAGGCTAAGCTCTGGCCCCAGACATCAGCGAGCCGTGCTCATCGACCCCCTCTCCAACCTGCCCGATTCATTCCATCCTCGCGTGACCGCGGACGGGGTCAAGTTCATGGTGATCGGTACGCGTCCTCCCACTGTGCGCGAGACGCTGTTGGGCAGCATCGCGTCGTCGGTGGGCATCACGTTCCTGTTCATGGTCCTTTCCATTGGCATCAATGGCATCGGCATCATCTTCTTCGTGCACCCACTGGTGTTCTTTCCATCTCTGCTCATCGGATCGGGCCTGACGCTGTTCGGCGTGCTGGGCAAAGCCCTGCGATCGGCCTGGGCAAACACCGCCAACTTCTTCCTGGTGGCCCCCAGCGCACTGACGCTGGACGACGAGCGCATCTCGTGGAGCGACATCGGCGGCCTTCAGTTCACAGAGCGTCCGGGCTACGGGGTGTGCCTGATTGTGCGCCTCGATGACGGGACCGAGCGCATCGCATCGGTCTGTGACCACTGGGATCCCGACGTCCAGGCCCTCAAGAACGCAATGGGGCAGGTCTGGCTGCAACAAAGGGAGCCGGACAAGCTCGAGGCTGACATCCGCGCGCAAGCCAGCGCGCTTCAAGACAGGGCGCAGTAGGTGGAGGACGCGCCACCAGGCCTAAGGGTCGACGCACTCCAAAGGCAAGCCGAGCTGGACGGACTACAGCAGGCCAGGGCCCAGCGGTCCAAAGCCGCAGCGAGGCAATCGCATTGAGCGAACCATCCACTCTTCTGTTCGACCTCGACGGCACGCTGCTGCACACGCTGCCGGACATCCGGGCAACCCTGAACCACGTGCGCCAGACCCTGAGCCTGCCGGGCTTGGACGACGCATCGGTGCGCGCTTGCGTCGGCGGCAGCCTCGAGCTGCTTCTTGAGCGCGCAATGTCCGATCAGCCCGAAGGCTCCACGCCACCGGTCAGCGAACTGGTTCCGGTCTATCAGGCCTACAACGCCATCCACATTGTGGACGCCTCTCACCTATATGACGGCGTTGAACACGGTCTTGAGCACCTCAAGGCGCTGGGCCATCCGATGGCCATGGTCACCAACAAGCCGACGGCTCCCACCGCAGTGGTCGTCAGCCACTTCGGCCTGGACCGGTTCTTCGAGGTGGTCATCTGCGGAGACACAATGCCGCACAGCAAACCGCACCCCGAGCCCGTGCTCGAAGCCTGTCGCCGGCTGGACCGCGCGCCGAACACGACCATCATGATCGGCGACTCGCCATCGGATCTGATCGCGGGCCGCAAGGCCGGATGTCAGCAAGCACTGGGCGTGACCTGGGGGTACCGCAGCGCCGCACAGCTTGCGCAGTGCCCAAACGATGGACTCTTCGATAGCTTCTCGGGTGTTGTGGCATACGTGTCGCGCTGAGGAGACCACGCACTTGAATCGACGGCTGTTCCTGACTGCGCTGGGCCATTTGGTCCTGTTGAGCGCAGTCGGTCATCACCCCAGCGCCGCCGCCGAAGCACTCCACGACGTGCTGTACTACCGGTGGACAGCCGATGTGCGCGAGGCGCTCGAGACTCTCGACACCGTCAAGAACTCCGCCGACCTGAGCTTCGAAGTGCCCGTCGAGGTGGTTCGACAAGGCGAGAAGTATGGCGTCGTCCTGCGCATCGGTCGCAGCCCTGCCGATGCCACCGCCCTGGCATCGACCCATAGCGAGGTGCTCAAGGCGCTCGTGGGCTCCGAAGAAGCGCTCGCAGTCAGTGTCGAGCGCGGGCAATACGACCGCGTCTTCAATGTCAGCTATGGCCTGGGTCCCAACCTCAAGCCACTGGTCGAGGCCTTTGACGTGGTGCGCAGCATGCTGGGCGATGGCGTCGCCAGGCACCTGGTCATCGAGCGCACGGACCACGACAACTACGCTCTGGTCTACAAGCGCTATGGCGACCTCGAGAGCACGCGCGAAGTCGCCAACAAGCACAACGCGCTGCTCAAGAGCAAAGGACTGGCCGCATCGTTCATCCAAGAACAGAGCTTTCAGCTGGTGTACGACGGCTCCACCGACATCGCGACCGCGGAGTCTGTCGCCAAGGCAATCGAAGAGCCCGAGGTCGAGCCCGAGCCGCAGCCAGTCATCGAGCCCATCCGGGTCGAACAGGTGCCCGAGACGCTCGGGTTTGCACTCGCCGAAGGCACCTCCCCACTGCGGGACACCATCAACGAATACATCCAGTCCCTGCGCAAGAGCGGCCGGGTCGATGGCGATGAACACACGGCCTGGCTGGTCTACGACCTCACCACCGACACCACCCTGGCTGCGATCAACACCGACGAAGCCCTGCAGTGCGCCAGCATGGTCAAGCCGTTCGTTCTGCTGGCCTTTATGCACCAAGTCAGCGAGGGCCGCTTCATCTACGGCTCGGTGAGCAAGGCCAAGTGCGAGGCCATGATCCAGCGCTCCAGCAACTCGTCGACCAACTGGGTCATCGGCAAGGTCGGTGGACCGGCCGCGGTTCAGGCTGTGCTGGACACGCACTACTCGCAGATCTGCCAGCACACATCCATTGTCGAGACCATCGCCAGCAATGGCCGCACCTACAAGAACAAGGCCAGTGCGAGCGACTACGGCCGGTTCCTGCGGGCTCTGTGGAGAAACGAGCTGCCGAGCTCCAAAGAGATGCACCGCCTGCTCAATCTGCCCGGCCG
>Ga0114932_10005517_pt1 | contig 11195 bp, 11 predicted proteins | sample 2SBtaG_2_FD_87286 | JGI IMG/M metagenome (GOLD analysis project Ga0114932, IMG submission 87286) | Deep subsurface microbial communities from Kolumbo volcano to uncover new lineages of life (NeLLi) - 2SBTROV12_ACTIVE470 metaG | ecosystem: Environmental > Aquatic > Marine > Volcanic ... | reverse complement strand
GTTCGTTGCGGCTGCCGACGTCGTAGCACAGCGCGCTGGCGACCAGCGGCACCCGCCGAGAGGGCGCCAGCACGACCCGGAGGCCGTTGGCGAGGAGGTGCTCTGAGAGGGCGAGCTGCATCCAGCCCTGGTATCACCCTGGAGCATGAGTCCCCGAAGCTCCCTCACGGTCCGCATCCTGGCGGCCTTCCTGCTCAGCTTCCTCGGCCTGAGCGGTGCGATGGTCTACGCCCTGGCCCAACTGGAGGCCGTGGGCGAGGACCTCACGGTGTCGAACGCGGGCTACCTGCCGTTGAGCCGCATGGCCACACGCCTCGAGTCCGCCCAGGAGCGAATCGACCTGGACCTGGAGCGGGCCCTGGAGGTGCCCGATCCCCCGTGGGAGCGCATGCAGGCGAGCACGATGCGCCACGGTCGGCTGTTGGAGGAGGTCGTGGGCGCCGCCGAGGGCACGGTCAACGGCGTGCTTCCCGAGGCGACCCACCCCGAGGACATCGCGGTCCTGACGGCCCTGGCCGGGCAGCTCGACACGATCGCCGAGGCCCACGCCGACTACCAGGCGCTCACGGCGAGCTACCTCAGCCTCGGCGTGGGCGGCGACCGGGCGGGTGCCGAGGCGCTCCACCCGACCCTGGTCGAGCGACGCCGCACCCTGGACCTGGAGATCGGCCAGCTCGGCAAGCGTGTGGAGGACTCGGTGCGACGGGTCAACGAGCGCACGGCCGCCGCACAGGAACGAGCCGTGTTGGTCGCGGGCGGCCTGGGCCTCGGCGCGCTGTTGGTGGGCGGCGTGATGCTTGCGTTGGCCGCCATCTCCCTCCGCCCCATTCCCCGCCTCACCAACGAGGTCCAGCGGATCGCGGCCGGTGACTACGCCGCCCGCGTCGATGTGGGCGGCACCGACGAGCTCGGCATCCTGGCGGCCGAGGTGAATGCGATGGCGGCGTCGATCGAACAGCGCGCGGCGGAGCTGGAGGGCGCGCGCTCCCGGCTCTCCAGCGTGCTCGACGCGATCCGCCTCGGGCTGGTGGTGGTCTCCGGCACCCGGGTGGAGCTCGCCAACCCGGCCGCGAGGGAGATGTGGGGGGTGGTCGATGGTGGCGAGCTGCCCGGCGAGCTGCAACAGGACGGCGAGGCGCTCGCCGTGGGTGACCGTCGCTTCGACCTGCGCCAGGTACCCTTCGGCGAGGGCAGCCTGCTCGTGGGGGAGGACGTCACCGAGCGCCTCGAAGCCCGCGAACGGCTCGCGAGGAGCGAGCGGCTCGCGCTGGTCGGGCAGCTGCTGGCACAGGTGACCCACGAGGTCCGGAACCCGCTCAACGCGATGAGCCTGAATGCCGAGCTCCTCAACGAGGAGCTGGAGGCCTTGCCCGCCGAGCGGCGCGGCGAGGCCCTGGCCATCCTCGGCACCGTCACCTCGGAGATCGGCCGGCTCGAGGAGGTGACCGAGCAGTACCTGGACCTGGCGCGCCTCCGACAGGCGAGTCCCGAGCTCGAGGACCTCCCCGCCCTGGTGCGGGGCGTCGCGCGGCTCGTCGAAGAGGAGCTGCGGCAGGCGGGGGTCGAGCTCAGGCTCGAGGTGGAGGAGGTCGGGCAGGTGGTGCTCGACGGCAACCAGATCCGGCGGGCGCTGTTGAACGTGGTGCGGAACGCGGCGCAGTCCGGCGCCACGCGGGTCGTGGTCGGTCTCCTCGACGGCGACCACGTGGAGATCTCGGTCACCGACGACGGCGGCGGCATGGAGCCGGAGGTCGCCGAGCGCGCCTTCGACCCGTTCTTTTCCACGCGGAGTCGTGGGACCGGCCTGGGCCTGGCGATCACGCGCCGGATCCTCGAGGATCATGGCGGTCAGGTACGGGTGGTGCCACGGCCGGACGGCACCCGGGTGACGCTGATGCTGCCGCGGTAGCTGTCAGCGCTCCACGCTGAAGCTGCCCTCGTGCGCGACCGCGTCGCCGCCCCAGTCCTCGTGACCGCCGAAGGTCGCCGTGAGCCGACCCTGCTCGTCGAAGCTGCCCTCCCAGGTCGACCAGATGTCCACGCCCCAGGCGCTGAGGCGAAGCTCACCAGCGGCGTGAGGTCCGTCGTGCTCGCCCGTCAGGTGCAGCTCCAGCTGCTCGCTCCCCCAGTCCTGACCGAGCCGGCAGTCGCCCCAACCCTCGACGGGGGGCAGCGCGCCTGCGTCGACCTCCACCTCGAGCTCACCGCGGCAGGTGGTGGTGGACTCGTAGCCGTACCAGCTGTAGACCAGCTCCAACTCCAGGGAGCCTGAGTAGCGGCCGTCGTAGTTCGGCTCGCCCGAACCGGTGTCGGTGTCGCTCCCGCCATCCGTGGTGCCCGTGTCGGTGGCGGTCGCCGGCTCGGTCCCGGTCTCCGACGGGCCCTGGTCGCCGCCGCGCTTCTCGGGCTGCGCCTCGTCCAACAGCGGCATGCAGGCCAGCAGAAAGAACGACACCACCGGGCACCTCCACAGCTCGGAGCACGCTACCCGTCGAGGCCGGCGCCCCGCCACCGCCTGACGTGGACCTGACACCAGGGTGTAGGGTGGCGCGATGATGCTGTTGCTGTGGGCCTGTTCGAGCCCTGACCCTGCCGAGACCGGCGACGGTCCGGACACCGAGAACGCCGAGAACACCGAGACAGCCGAGCCAGGAGATGCCTCCCCGTCGGTCTACGCAGAGCTCGTCGAGGGCCTCGAGACCGTCGTGCGGGTTCGCTGGGATCAGCCGGCAGCCGGCACCGTCTGGGTGGACTACACCGGTGCGGACGGCGCGGCCGCGTCGACCCCGGCCCGGAGCGTGGAGGCCGGGGAGGTCGAACAGATCGTGCTCGGGGCGACCTACGACGACACCCTGGTCTTCGAGGTGATGCAGGAGGGGGTCGACCCCCCCCTCTACACGGGCGAGATCGCGACGGGCGCCCGGCCCGAGGGGCTCCCGACCGGCACCCTGCTGGCCGACGAGCCGAGCCTGCAGGACGAGACCATGCCCTTCCTGCTCACGAGCATGAACCGTGAGGGGCACACGCGCTACGGGCTGTGGTGGGTCTTCGTCATGGACCGCGCAGGCCGCGTGATCTGGGCCCAGGAGACCCCGGAGACCTGGATCAGCCGCCACGTCAGCGTCACGCTCGACGGGCAGGCGATGCTCGTCGATCGCGACACCCTGTGGGTGGACTTCGACAACGGCTACGGCTCGACCATCGTGCGCATGACCCTCGACGGCACGGTCGAGCACACCTACGAGACCCGTGGCCTGCACCACAGCTTCGTGCCCCTGCCCGACAAGGGCGTGGCCTGGATGGCCAAGACCGACGATCAGTACGAAGAGCTGCACAGCGTCACCTTCGACGGGAAGGAACGCACCCTCTGGGACTGCGAGCAGCTGCACGACCGCACCGGGGCCTCCGGCTCGTGCGGCACCAACGGCCTGTTCTGGGACGAGCAGACGGGTCACTTCCTGATGTCGGCGTACTCGACCGACACGGTGGCCGAGATCGACCCAGATGCTGGCGAGGTCGTGCGCTGGTTCGGCGACATGTCCGGCGCCTACGCCTTCGACCCGGAGGAGAGCCAGTTCTGGTGGCAGCACGGCCCCACGTGGACCGACGAGCGCACGCTGATGGTGTCGACGAAGAACGAGGAGTACGGCGACGAGACGCTGGTCCGTGAGTACACCGTGGACGAGAAGACCAGCACGCTGACCGAGATCTGGAGCTTCGGCGAAGGGCGCGGCGTGTACGGCCAGTACATGGGTGAAGCGCACCGTCTGCCGAGCGGCAACACGCTCCATGTCTACGGGGCAGGGGGCCACATGGCGGAGGCCACCCACGACGGTGAGGTGGCCTGGGAGATGACCTGGAAGGGCGACCAGCACAACGGCCACACCACGCCGCTCACCCACGAACAGCTCTACGCCCTGTTGGGCGACCCGGAAGGATAGGACCGGCCCGCATGACCGCGCTGCTGGCCGTCTCCCGCACCATCGATCGGCTGATGGCCGGCCTCGGTCGCCAGGTGGCCTGGCTCACCCTGATCATGGTCTTGATCGGCGCTGGAAACGCCGTGCTTCGCTACCTCGGCCGCTTCGCCCACCAGAACCTGACCAGCAACGCCCTGCTCGAAGCCCAGTGGTACCTCTTCTCGCTGGTGTTCCTCCTGGCGGCGGCGCCGACCCTGCTCGAAGACCGTCACGTGCGCGTGGACGTCTTCTACGGCCGGCTGTCGAAGAAGCGCAAGGCGCTGCTCGACCTCGCGGGGACGCTGCTGTTCCTGTTGCCGTTCTGCTGCTTCGCGCTCTGGGTGTGCTTTCCGTCGGTGGCGGCCAGCTTCAGCGTGCGCGAGCTCAGCCCGGACCCGGGCGGGCTGCCCCGGTGGCCCATCAAGGCGACCATGCTCGTGAGCTTCTGGCTGCTCATCGCCCAGGGCGTGAGCGAGGCGATCAAGCAGATCGCGGTGCTGCTGGGCGAGCCGTGAGCGGAGACTTCCTGGGCCCCACCATGTTCCTCGTGGCCATGGTGCTCATCTTCTCGGGCTACCCGGTGGCCTTCTCCCTGGGCGGCACCGCGCTGGCCTTCGCCGTGCTCGGCGTCGAGCTGGGGTACTTCGACTACACCCTCATGCTGGCCCTTCCCGAGCGCATCTTCGGGATCATGTCCAACACGGTGTTGTTGGCCGTGCCCTTCTTCATCTTCATGGGGACGATGCTCGAGCGGAGCAAGCTCGCCGAAGACCTGCTCACCACCATCGGCATGCTGTTCGGCCGCTTGCGCGGGGGCCTGGCGCTGGCCGTGGTCTTCGTGGGCGCTCTGCTGGCCGCGGCCACCGGCGTGGTGGGCGCGAGCGTGGTCGCCATGGGCATGATCTCACTGCCCGTGATGCGGCGGTTCGGCTACAGCGACGAGCTCACGGCCGGTGTGATCACCGCCAGCGGCACCCTCGGACAGATCATCCCACCCAGCGTCGTGCTGGTGGTCCTGGCCGACCAGATGGGCGTGAGCGTGGGCGACCTGTTCATGGGCTCGCTGGTCCCGGGCCTGATGCTGGCCAGCTTCTACGCGCTCTACGTGGTCGCCGTGGCGGTGGTGAAGCCCGAGGCCGCGCCCGCTCTGCCGCTGGAGGCGCGCAACGTGCACGGCAGCGACCTCGCCGTGCGCGTGCTCAAGGTGATGTTTCCGCCGCTCGTGCTGATCCTGCTGGTGTTGGGCAGCATCTTTGCGGGCATCGCCACCCCCACCGAAGCCGGGGCGCTCGGAGCCGTCGGGGCCATGGCGCTGGCCCTGGCCAACGGCCGGCTCGACAAGGCCGCCCTGCACGGCACGATGCAGGAGACCACCCGGCTCACCGCCATGGTGGTGTACCTGCTCATCGGGTCCACCGCCTTTGCGCTGGTCTTCCGCGGCCTGTACGGCGACGTCTGGATCGAGCACCTGCTGACCAACCTGCCCGGCGGCAAGATCGGCCTGTTGGTGGTCGCCAACCTCGCGATCTTCCTCCTGGGCTTCTTCATCGACTTCTTCGAGATCGCCTTCATCATCCTGCCGCTGCTCGTGCCCGCAGCGCGGCTCCTGGGCATCGATCTCGTGTGGTTCGGCGTGATGGTCGGGATGAACCTGCAGACCAGCTTCCTCACGCCACCGTTCGGCTTCTCGCTGTTCTACTTGCGGGGGGTGGCCCCCGACGACCTGTCGACCGCCTCGATCTACCGAGGCGCGATTCCCTTCATCGGCATCCAGCTCGGGGGCCTGGCCCTGATCTGCATCTTCCCCGAGCTGGTGAGCTGGGCGTTGTAGGTCATCCGAGGGTGGCCTGCAGGTACGCCGACTCGGCCGTGCCGAACCAACGCGCAGCCTCCTTGCGCGCCTTGTCGAAGCTGGCGAAGACCTTCGCGTAGGCGGGGTCGGCGGCGGCGGCGTCGGCGTAGATCTGCTCGGCGGCTTCCTTGGCCTGCTTCAGGATCGAGGCGTGGAACGGGCGCATCTGCACACCGGCCGCGAGCAGACGCTGCAGCGCCGGCGGGTTCCTCGCGTCGTAGCGCGCCTGCATCACCAGCGCGCTCTCGCGGCAGGCCGAGGCGAACACCTCCTGGTAGGCCTTCGACAGCGTCCCCCAGGCCTGCTGGTTCACGTAGAAGGAGAGGCTCGGGCCGGGCTCCCACCAGCCCGGGTAGTAGTAGAAGCTGGCGGCCTTGTGGAAGCCGAGCTTCTCGTCGTCGTAGGGCCCGACCCACTCCGTGGCGTCGATCGCGCCCGTCTCCAGCGCCTGGTAGATCTCGCCTCCCGCGATGTTCTGCACGGCCACGCCCAGCTCGGCCATCACCTTGCCGCCCATGCCCGGGATGCGCATCTTGAGGCCGGCGAGCTCGTCGACCGGCCCCACCTCGCGCTTGAACCACCCGCCCATCTGCACGCCGGTGTTGCCGGCGATGAAGGTCTTGACGTTGAAGTCGCTGAAGAGCTCGTCCACCAGCTCGCGTCCACCGCCCTCTTCGAGCCAGGCGGTGACCTGGCGGCTGGTGAGGCCGAAGGGCACGCAGCAGTCGAAGGCCAGCGCCGGGTTCTTGCCGATGTAGTAGTAGCTGGCGGTCTGTCCGAGCTGCACGGTGCCCTGCTGGACGGCATCCAGCACCTGCAGGCCCGGGACCAGCTCCCCGGCCGGGTAGACCTTGATCTGGAAGGCGCCGTCCGTCATGGCGGACACCCGCTCGGCCACCACCTCGGCGCCTCCGTAGAGGGTGTCGAGGCTGCGTGGAAAGCTCGACGTGCAGCGCCACTGCACGTGCTTGCCCGTGTGCACCGCCGGCGCCTCGCCCGTGCTGGGTGCGGCCTTCCGGGGCTGGGGGCCCTCGCACCCGACGAGTGCCGTGGCAGCGGTGCCGGTGGCGACACCGGTCAGGAACTCGCGACGCTTCATGCTCACCTCGTTGCCACGAGTCTCGCACATCGTCCGGTGCGGTACCCTGGACCGATGCTGCTGCTCCTCGCCTGCGCCGCAGACCCGCTGCCGGACGACACCGGGGGCGCGGATTCGACCCCCTCCGCGACTGGAGCTTGGGCCGACAGCGAGCACCCCCTGTTCTCCGATCGCACCCTGCAGACCGTCCGGCTCACGCTGCAGGAGGACTGGGAGAGCGTGCTGTGGAACTACGCGCAGGCCGACGACCCCTGTGAGCCGCGCCGCACCATCGTGGGCGAGCTCGCCTTCGAGAACGCGGTGACCGGCGTGACGTCGGATCTGGGCTCTGCCGAGGTGCGCTTCCGCGGCCACAGCGCCCTCGACGACGGACCGAGCTCCACCACCGAGCGACCCGGCTTCAAGATCGATCTGGAACCCTACGGCACCACCTACCACGACCGGGAGAAGTTGAACCTGCTCGGCACCGAGGGCGACTACTCCCTGATCCGCGAGGTGCTGGCCTACAAGCTGATGCGCCAGCTCGGTCTCCCCGCCCCCTACGCAGGCTTCGCGCAGGTGTACGTGAACGACGTGTACCAGGGCGTGTACCCCCTCTCCGAGGAGCCCGACACCCAGGGCTACCTCGACGCGCACTTCGACGACCCGGACGGCAACCTCTACAAGGTCGAGGGCTACTGCGGCGGGACCGGTCGGCTGACCTGGCTCGGCTCGGAACCCGAGGCGTACACCGACATCTACGACGCCAAGGCCGGCACGGGCGACACCCACGCCGACGACCTCATCCCGCTCCTGGACTGCGCCTCGAACACCGGCCACGACGAGTTCCGCGCGTGCATCGGCGAACAGATCGAGGTCGACACCTGGCTCCTGCACGTCGCGGCGGACATGGTGATGCCCGACGTGGACGGGCTCCCCAGCGCCGGCCAGAACTACATGCTGTACGCCGATCCTGCGGCCGGTCTGACCCCCTACAGCTGGGACAAGGACCAGGCCTTCGATCTGGCGAACGTCACCAGCGACAGCATCTACGCCCTCCATCCCGTGTGGGCGGCGGACCGGGAGATCGAGCTGGTGGACCGGCTGCGCCAGCTCTTCGCCGACGAGTACTGCGCCGCGGTGGACGAAGCCGCGGCCTGGGTCGCGCCCGAGGTGTTGGCGCTGGAGGTCGAGCGGCTCCGCGACCACCTGGCCAGCGCCATCGACGCCGACCCGTTCATCGATCTGGAGCGCTGGAACGGCGTGGTCAACGACATCCTGGACGTGGCCACCACCCACCACCCCAGCGTCACGGCCGAAGCCCAGAGCTGCACGCCGCCGACGACCGACGACCCCGGATGGAGCGACGCGACCCTGGTCGCCGAGGGCTCCGAGTGGCGGTGGACGAACAGCGAGCCGTCCAGTGACTGGGCGTCTGGGGACTTCGACGACAGCGGGTGGAGCAACGGGGCGGCCCCGCTCGGGTACGGGACCGACGTCGAGACGGCGGTCGAGGCCACCGGCATCACGCTGTGGTTCCGCCACAGCTTCACCCTGGACGAAGCGCACGACGGTGCCCTCACCCTGGGCTTGATGCGAGACGACGGGGGCGTCGTGTACCTCGACGGCGAGGAGGTGGCGCGGGACAACCTGCCAAGCGGCTCGCTGACCAGCGACACCCTGGCCAGCGAGCGCATGGACGGCAGCGACGAAGAGACCTTCTGGGAGCACGACCTGGGTAGCGGCATCTCGGCCGGGAGCCACGTGCTCGCCGTGGGACTGCACCAGGCGAGCGCGAGCTCCGGCGACGCCACCTTCGACCTGTGGCTGGAGGTCGAGCGCGAGTGAGCCACGTGCTGGCCATCGCCGGATCGGACTCGAGCGGCCTCGCCGGCCTGCAGGCGGACCTCCCAACCCTCCGGGCGCACGGATGCCGCGCCCTGAGCGCGGTCACCGTGGTCACCGCTCAGGACGCCAGGGCCATTCGCGGGGTCTGGGAGGTGCCGCCTGGCGCCGTGGCACAACAGGTCGCTGTGCTGTTGGCGAGCTTCCCGGTCGACGCCGTGAAGGTGGGCATGCTGCCTTCGGTCGGCTGCGTCACGGCGGTGGCGAGCGCCCTCCGCGGCTTCCGGGGGCCGGTCGTCGTCGACCCGGTGTTGGGGGACACGGGCGGGGGGTGGTCGATGCCCGACGACGGGGTGGCGGCGCTGCGCAGCTGGCTGCCCGACGTCACGCTGATCACCCCGAACCTGTGCGAGCTCGAGCGCCTGGGCCCCCTCACGGGCGCGAGGCTCGTGAAGGGCGGCCACGGCGTGGGCGACGAGCTGGTCGACCGGCTCTTCGTCGATGGGGCGGAGCACTGGTGGAGCCACCCACGGCTTCCCGGTCCGCACCGCGGCACCGGGTGCCGGCTGTCCTCCGCCATCGCATGCCGCCTGGCACGCGGGGAAGCCATGGTCGCAGCGGTTCAGAGCGCGATCGGTTGGCTCCAGCGAGAGCTGCGCGCCTGAACCGCTACTGGATGCCCTCCGTGCGCTTCGCGCTCGGCCAGCTCTTGATCAACAGGGGCACCCCGATGGCCCGCGTCAGCATCAACACGCTCACCGATGCGCGCGAGGTGGACCCCGTCGAGCCTATGATGTTGGTCGTGTCCGCTCTGATCGTGCTCCTCTTCGGCCTGCTCGGCTCGGCCGGCTTCGCGCTCGGCTACGTCTTCCCGCGCCTCGGCCACCTGGACCGCACGGCACCACCCTTTCCCGGCGAGTGGTGGCAGCTGCCGTCCGGAGACCGAGCGGAGGTCCTGGGCATCGAGGGCGACCACGTCCGCTACCGACTCGGGGACCAGGAGCACACCGCGCCGATCCGGCAGTTCGAGCAACAGGGGCGGCGATGGGGCGGGCCCCCCGAGCTGGTCGACCTCACGGAGCGCCCATGATCCTGAGCGGCGTGATGACCGTGCTCGGGTTCGGCGTCCTGATCGCGGTCGGCGTGCTCGCCGGCTCCTGGGCGCGGCGCCGGCGCCTGAGGGAGTCCCTGCCGTTTCCGGGCGAACGCTGGACGCTGCCCGCCGGGCCCGAGGTCCAGATCGTGGCCTCGGGGCCGGAGGAGGTGACCTACCGGCTGGCCGAGGGCAGCGAGGCCAACGTGCCCACGCGAGCCTTCGTCACCTGGTGCCGCCGGGTGGAGCGCAGCACGGGGCCCGGGTCGAGCTGACGCCGGAGCCGCGTCGCGTGCCCCCGTCGTCGCGGCCGAGCCCGACCACGCCGCGTCGATGTGGTTGTCGGCCTGCGTCCAGGCCGTGCGCGCTCCTCATGCTCCCCCAGACAGCGGGACCGAGCCGTCCCCCGTCCTGGTGAGCGACACGGCCACTGGGCTGGTGGTGCTGGACTTCGACCCGGCCGCGGTGACCGCACCGTGGTCCTTCACCCCTCCAACAGCACCCACAGGTACAGGACCGCAGCCAGCTGTTCGTGAGGAGGACCCTCGAGCTCGAGCAGCGCGCGCGCGCTCAGGGGTCCCCAGCCGTCGCGCAGCACGACCAGGGCGTCGTGGAGCAGCTCGGACTGGCTCGATCCGTGGCCGAGGTCCGGGCCCAACTGGACGTCCAGGGGCGCGGTCAGGGCCTCGAAGCGACGGCCCGGAAACTCGTCGGGCAGTCGCTCCAGGAGGCGATCCACGTGCTCCTCGGTGAGCTCCGCCGGATCGAGGCCCAGCACCTGCTGCACCGTCGCCGAGAACACGCCGAGCACCTGGTCGTCGAGCCGACCACCCGTCGCCGCGGTCAACAGCACGTGGCGCCACGGAAGCGGCTGCTGCCCGAAGCAAGGGAGGGCCTCGTGGGGATACATCGGCCCAACGATACCAACCCCCCTCCCCCGGGGGTTCATGCAGCCCGTCGGAACGCCTTGCTGGATCGACCTCAGGACCGACGTGCCCCGTGCACGACCGTTCTACGAAGGTGTGCTGGGCTGGCGCTTCGACGAGCTGGGCGGTGGTTGGCTGAAGGCCCTGGTCCGGTCCGGGACCTCGACGCCGCCACCGAGGCGGTGACCGCGACCGGCGGCGTGGTCGAGTACCCGCCCTTCGACACGCCCGTGGGCCGCATCGCGATCTGCCGCGACCCCTGCGGCACCCCCCTGACGCTGGTGACGCCGCCCGGCTGAGGGGCGCGGGCCACGTTAGACCGGCGGCATGAAGCTCACCGGCCGCATCCTCCACCTCGTCGACGACTCCGCCGTTCTCGCAGCCCAGCTGGCTGGCGAGCGGCCCACCCTGGGCGACGCCTACCACTACGGCGTGAACACCG
>Ga0114932_10005515_pt1 | contig 11195 bp, 9 predicted proteins | sample 2SBtaG_2_FD_87286 | JGI IMG/M metagenome (GOLD analysis project Ga0114932, IMG submission 87286) | Deep subsurface microbial communities from Kolumbo volcano to uncover new lineages of life (NeLLi) - 2SBTROV12_ACTIVE470 metaG | ecosystem: Environmental > Aquatic > Marine > Volcanic ... | reverse complement strand
TCATTAAGCGTAACTATGTAGAGAAGCGCGATAAGGATGGTGTAAAAAGAGAAGTACGTTTACTGAAACTGGGCAAAAACAACCAGGTAAAAAAAGAAGTACTGGTTGAAAATACCGGTGCAGAAAAAAACAAGCTCTTCCCTACCGACCTGGGCAGTGTTGTGACCGATTTCCTGAAACAACATTTTAAAAAAGTGATGGACTTCGGCTTCACCGCCCGTATAGAAGAAGAGTTCGATGAGATCGCCGAAGGCAAAACGCGCTGGAGCAATATGATCGATTCGTTCTACAAACCTTTTCATGAAGACATTGAGCATACACTCGAAAACGCAGAACGCGCCAAAGGAGAAAGAGAACTGGGCATTGACCCTGCCACCGGCAAAAAAGTGATTGCCCGTATGGGTCGTTATGGCCCCATGGTACAGATTGGCCAGGTTGATGATGAAGAAAAACCCCGTTTTGCCAAACTCAAAGCCACACAAAGTATTGAAACGATTACCATGGAAGAAGCCATGGAATTGTTCGCCCTGCCACGTATACTGGGCGAGTATGAAGGACAGGAAGTGGCGGTGAATGTGGGCAGGTTCGGTCCTTATATCAGGCTGGGAGAACAATTCATCTCCATACCCAAGGGCGAAGACCTTTTTGAAATGGATATGGACCGGGCAATACAACTCATCGCAGAAAAGCAACAGGCCGACGCCCCCATCGGTTATTACCAGGAGCTCCCTGTTACCAAAGGCAAAGGGCGTTTCGGGCCATTTATCAAATGGAACGATATGTTCATCAATATCCCCCGTGCTTATAATTTTGACAATCTCAGTCAGCAGGATATCAATGAACTGGTAGAAAAGAAATTAGAAAAAGAAGCCAACCGGTTCATCAAACAGTGGCCTGAAGAAAAAATCTCTATCGAGAACGGCCGTTGGGGTCCCTTCATTCGCTTCAACAAAAAAATGCTCAAACTGGGTAAAGCACCTGACGGCAACAAATACACCGCTGAAACACTGGCGGATATTAACGTTGAAGAGGTGAAAAAAATGATTGAAGAGCAGGTGCCCAATGCTTTTGCCAAGAAAACAAAAGCCGCTCCAAAAAAGAAAGCAGCAACCAAGAAGGCAGCCGCAAAAAAGACTGCTACCGGAACTAAAAAGGCGACTACAACAAAAAGATAAATGAATTGCTCAATTGTTCATTACACAATTGGGCAATTCACTCATCTTCCCATTTGTTTTAAAAATCTTACATGTGCGGCCACTGCCTGGCGCATGCTGGGGTATTCGATATACTGCAATTGATATTCCATGCATACTTTCCTTACGATCTCGCTGATAGCGGGGTAATGAATATGCGATATTTTGGGGAAAAGGTGATGTTCGATCTGGAAATTCAGTCCGCCTACCAGCCAGCTAACCAGTTTATTACGGGTAGCAAAATTGGCTGTTGTTTTGATCTGGTGGGCCGCGAATTCATCGGGCAGTTTGTGTGATTCTGTATCGGCCACGGGGAATTCCGTATGCTCTACCGTATGGGCCAGTTGGAATACAATGCTCAGGATGAATCCGGCAACCAGGCTCATGACCAGGAAACCGACCAGCCAGCTCAGCCAGCCTACAAAAATGACGGGAATGACAACGAATACAAGAATATGGTAAAGTTTAACACCCCAGAATTCAATATGGTCTTTCACGCTCATTTTCTTCAATGGCACATTGCCGATCTTGCGTGAAAAATATTTATTGTAATCTGAAAAAAAGATCCAGAACAGGTACAACAGCATATACAGGGCCCAAAAATAAAAATGCTGGAAGCGATGCATTTTGTATCGCTTTTGTGAAGGCGCCATGCGCATCAATGCGCCAATCTCAATATCATCATCCACCCCGTCTACATTGGTAAAACTATGGTGGATCATGTTGTGCTTCATGTTCCACATAAAATGATTCGCGCCCAGCAGGCTGATGGAAGAAGCGGCAATGCGATTCCATCCCTTGTTCGTACTGAAGCTGCCATGGCTGCCATCATGCATAACATTGAAACCAATCCCTGCTACCAATCCACCCAGCACCACACATTCACCCAAAGCCAGGTACCAGACCGGCGTGAAAAAAACAAGGTGAACAAATACGGCGATGAAACCCAATACCATCAGCAATGCTTTGGTAAAGAGCCTGGGGTTACCTGTGGAATCGATCCCTTTTTCGTCAAAATAAGCCTGTACACGCTTCTTCAATTCAGTATGCAGGGATTTTTGAACAGCAGGGAATTTGGGAACAACGGATTGCGACATATACAGCATTGGTTAAGGCGGCACAAGGTAGCCTTTCTGTTCGTCACGACGCATTTTCGCGTGCACTTTTTTTCTTCCAATCTGTTAAAATCAACGTAAGATCTCGCGAATTATTATTTAATATAAAGATCACATTTCCACACAAGTGGGAAAACTTGCATACGATTATCTGGAAAATTTTAGCTTAGTTTGGTGTGGATTATGTGTTGAACCAACTAGCCTTATGCAGGAGACCCGAGAAATAAACGCCCTGTTCAACCTCATAGATGACCCCGATGAGGAAGTATATTCCACGATTTCAGAAAAGATCGTGGGGTACGGCAAGGGCATTATCCCTAACCTGGAGCATCTTTGGGAAACCACCCTGAACGAAGAAACGCAGGAACGGATTGAAATGATCATCCACCGGCTTCATTATACAGACCTGCAAAACGATCTTACGGAGTGGCGCGACAGTCCCTATAACGACCTGCTTTTCGGTTCCCTGCTGGTATGCAAATTCCAGTATCCCGATCTGCACACGACACCCGTATTACAGGATATTGAAAAGATTCGTCGCAATGTATGGCTGGAGTTGAACAGTTTTCTCACACCGCTTGAGCAGGCCAACGTATTGTCGAGCATCCTGTACAATTATTACAACCTCAAAGGATCGGAAATTGCCCATACGAACCCCGATGATTTTTTCATGCATAAAGTGCTGGAATCAAAAAAGGGCAATACACTCAGCAATGCCATTGTTTACCAGGTGCTTTGTGAGTTGTTGGATATCAATGCCCGGATCATCAATATACCAAGGCAATGCCTGATTGCTTTTTTCCATTCCGATTTTGACCCTGACACCTACAAAGGTAATCCCAAAAACAAAATACATTTTTACATAGACCCCACTTCGGGTCATGCCTACTCGCACGCAGATATAGAAAATTATTTCAAAAGGATTTCAGTACCTCCTGTTTCATTTTATTTCAAGCCGCTCTCGCACAAAAGGATCATACAGGTATTGCTGGAGGAAGTAGCCAAATGCTTCACCAGTCCAAAAGATGAATACAAACAGAAGGAACTGGTGAAGCTGGCAGATCTTTTCAGTTGAACATATTAAACCAGGCTGGCTTCCAAAGTAATGTCCATCTTGTACGCTTTGCTCACCGGGCAATTGGCTTTGGCATCAGCGGCAGCGGCCTGGAACTGGGCATCTGTAATACCGGGCACCTGGGCTTTTGTAGTCAGTTGTGAACTTTTGATAACGCCGTCTTCCAGGGTAATGGCACACTGGGTTTCAATAGAATCGGGCGTGAAGCCTGCAGCCCCGAGCACAAAGCTCAGCTTCATGGTAAAACAACCGGCATGTGCAGCGGCCATCAGTTCTTCGGGGTTGGTACCCACACCATCGGCAAAACGGGAATTGAACGAATACTGTGTTTTGTTCAGGGTAGTGCTCTGGGTGGTCAGGTGTCCGTTTCCCTCTTTGCCGGAGCCATTCCAAACGGCAGTTGCAGTACGTTTCATAAATGTGTTATTTTTAGTTTTACCAAAATTAAATGATATATGATTAGTTGGGCAGATTTTGAAAAAATCGATATCCGCAGCGGAACCATTCTGGAAGTTAATGATTTCCCCGCTGCCAGAAAACCCGCCTACCAGTTAAAGATCGATTTCGGTCCGCTCGGTATCCGCCAAAGTTCGGCCCAGGTTACCCATCATTACTCCAAAGAGTCGCTTATGAAACGCCAGGTACTGGCTGTAGTGAATTTCCCGCCCAAGCAAATTGCCAATTTTTTCAGCGAATGCCTGGTTTTGGGTGTGTATGATGAAAATAATCAGGTAATTTTATTACAGCCCGACCGGGAAGTTGCCAACGGACAACGGGTAGGATAACCCCCAACACTAACCATGGGAGAACTGCACTACACTTACTACGAAAGCCCCATCGGCCTCCTGAAGATCGGAGGCACGGAGCATTATATTGGTGAAGTGACTTTTGTTGACAATCCCGATCAACTCACGCATGGCGAACCCGGCATTACGGAGATCATGCACCAGTGCACCGAACAACTGATCGAATTTTTCCATGGCAGTCGTAGAAATTTTGATTTACCTGTACACCAGGAAGGCACCGACTTTCAAAAAAGGGTTTGGGGAGAACTGCTTGAGATTCCTTACGGCAAAACCATCAGCTATATGGATCTCGCTAAACGGCTTGGCGATCCCAAAGTCATCCGCGCCGCCGCCAGCACCAATGGCAAGAATAATATCGCCATCATCGTTCCCTGTCACCGCGTTATCGGAAGCGATAGGTCGCTCGTAGGGTATGCGGGAGGTATGTGGCGTAAGAAATGGCTGCTCCAGCTCGAATTTAAAATTGCACATGGGGTGCAGACCTTGTTTTAAGTTGATTTTATCCAGCATCTAAGCAGCGATCGCTGTTGTTACAAAGTCAATAAGCAAACCGCATAATCCGGTATTTTCGTGTGATGAAATTTATGCCCAGACTTTGTGTGCTTGTGGTATTGCTGCTTGGTATTTTACAGCCGGGGATTTCCCAACAGGCATGTTCTACATTGGGGCAAAATCCATACTCTGCTTTCCCTGTCTGTGGCAGCACTACATTTACCCAGCAGTCTGTACCTATCTGCGGTGGTAAATCTGTTCATACCCTTTGCACAGATGGCACCCCCTATACCGATAAAAATCCGTTCTGGTACAAATTTACCTGCTATACTGCCGGCACACTTGGTTTTGTCATCACGCCGTTGGCACAAAATGAGGATTATGATTGGCAATTATTTGATATTACCAATCATGATCCGATGGATGTCTACACTGATCCATCACTCTATGTTTCCTCTAACTGGTCGGGGTCTTACGGTCCAACCGGTACTTCCGCCAGTGCCCGTAACCCTTATGAATGTTCATCCCGCCCTGATCAGGGTGTATCAACATTCAGTACAATGCCCGCACTTATTGTGGGGCACCAATATATATTGCTGGTCAGCCATTTTTCTGATACACAAAGTGGTTATACTTTGTCTTTCGGAGGTGGTACTGCCAGTATTGTCAATCCTATTGTTCCGCTCATTCAAAATGCGTACGCCGTTTGTGATGGTACTGATATCGTTGTAGTGTTGAACAAAAAAATAAAATGCAAGAGTATTGATGCCGATGGAAGCGATTTTAAAGTTACTGGCCCAGGCAATGTATCTATTGTTTCTGTTACCGGCAATGGATGCGGAAACAGTTTTGATTCAGATTCCATATTGTTGAAACTGAATGGAATACTCGCACCCGGCACCTACCGGGTAACTGCACAAGTAGGTACTGATGGCAATACACTGGTTGATAATTGTGATAACCAACTTGCAGCCGGATCCAATACCAGCCTGAGTTTTACTCCTGCTACCCCCACACCGATGGACAGCATCCGCCCTGTATTGTGCATCACCGACACCCTTCAACTGGTATTCAAAAATCCTATCAATTGCAGCTCCATTGCAGAGGATGGCAGTGATTTTATCATCACGGGTCCGGTTCCGGTTACTATTAAAAGTGCCATGGGCAATTGCAGCGGTGGGGTATCTACCATCATCAATCTTTTTCTTACTGCACCTATCAAAACAAACGGCACATTCGTGATAACACTGCGCAATGGAAGTGATGGCAATACACTCATCAATGAATGCGGAAAAACCACCCCTGCCGGCTCTTCCGTCTCTTTCACCACACAAAATATTGTTACGGCCGATTTCCGGTCAACTGTCAATACCGGTTGTAAATACGATACCCTCCTGCTCACGCATAATGGTAACAACAACGCCAGCCAATGGAACTGGAGCATAGACGACGGCAATATCAGCACTGTGCAGAACCCGGTATTCAAATACAATAAGTTCGGAACAAAAAAGATCAGACTGCTGGTTAGTAACGGCAAATGCAGCGATACGGCAGCAACTTCAGTTACGCTGCCTGACCTAACCGTAAAAGCAGCTTTTAATGCACGGGATTCTTTGTGCCCTTCCGATACCCTCGTCTTTACAGATGCCAGTACCAGTGCCAGTGGGGTTGTCAAGTGGAACTGGAATTTCGGGAATGGCACTACCAGTATGGTGCAGTCGCCACCTGCGCAACGTTACCCACTGGTTTCTCGCATCAGTTCTTATACTGCCCAGTTGGTTGCCACCAATAATAGTCACTGCAGTGATACTGCTTATCGAAGTATTACATTATTGGTTAGTTGTTATATAGCGGTTCCTTCGGCATTCACACCCAATGGCGATGGGTTGAACGATTATCTCTACCCGCTCAACGCTTTCAAAGCCGGCAATATGATATTCCGGGTCTTCAACCGGTATGGGCAAATCATTTTTGAATCGGGGGATCCGGGCAAAAAATGGGATGGCACGCTCAACGGCATGCAACAACCCAGTGGTACTTATGTGTGGACACTTGAGTTCACCCATAAAGACACGGGGCAAAAGTTGTTTATGAATGGAACAGCTGTATTAATAAGATAATGCAAAAGCCAAAATAGAATTTGAGTGTTTTTATATTTTAAGTTATGCATTTTGAATTACAAACTCATATCATTACTTGTGAAACTCAAAGGCAGTAACATGCTCGCTTCCGGAATGATGTACACTTTCCCTTCCATACCACTAATGATGATGCGAATGGGCGTTTTAAAATGTGTCTCGTGCTCCAGCAGACTCTGCCGGCAAAGGCCACATGGAGATACAGGGTGATCGCTGGCTCCATGCTGGTTGTGGTAACTAATGGCAAGCGTGGTAACCGGCACTCCCGGGTAAAGTGAAGAAGCCGCCGAAAGCAGCACCCGTTCGGCACAGATACCCACAGGATAACTCGCATTCTCCTGGTTGCTTCCCTTCATCTCTTTTCCGTTGGCGAGCATCGCTACAGCCCCTACTTCAAATTCAGAATATGGCGCATAGGCTATCTGCGTCGTTTCACGGGCCTGGGCCAGTAACCGGGCATCCTGGGGCGCAAGCTGATCAATGCCATCATATACTTCGTAATCAAAACCATAATGCATTTGCTTCATAGCAAACTTATTTAGACAAAAAAGTCCTCAACGCCAAAGCGATGAGGACCCCTTACGGTAAATAAAGATAATCTATTTGATACTATTAAACAAGCGCTTCCAGCGCAAGCCCTTATCCCAGCTGAACCAGATCAGCGAGGCCTTTCCTACGATATGTGTTTCGGGTACAAAACCCCAGTAACGGCTATCCTGACTACGATGGCGGTTATCTCCCATCATCCAGTAATAAGTGTATTGCGTGGTATAAGTATTCGCTTCTTTTCCGTTGATGAAATATTTGCCGTCACGCTCTTCCAGTTTGCTGTGTTCGTAAGTAGCGATCAATCTCCTGTACAGCGCAATGGTTTGCGGATTGAGCGGCAGCACATCTCCTTTTTTAGGTATTCGGATGGGCCCGTAATTATCGACCGACCAGGGATAATTGGCGTCGTCGTTAGGGAAAGTATTGCCCACAAAATTATCAACGTGCGGTGTTACCGATTTAATGTGAGGTTGCTTCTTCGCCATCTCCGCCTCGGCATGTGTCATATTGATCACATACAACCCTGGTGTATTGGTAACAGGCCGTAGTTGCATGCGGTTATTGTCTTCCGTGTCGATCCCCAATTCTTTTACGAGTTCTTCCGGCAAAGCATTGCCATCTGTGGTAACCAGGTATTCTGTTTGTGAATTGGGCGGAACCAGGGCAGGTTGTCCGTTTATATATAATACACCTTCTTTTACCTGTAGCAGATCTCCTCCTACCGCCACGCAACGTTTGATGTAATTATCGGTTTTATCCATCGGATGTACAATGATGGGCGGCAGCGAAGCATCGGCCATCATTTCTTCGCGGTTACCCTTGTATTGGGTACGCAGCACATCATAATAAGTAACCTTACTGCCATAATCGGGATGATTGATGATGGTATCTCCGGCGGGAAAATTGAACACCACCACATCGTTCCGTTTTACTTCTGAAAAAGCATAGAGTCGCTTATATGGCAACTGCACCGCTTTGATATAAGAAGGTGTTGTTTGCGAGAAGGGCATGGTATTGTGTACAAAAGGAAAACTGAGCGGCGTTTGTGGAATGCGGGCGCCGTAGGTCATTTTATTCACAAAGAGAAAATCATTGATCAGCAATGTCTTCTCCATACTCTCGGTAGGAATCACATACGCTTCAAAAATAAACGTGCGGATGATGGTAGCCGCCACTACGGCAAATACACCTGCATCGATCCATTCCCTCGATACCGGCTTCCGATAACTGTGGAAGCCTGCTTCACCATGCCATTTTTCGTCTTTGGAGAAGCCGAGATAAGGCAGGTAAATAAAGGGCACCAGTACGGTAAGCGTATGATGTATCAGGTTGAACCGCTTGAAGTGCATTACAAAGATGATGGTGATCCAGATGGTAATGAATTGTCCCGCTATAGGAATCAGTTGCAACCAGAACCAGTATTTGCGTATATGGCATTGCTGAACAATGAGCCAGGTATTGTAGAAAGGAATCAGCGCTTTCCAGGGAGTGAGTCCCGCTTTTTTAAACATACCATACAAACCGATATGCCAGCCAACCACATAAATAATGCATAAAAACAAACCCATATTGTCCGATTAAGTAGTAACAAAAATATCCTTTTCACCCAGTTCCGGGCTTTCGGAAGGTCAAAGTTTTCTTAAATAAATGCTATTTGGGCAGTACATACGCCGCTACATCTGCCGCGGTGATCTCTTTACCCGATAAAATGATGAGTCGCTCCACCACATTCCGCAGTTCGCGGATATTGCCGGTCCAGTTGTGCTGCTTCAACGCGTCCAACGCTTTTTTATCGATTCCCTTTTTGACCTGCCCGTATTCTTCTGCCACATCGGTCAGGAACTTTTCAACCAGCAGGGGCACATCATCGCGCCGCTCATTCAGCGAAGGCACATGTATCAATATCACGCCCAGCCTGTGGTACAGGTCGAGCCGGAAGCTCTTGGCATCTACTTCTTTGAGTAGGTCTTTATTGGTGGCGGCAATTACACGCACATCTACCGATATTTCTTTTTCACCACCCACCCGGGTGATCTTGCCCTCTTGCAGTGCACGCAGCACTTTAGCCTGCGCGCCCAGACTCATATCACCTATCTCATCCAGGAAAAGCGTTCCTCCATGTGCCTGTTCAAATTTGCCGATACGCTGTTTGATGGCTGAAGTGAAAGAGCCTTTTTCGTGGCCGAACAATTCGCTTTCGATGAGCTCGCTGGGAATAGCGGCGCAGTTCACTTCTACCAATGGTGCACCGGCACGGTTACTCTTCTCATGCAGCCAGCGGGCTACTAATTCTTTACCGCTGCCATTCTCACCGGTGATCAGCACCCTGGCATCGGTAGGCGCTACTTTATCAATGGTCTCTTTGATCTTTACAATGGCTTCGCTCTCCCCAATGATCTCCTGTACTTTGGATACTTTGCGTTTGAGCACCCGGGTCTCTTTTACGAGCGAAGTCCTGTCCATCGCATTGCGGATGGTAATCAGCAACCTGTTGAGATCGGGCGGCTTGGATATATAATCAAAAGCCCCCTTCTTCACAGCATCCACTGCTGTTTCTATATTACCGTGCCCACTGATCATGATCACCGGTATTTCCGGGTTGTGATCAGTGGCTTTTTGCAGGAATTCCAATCCGTCGAGTTTGGGCATTTTGATATCGCACAAAACAATGTCGTAGGTAGACGCTGTAAATTTTTTCAGTCCTTCTTCTCCATCCGCCGCCTCATCCACTTTGAATCCTTCATTCCCGAGAATATCTTTCAATACACTCCTGATGGCGCGTTCATCATCAATGATCAGAATATTGGGCATGGTACTCTTTGTTTGTTGCTAAGATAGGGAGATCAGAAACTATATTGGACACCGGCGAAAAAGTTCCGGCCGGGCGCCGGGTTATAGAACCTTTTACCAACGGCATTGATATCGTTCCCCAGGCTGTATACCTGGTTCAGGAGGTTATCAACACCTGCGAAAAAATGCAGTATGCGGCCGTTCTTTTTCCAGCGATAGCCTGCCTTCCATTGCAGCAACTGGTATGCAGCCGCATACACATCGTTGGCATCCGTCAGCGGCAATGAGCTGGTAGCGTTCAATGAAACAGCGCTATAGAGACCATTCTTTGTTTCCAGGTCCAGTCCGCTTACCCAACCATTCCGCGGCACACCCGTGAGCGCATTACCCGAATAATCGATGGTGCCTTGTTTGTACCCCTCGAAATAATAAGGCTGGTAGCTATAGCTGCTCCATACCTGCAGTTGGTTGATGAACCCTTGCGGCCGCAGCGGTAATCGATACCGCAACAGCGCCTCCACTCCTTTCTGCACAGCGCCTCCTGCATTTACAAAATATTCGGCTCCGGCGCTGTTAACCCTTCTTACAATCGCATCCTGTAACCTGAAATAATAAGCAGCCACATCGAATTGCAAACGCCTGTTCAGCGCATAACCCTTGATCCCTGCCTCGTAGTTCCATCCCTGCTCTGCATTCAGGTCTCCATGGTAGTTCCGGTCTGCCGGCCTGAGCTCAGCCTGCGTAGGCGGAGAAAATCCTTTGGCTATCAGTGCATATATTGTTACCCCAGGCTTCAACCGATAGGATAATGCTATGCGGGGTGTTAATACCGCATTGATCTGGCGGCGCTGTTCAACAGGCGAAGGGTCCGACATCCTGATGAAACTGTACGATTGATTATTCAAACTCAAGCCCGCAGTAATATCCCATTTTGCATCCGGACGATAACTGGCCTGTGTAAACAGAAACCATTGTGCGGCGTGTACTTTGTCTTTGAATTGCACGGTGTCCTGCACACCGGCGCGGTTACCATAATC
>Ga0114932_10005514_pt1 | contig 11196 bp, 12 predicted proteins | sample 2SBtaG_2_FD_87286 | JGI IMG/M metagenome (GOLD analysis project Ga0114932, IMG submission 87286) | Deep subsurface microbial communities from Kolumbo volcano to uncover new lineages of life (NeLLi) - 2SBTROV12_ACTIVE470 metaG | ecosystem: Environmental > Aquatic > Marine > Volcanic ... | reverse complement strand
TCGGTGTCGGTGTCCGTATCGGTGTCGGTGTCGGTGTCCGTGTCCGTCTCGACCTCTTCGCCTTCGAAGTCGCCATTGCAGGCGGTGGTCAGGGTCAACAGGGCGACGATTGCAATGATGGAACGCATGGTTCGGCCTCCAGATGCGGCCGAATAACACCTGACGCTAGGGATGAAGCTTTGCGGCCATCAACCATGGATTGAGCCCGGCAGGCGCCCCGCGCCGCACCTCACCGATTCGGACCGCCTCGACCGTGGCCAGCTCATCGAGTCGGCCCTCCAGATTCACCACCGCCCAGGGCCTGTCTGAGCCCTGTAGCAGCAGATGAGTGAGGGTCTGTGTGAAGCCGAGCGCCGCTTTGTAGCCAGCCGACAAGGGCCGCGGCACCGGCTGGTCTGGGTGAGCCAAGGCGAAGAGGACGGGAGCTCCGACCAGGCCGATGCAGGCCCGCCACGCTCCCAGAGCCGTCCCGTCAGACAGCGCCCCCGCCGCCGACAGCAGCGGCTTCCAGGTGTCGCGCAGCTGGGCGAGCGCCGACGCGTTCATGGGCATGCCCCGGCGCCGGTCCGCGAACGGACAGGACACCAGCTCGGTGCGCTGCCGGTCATATCGTGTGGAGCCCACCTCACCGAGCGGCCTGCCGTCGACATCGATGAGGTCCACGGCCAGGTTCGCGCGAAGGGCGACCTCGAGGCTCACGAATTCGGACGGGGAGCGTTTTTCAGGCTGCCCTTGAGCTCGATGGCGCCCTCGCGGGACTGCAAGGTGGTGACCGCCTCACTCGGCTGTATTCCAGGAGGAACGGTGAACACGCCGACTTTTCGGCTCTGTCCCGGGGCCAGCACAACCCAACTTCGTCCGGGTCCCGCACGCGATCGCATGCTGGGCCCGTCCCGCCAGGTGCGCACCAGCTCTCCCTGCACGAGCAGATTGGTCGAGCCAGCCAGCCCGTCCTCTTCGGCCAACAGCTCGACAGGCTGATCGGAGCTGTTGTGCACCTCGCCACTCACGGTCACGCCCTGTTCGTGCTCGACCAGATCGAAGTTCACCACAAGCGAGCCGTCAGCAGACGCCGCGAATGGAAGGATGGACGCCAGAGCGCCCAAGACGGAGAGGGTTGTGAAGTCACGTCTGTTCATGACTTCAACCTAGCTCGACCTGGGCGCACAGCGGGTAAGCGCTGAGTAAGCGAATTGTGTCCGCTACTCTTCTGGTGCGGCTTCTTCAGGCTCTGGCGCAGGCGCCTCGCCCTCGACTGCCGGTCCGTCGCCCTCGCGATTCGGGTCGCCGCCCTTCATCGAGACCTTGGCCTTGGCCAGCTCGACCTTGCCGCGCGCTTCTTGGAAGCTGATCTCGGCCTTGGACTCGGCTGTGGAGTAGACATTGACGTCGATCTCCATCTCGTTGTCGAACACGGCCTGGGCCTTTTGGTGCTCGAGCTTGGCCTCCATCAGGTCGAGCTCAGCCTTGAGCAAGTTCACTTCGGCCTTGGCCAAGTCCTTGCGTGCCGCGGCGGACTTCACCTCGGCATCGGCTGCGTCCTGCTCGCCCTTGGTGGACTTGATCTGGTTCTTGGCCTCTTGCTTGGTGGCCTTGTCCCCGTCCTTCTTGGCCGCCTTGAGCTCGGCCTTGTCAGCCTTGAGCTGGGCATCCGTTGCTTTGGCGTCCATCTTGTCGGACTTGATCTCGGTCTTGGCCATGTCGGCCTCGATCTCGGCCTTGGCGATGGTCACCTTCAGCGCGTTGATCTCTTCTTCTGCTGCCGTAAACGCCGCAGTGATGTCACCACCCAATGCCTTCATCTGGGCCTTGGGCACACTGGGGCCTGCCAATGCCGTTGCGGAAAGCAGCAGGGCTGCCAGCACAGGGGTCAACCAAAAACGCATTCGTTCCTCCGTGTCCTTGAATCCTAGCTCTTGCAGTTCGGGTACCGCACCCCCAAACCCGCAACGATTGTCGTATCGTCCGCTGACAATGAGTTCTCCCCGCCACTCTGACCCCCTGCGCAACGCGCTGTTGTCCTTTGCCGCACTCCTTGTTGTGTCGCTGGCAGTGTACGGATCGGTTTGGGCCATCGACTTCTGGGCAGCACCGGACCATCCGGGGCCAATCGACTTTGCGCGCGACCAATCGATTGACGACGTGCTCAGCGGCGTCAGCGAAGTCACGGTCGCCGTCCTGGGCATCGCCATCACCGTGGTCGCCATTATCGTCGAGCTGGCGGCAAACCGGTACACGCCCCGAATCAGCGAGATGTTCATTCGCGACCCGGTGAATGTCGGCGTCATGGGCTTCTTCACCATCACCACGATCCTGACCTTCTGGGGCACGCTCAGCCTGCACGGCCCGTCGCACCCCACTGCCCTGGTCTTGGCGATGATGTTCTTCATCAGCGTGAGCCTGCTGGCCATCCTGCCGTACTTCGCCTACGTCTTCGACTTCCTGACCCCGACCCAGGTCATCAACCGAATCAAGCGCAACGCCGTCAAGGCGTTGACCAGGCTGCAGGCCGGCGGTGGAGACCTCGACCTCATGCAGAGCCGGGTACTCGAAGGCACCGAACAGCTGGGCGAGCTGGCGCTCAACGGCATCGACAACCACGACAAAGCCATCTCGATCTCGGCGCTCGAGGCGCTCGAGGCCGTCGCCGCGGCCAGCATCAAGGACAAGAAGAGCATGCCAGACACCTGGCATGACACTTCAGGCGTCGTGAAGGGCGACCACGACTTCGTGGCCTTTCACGAGAGCATCCTCTACACGCTGCAGGCCAGACAGACCTGGGTCGAGATGAAGATCTTGCGCCAGTACCAAGCGGTGTTTGGCGCGGCCCTCAACAAGATGCCCGATGTGGCCCATATGGTGTCGATCCACACCCGCCACATCGCCGCAACCGCCCACCGAGACAACGATCGAGAGGTGCTGGCGCTGGCGGTTCGCTTCATGAACACCTACCTGCGCGCCGCCATCAATCGCAAAGATGTGCGCACGGCCTACAACCTGTACAACGAGTACCGGGGCCTGCTCGAAGACGTGATGACCGAACACGACCGCGAGCTGGTCATCGAGCTGGCCGAGTACTTCAAGTTCTATGGGCAGCTGTCGTTCCAGCGCGACCTCGCATTCATTCTCGAGACCGCCGCCTACGACATGTGCACGCTGCTCGAAAAGGCGCTCGAGCGGAAGATGTCCTTCCACGACGAGATCTTGGACATCTTCCTGCAGCTGGACCGCGAGCCCGATCAGGCGACCGCGACCCAACAAGAAGCGTCCCTGCGCGGCGTGCGCAAGGCCCAGGTGAAGCTCGCCACCTACTACCTTGTGCACAACGAAGAGGCGCGTGCCAGGCGCATCTTCGAGGACATGCGCACCGAGAGCCCCGACAGGCTGGCCTCGATTCGCGAAGAGCTGTCACTGATCACCGAGCCCGAGTACTGGGAAGTGAGCGACCGGGGCATCAACTTCGACTGGCTGCCACCAGAGCAACGCGCGCAGCTCGACGTGTTCTTCGACTGGTTCAAGGCCGCCGAGACCGCCGTGGTACCCTAGGGGCCTCTGGAGTCAGATTGCTTCCTCGTCTTCTCCTGGCTGTCGCCCTCTTGGGCAGCGCGCCCGCCCTCGCCTATGACGAGGAATCGCATGCCGCGTACCAAGTGCAACACGACCAACTATTGAACTTGGCCCAACGCAATCAGTGGCAGGGCGCCGACCGCGTCTATCGCGGAATGATCGAAGCAAAGCTGCACGAGAACATGGAGTTCGAGGACCACATGCTGGGCGCCGACGCTGCGCGCTCCTTGGGCGATGTGGGGGCCGTGCAAGAGCGCTATGAGCGCGGACTCCAGGGCTGGGAGAGCATCGAGGTCATGCAGAAGCTCGCTGCTATCCGCAGGCAATACGGCAAGGTCGAGCTGCTGGCGCGTGCCGGCGGAATCAAGCTGGTGGCGGACGAACGCCCCTTCCAAACCGACCTCGCCGCATCGATCGATTTTGCTCAGGCGACGCTACAAGAGCACGGAAAGTACGAGGGCGTGCTGCCCATCGGTGGCTACACGATGGCTGGCCAGCACTTCGACGTGGCGCTTCTCAAGCCGCCAGTGGTGGTCAACGTGCGCAAGGCGGGCGAAGAAATCGCCGACCAAGGTCCAATCCCAGACGCAGACGCAGACGCAGACGCAGCCAACGACAGCAAGAAAGGCGGTGCTGCCAAGATCGTGCTGCTCGGTGGGGCCGTGGCTGCTGTGGGCGCCGGCGGAGCCCTGTTCGGCATGGCCAAGAGCAAAGAGGCCTACTACCACGGCGACGACATCACCTATGACGAGCTCGATGGAGTTGCCGACGCGGCGAACAACCTGGCCACCATGTCTGTCGCGGTCGGAGCAGCCGGGGTCGTGTTGGGCGTCGGCGCTGTGTTCGTGGTGACCTTCTAGAAGTCTCCGATGTTGCCCGGTCGGTCGACCCAGCAGCCGCAGCCGCACTCGTCGATGAACTCGTCCTCGTCGATGCCGTAGTGAAACGACAGAGGCTCGTCAGCGCAGGTGTAGCTGTTGTCCTCGCACCAGTCGCGGTCATCCCAGGACTGGTTGGTATAGAAGACGTGCTTGTTGCCTGGATTTGGGCACGAGCGAGGCCACCCACCCTCGTAGCTGCCACAGCTCGACAGCAGGAACAGGACCAAGAGCGGGAGGGCGAAGCGCATCGACGGCGTAGCTAACGCCTACACCCCCAGTGCGGCCTCTTCGTCCTGTACGCGGTTGAGCACCGGCCACTAAATCTGGTACCGCGACTTGTCGCCCACATCGAAGTGCAGCGGCATGCGCAGCTTGGCGACGGCCAAGGCACCGTAGATCATTCCGGCAAGCAGGTGCATGAGCCCGGTCACCATCGGCTGGCCCGCCAGCACGGCAATCAGGCTGCCCGCCAGAATGAGTGGGACCAGACGCAGGCCCGGAATGCGAAAGCAGAACTGCTCTTTGAGCGCAAAGCCGCTCAGCGCCACGAAAGTGAAGCCGAGCCCAGCCGTGCGCACCCACAGCGCGAGCACGCCGTCGCCGAACTCGGGTCCCGACAGCTGCAGCACGACCCCGACCCAAGCAGCCGCTCCGATCACCCAGCGCACGCGCTTGTCGTACAGGTGCATATTCTGGACCGCGAGCGCAGCCCCCACGGCAATGGTCAGCCACAGTGTCGGCGCGAGCACAGTGGCGTCTTGGCCCAAGATCAGGTGGGTGCTGCCCGACATCAGCAGGGCGCCGGCGCTGGTCAAGATGCCAGCCCGGTACAGGTTCACAGTGAACCGGTCGAAGCCATCGAGGGTCGGGACGTGGTGTGGGTCAGCCATCGAGCAGCTCAGTAAGCGCTCGCACGCGAACGGTCGCCTGATGGGCCTGCGCGAAGCGGTCACCTCGGTCGATGAGCACCGTGGCCGCCCCCGCAGCATTTCCCGCTGCGATATCGTGCCTGAAGTCGCCCACCATCACCATCTGGGCGGCCTCGGCGGTCCACGCACGCATCAGAAAAAGCACGCCATCGGGTGCGGGCTTGGCCGCGGCATCGTGCCGTCCAAGAATCCAGCAGTGAGGAAAGAACTCCATCAGCCCCGAGCCCTCAAGGGTCACCACCGCGGCTTGGCGGGTGTTGCGGGTCAAGATGCCCAGCTTTGCATCGCGCCGGCGCAGCTCCTCCAGCAGTGGACGCGTGTCGGGGGCGGCCTCAGCGCGCTCGGCAACCTCGTTCTCCCACTCCGCCACCGCCTCGAGTACGCGCTCCCGGGCGTCGGGGGGCAGATCGCGAATCGACTCGAGGATGCCGCGACCTGCGGGCAGTCCCAATCGGGCGCGAAAGTCGTCGAAGTCGTGCTTTGCGACGGTCAGGGTGCCGTCGAGATCAAACACCCAACATGGCCGATCGAGCAGGTTCATCGCCACCTCCCGTAACCCAGGCTAGAACGGAGTTGTGAGCCAGCAGCTATTCCCCTTTGAGATTCTTGAGATCCCCGCAGCGGGGGCCTACGCGACCCTGTGCGTCACCCGTGCGGCGAACGGCGAGGTGGTGGCCTGCAAGGTGCTCAAGGGCGTGCTGGCCGACAACGCCCAGGCATTGACGCGCCTGAGGGACGAAGCCCGCATGCTGTCCCGTCTGGACCATCCCAGCATCGTCAAAGTGCACGACATGCTCAACCTCGATGGCCGCCACGTCATGGTCATGGAGTACCTCGCGGGCATGGACCTCGAGCGCTTGGTTCGCGCGCATCCAAACGGCCTGCCCGGACCGGTCGCGGCCGAAATCATCCGCCAAGCCGCACTGGGACTGCACGCCGCCTATACGAGCCCCGTCGGCGACCCACCAAAGCCACTGCACGTCATCCACCGCGACATCAAGCCGGACAACCTGCACCTGTCGATCGATGGCACGGTCAAGGTGCTGGACTTCGGCACCGCCAAGGGCATCTTCGACGACCGCGAAGCCCAGACGGTGATGATGGTCCAGGGGTCCCGCGGCTACATGGCCCCAGAGCGGCTCGACGGAGAAGAAGACACCTTCGCCGTCGATGTCTATGCCCTCGGACACACCTGGTTCCAGCTGTACACGGGCAAGGCCGCCGTCGTGTCCCGGCACTTCCGCAAGCACGACGAAGCTGTGGCCAAGGCCCTGACCTTCATCCCCGAAGAATCACTGCCATCGGCCAGCCAGGAACAAGCCAAGGCCCTGCTCACCCGCATGCTCGCCTATGAGCCGTCCCAACGCCCTTCCTGGCAACAGGTCATCGACGACATCAACGCCCTGCTGGCAGGCATCGAGCCCGATCTGCGCGCATTTGCGGCCGCCGAGGTGTTGCCCGCCCACGACCAGCGCGACCGCACTCCGCCCGAGGCCCACGACGACTACGCCGACGTCTCATTCCTGGGCACCCCCGGGTCTTGGGAGACACTGGCCAACCCCGACATCACCGAAGAGATGAGCGACGACGCGGTTCGAGGCTTCCTCGGACGAGGCGGCTGGGAAGGCAAGGTGCCCGAGCTTCAGCTGCTGCTGACCAAGAGTGGTCGGTGGACTGCCGGCCCCTTCCTCGAGATTCTGCACGCCGCAAATTCGCCGTGGTGGCAGGTCTGGCAGAAGCGCCCCACACCCGCAGCCATCGCCACTGCCCTCGAGTTCCTCAAGCAGCGCAAGCAGGAAAAGTCGGTACGTGCGTACGCTTCCGAGTTCCTCGAGCACGCAGACGAGCGCGTGCGCAAGGCCGCCAAGGCCATCACCGAGAAGTAGTTCGGCTCAGGCGCCGGGCTGACGCTCTGGCATCTTTTGAATCAGGGCGTCGAGGCCACAGCTTCCGCCGATGGCCGCCAGAGCCTCGTCGGTTCCGGTCTGCTCGTCGGCGCCAGTCTGGGCCCGCAGGTCGCGGTCCAGCAGGTGGCTCGGGACCACATTGGACAGAGCGGACAGCAGGTTGCCTTTCACATTGGCGTTGTCGGCCTCGAGCGAAGCCAGCAAGCTCTTGATCTTCTGGCGGTACAGGCCCTCTTGGCTGCCGCACAGGTCGCACGGAATGATGGGGAAGCGGCGCTCGACGGCAAACTCGGCGACGTCGGCTTCGCGGCAGTAGATCATCGGGCGAATCACGACGTTTCGACCATCGTCAGAGCGCAACCGAGGCGGCATCGCCTTGATCTGACCGGCGTACAGGATGTTCAGCAACAGCGTCTCGATCGTGTCTTCGCGGTGGTGGCCAAGGGCGATCTTGGTGGCCCCCATGTTGACCGCGGCGTCGTACAGAATGCCGCGCCGAAGCCGGCTGCAAAGGCTGCAGTAGGTCTTGCCCTCTGGAATCTTCTCGGTGACGATGGAGTAGGTGTCGCGCTCGATGATTTTGTAGTCCCAACCCCGTGAAGCGCAGTACTCGGGAATGATGTGTTCCGGGAAGTTGGGCTGTTTCTGGTCGAGGTTCACGGCCACCAGCGAAAAATCGAAGGGCACCCGCTTCTTGATCTGATGCAGCAGGTACAGCAACGCCCAGCTGTCTTTGCCGCCGCTGACCCCGACCATGATGTGGTCATCGGGCTCGATGAGGTTGTAGTCCACGCTTGCGCGCCCGATTTGACCGAGCAGTTTCTTTTCAATGCGACTGCCCATGTGGACTCCCGGCGGGTGGCTGGCGTAAGCGCGTGTAACCGCAGCCGGGTCCAGCGTGCTTGCCGGGGTCGCCTCGGCATCGCTGTCGAACTGACCGAGCAGTCGGTTTAATCCGTCAAGGATCCCGTTGGCGAGGGGCTGATCGACGAGATATCCAACGGCCGTTGTTGTTGTGTGTGATTTGAAGAGGATGCTTTGATGCGTAGTCAGAAAGAACTGATTCTCGCCACCAAGCCGTTCGTCACCGAAGACCGAGCCAAGACCTGGCGGCTGCTATTCAGCACCTTTGTCGCCTTGGGAATCGCCCTGTCCGGCGCCGTCATGGCCCCTGTGCTGCCAATCAAGCTCGTCTTTGCTCTGTGTGCCGGCCTGATCTGGACGCGCGTGTTCATCTTCTTCCACGACTACCAACACAAGGCCATCCTGTGGGACTCGACCCCAGGCGCCATCATCATGAACTGCGTCGGCTTCATGACGCTCACGCCTCCCAGCGTGTGGCGACAGACCCACGACTACCACCACCAGAACAACACCAAGATGCTCGGAGCTCAGATTGGCTCCTACCCCTTGGTCAGCATCGGCATCTACAAGGCGCTGACCCCTGCCCAGCAAAAGATGTACGCGTTCGCACGGCATCCGCTGACCATCTTCTTTGGCTACTTCACCGTGTTCCTCGGTGGCATGTGCCTCGCCGCCTTCAAGCGCGCTCCCCGCGAGCACTGGCAGGGGCTGGCGAACTTCGTCACCCACTTCTCCATGGCCGGCCTGCTGACTTGGTTCTTTGGCTTCGAGACCGCGTTCGTCGTGCTCATCTTCCCGAACATGGTGGCCAGCGCATTCGGCGGCTACCTCTTCTATGCCCAGCACAACTTCCCCGACATCAAGATCAAGGGACGTCGCGACTGGAACTACGCATTCGCGGCACTGCGCGGCTCGTCCATGATGGAGATGAGCCCGCTCATGCACTGGGTCACCGGAAACATCGGCTACCACCATGTGCACCACCTGAATCACAAGATTCCCTTCTACAACCTGCCCGCCGCGATGGACGCCATCCCCGAGCTGCAGGACCCCGGCCGCACCAGCCTGATACCATCTGACATGTGGGCCTGCATGCGCCTCAAGCTGTGGGATCCCGACCGCAATCGCATGGTCACATGGGATGAAGCCTTCACCGAGACCGAGGCCAAGGCCCAGGCCGTCTAGCCAGGGACTCCGCCTCAATGGTCGCGTACCTCACCGCCCTCATCCTGACGCTAGGCGTCGAGGTGCCGCTGGTGCCGCTGGCGGTTGAAGGCACCTGGAACGACGAGGAGCCGGCACCACTCGGCCTGTCGGTCGGCGTAGCCCTCGCGGCCAACCTGATGACTCATGGCACGCTGTGGAGCGTCTTCTATGCAGTCCCTCTGTCCTACTGGCCAAAGGTGTTCTTGCTCGAGGCGCTAGTGACCGTGACCGAGGGCTTTGCCTATTGGTGGTTCGGCCTGTTCAAGGACTGGACCGACGCGCTGGCCGTGGCGTTGATTCTGAACTTCACCACGACCGCGATTGGGTTGCTCGCGTACGCGCTGTAGGACTCATTCAGTCCTGGCGGCGGCGCAGCAGAATCAGCGGCACCAAGAAGGCCACCATGCTGACCGGCAGCGGTCCGAGGGTCACGCAGCCGGTGCCGCCAGAGTCACAGCCACTGTCCGAGCCACTGCCGCAGTCGCAGCCCGAGCCGGCACCGTAGGGCACCTCGCCGAGGGTCGCGTAGCCACTCAACCAATCTTGGCTGGGTCCGGTGGTCTGGAAGGACAAGGTCTTGAGGCCGACGCCGTCAGCGCTGGGCAGCTGGAAGGACAGGCCCGAGAGCGAGTCGCCAGCCACAGAGTCGATGATCGTGCCGAGCAGACCCGAGAAGTTCTCTTCGATGTCAGCACTGGCCTCGGGGACCAATTCGTTGTTCTCGGCGCTGACGCGCAGGGCGTCATCGCTGGTGAGGTCGATGTCGATGGCCATGTCGCCGGTGGCACCGTTGAAGTTGACGTCGACGCCGACATCGGCCTCGAGGGTCAGGCCAAGGGCGCGAGCCTTGCGGTAGTCGAGATCGGCATAGAAGTTGATGTCCAGGGCGCGAGCGTCGATTTCGACGTCGTGTGCGGACTGGTAGTCGATGAGCATCGGCTCGCGCGGATCGGTCTGGATGATCAGGTCTTGGGTGTCGGGGAACAGCTCGTTGAACGCGTCGCCGGCCAGCAAGCCGAGCAATGAGGTGTTCAGCGGAATCGGCACGTCGAACGCAGACTCTCCGCTGGGGTCAGGCAGGGTGAAGCACATGATGCCGCTGTCCCAGATGGACCACAGCGCCTGGTTGATCATGTCGTCGGACAGGTGCAGTGCCAGCTCGGTATCAGCGGGCTGAGCGGCCAACGACGGTCGGGGGCTGCCGGTCTTGAGGGAGCCGGGCGAGTCGCTGTCCATCATGCACTGGCCCCGATCGGCCAGCATCTCACTGGACATCACGATCTCGAGTCCCTCGGGGGTCGTGATGACATCATTCGGGTACAAGTGCACGTACAGCTCGGTGCCCAGCACATCGAAGGTGTCTTCGAAGTTGGTGGCGACGAGCGCCTCTTCGAGCTGGCCTTCGAGCTCGGGGCCAAGGTCCTGTGCGAAGTCCTCGACAAACGGTACGACCAAGCTGGTGATGAGGCCATAGAACGAGAAACCGAGGGCGTCCATGACGTCTTCGACCTCGGACAAGCAGCCGCTCTGCATGTCGATGTAGGCGCCCAGATCGTCGGGAATGTCGATGAGCAGCGTGCCGATGGTGACGTCGATGGGACGGTCGGGCTCGAGCGGATCGGTGACGGCCAGTGTGATGGGGGCCTGGATGTTGACCGGGAAGCGCTCGACACTGCCCACACAGTCGGTCTCGCCGCACAGGAAGTCGAGCTCGACCAGGAATGGGTCGGCGTTGGTGTTCACCCACACGTCGATGGTGGTGTCGAGGTTGAGCACATCGGTGTCGGGCACGATGGTGAGATCGACGATCTCCATGCCGATCCACAGGTTGCTGATGCCGTA
>Ga0114932_10005511_pt1 | contig 11202 bp, 11 predicted proteins | sample 2SBtaG_2_FD_87286 | JGI IMG/M metagenome (GOLD analysis project Ga0114932, IMG submission 87286) | Deep subsurface microbial communities from Kolumbo volcano to uncover new lineages of life (NeLLi) - 2SBTROV12_ACTIVE470 metaG | ecosystem: Environmental > Aquatic > Marine > Volcanic ... | reverse complement strand
CTATAGTCTAATTTTGCTGCCTTCTCCTAGAAGTAACATTGTTCCGAAATTATCTTCCATATTTGATTTAATTTCTGAATTTGATGCAATAATACTATTTTTAATTTTTGCAGTTGTATTGATTTCACAATTATTCATAATAATTGAATCTTCAATTTTACAATTTTTTAAATTACAATCATTCCCAATGCTTGCGTTTGGACCGATTTCCGATTCAATGATACAATTTTCCCCTATGATTACAGGACCAATAATTTTTGTTCCATTGCAAAGACGTGTGTTTTTACCTATCATCACATTTCCTGATACTTCAACTTCTTTTTCTCTTTCTCCGAGAAAATATGGCTTCATATTTTTTATTATTTCTGAATTTGCAAAAAGAATATCTTGAGGTGTTCCTGTGTCTTTCCAATAATCGGTAATCATATAGTATTTGATTTCATTTTTTTCAGCAAGTAACATTTGTAATGCATCTGTAATTTCTAATTCATTTCTCCATGACGGTTTCAATCTGGAAATGACTTCAAAAATTTTAGGAGTAAGAAAATAAATTCCTGTCACTGCTAAATCTGAAGGTGGATTTTCAGGTTTTTCCATAATTTTTTTAATACTCCCATCTTGATTTAATTCTGCAATACCAAATTGAGATGGGTTTGATACTTTACACAAAAGTAGAGATGCATCAACATTGGTCTCTTCAAAATTTTTTGCAAATTCACCAATATCTTTCTTAATTATATTATCTCCTAAAAACACCAAAAACTTTTCATTCCCAATAAATTTTCTACAAAGTGAAATTGCATGAGCAATGCCTCTAGGTTTATCTTGTTCTATGTATGAGATTTTGACACCAAATTTCTCTCCAGTTTTGTAATACTCTTTTACTTTATTTGCACCAACTCCGCCAATAATTATACAAATTTCTGTTACTCCTGCATCTTTAATTGCATCTAAACAATATTCTGACATTGGTTTGTTAGCTATTGGTAGTAATTGTTTTGGACCAGTATGAGTAAGTGGTCTAAGACGAGTACCATGTCCACCATGTAAAATTATTCCTTTCAATTATTAAAAAATTGAAAAGCATAGTTATCTAGTTTTCCATTTAACTTCAGATAATTCTTTAGTTGACATGTTTATACGAGATTTAGCATTTAGTCTGTACCAAAATATTGTTTTTTTAATACCCTCATCAAAATTATATTTAATTTTCCATTTTAATTCCTTTTTTATTTTTGAAGAGTTTAAACTATATCTAAAGTCGTGGCCAGGACGATCCTTGGTAAATTTAATCAAAGTCTTAGGTTTTTCCATAATTTTTAAAATATTGCTTACTATTTTCAAATTATCTAGTTCATTTGATGCAGAAATATTATACGATTCACCTAATTTCCCTTTTGATAAAATATCAATTATTGCATCACAATGATCTTCAACAAATATCCAATCTCTAATATTTTTTCCATTTCCATAAATTGGGATTTTTTTGTTCTTTTCTGCTAAAGAAATTATTTTTGGAATTAATTTTTCTGTATCTTGTTTAGGACCATAATTGTTTGTACATCTAGTAATGATAACTTTACACCCAAATGTAGTAATATATGATTTAATTAATAATTCTGCGGAGGCTTTTGAAGCTGCATATGGACTTGATGGATTGTATTGAAAATTTTCTGTAGCACTATTTTTTTTAAGACTACCAAAAACTTCATCTGTTGAAATTTGAATTAATTTTTTATTAAATTTTTTAATAGATTCTAAAATTATATACACACCAATAATATTTGATTGTATGAATGGTTTAGGATTGTTAATACTTCTATCCACATGAGATTCAGCTGCAAAATTTATCACCAAGTCTACTTTGGAAATTAGATTATCCATAAGTTTTTGATTTGTAATATTGCCTTTAACAAATAAATAATTTTTATTATTTTTTATCTCCTTCAAATTGTCTTTATTTGAACCTGCTAACTTAGCATCGACATTGATAATCTTCCATGTTGGATGTTTTTTCATTATTCTAATGATAAAATTACTGCCAATGAATCCCAACCCACCTGTAACTAAAACATTCATTCTTTTCATCATGACTTCGATCTTTACCATATTAAAGATTCAATTTTCTAAAAATTTAGAAATTTCCAAATATATTATAATATCATGGCTTTTTCATTAATTTATGAATAAAAAGAAAATAAATTCAATTAAACTTCAAAAACATTTTACAAAAGATATCAATGATGCTCATGTTAATGGTTCTCTAACCGTGATTTGGAGAGACTGGGATAAACTTATAGAATTTGAACCAAAGATGGTGTATGTTACCTCTGTTGAGCCTGGAGAAATAAAGGGGCCTCATCTACACACGATTAGAGATAGCTGTTTTGTGTGTATTCGTGGAAAAGTTGTATTCATTATTCAAGACTCTGATGGTAAATTCCTGGAAATTGAATCTAGCGAAGAAAATCCTGTGTTAATCTATGTTCCACCTAATTTCCCATCAGCACACATCAATATTATCAATGAAACATCAACCATTTTGACACTTGCAAATCCCGCATGGAAACCAAATGATGATGAAATGAAAAATGTTTCTTTTGAGAATTACAATTGGAAAAAATGGAAATCAATAAATGAAAAATAAAGAAATCAACCAAATTTTATTTTTTGATTCAAATAGCTCTTTAAACGAATTAAAAATTTTGATGAATGAAAACCCCAATCATATTATAATTAGTTTAGATTATTTAGCATACACAAAATTAACTCAAGAAAATATTCAATGTGAACCCTCTGATTCTTATTTAGATAAAAGTGATTTTGAATTTATTCAAAAAATATCTTATTCTTTTTCAAATTGGGGGCAAATTGAAAAGGTAAAACAGCTTTTTACTTATCAAGAAATCAATTTAATTGATCTATACTATAGGGATAATATTTATTATTTTGTTCCAATTGTTAAAAAATTTATTGAAATTGAAAAAATTTTTAATATATTTTCAAATGCTAAATTCTTTGCATCACCTGAATCATTAAACTTCATAAATATTTTTTCTAATAATGTACAAGAATATTCACATGTAAAAACTGCCTCATCAAATTTTGTATCTGATTCAATAAAATACAATTTTAACATTAAAGGATTTTTTATACCTCTTTCATTAAGTAGGAAAAATTATAAAAAAATAAAATCCTATTCTGAAAAATTCATTCATAAATTTTTTGGATTAAATAATATAAATACAAAAAATAATGTTGCATTATTAGAATTTGATACAGTGAAATTTAAAAAATTATTTTCAGAAATATCTAACTCAAACGTAAATTTGATATTATTTAATAGGAGAAGACCATCTATTTGGAATTTATCTTCATTTTTTTCAATTAAAAAATCTGGATGTAATGTATTCACGCCTCATGATGTATGTATAGATGAAAGAAAAATTGAAAAAACTAAAATTCATTATACAAATATAATTTCTAATTTAAAAACTGAGAAAACACTATTTGATTTTTTTAAAATTCATGATAAATCATTGTGGTTATTAGTACAAAATGATTTTTTAAAACATTGTAAAGATCGAATAGATGAATCAATTTTTGAGATAGAAACAACAAAAGAATTTTTGACAAAATATCATATCCGTTCTGTGATTTTATTTCATGAATCTGGATTTAATGAACAAATTTTTATTCATCTTGCAAAAAAGTTTAAAGTCAAAATTTTTGTTTTAGCTCATGGATTAGGATTGGAAAATTATAATTCATCCTATTTAGAAATGCTCAGATTTAATCATGTAATTGACGACGTTAGATTTGATAAAATCTTGGTATGGGGAAAAACTCAAGAATCGTTCTATAGAAATTGTAACATTCCTCCTTCACAAATTGAGATTGTAGGTTCTTCCATCTATGATGAATACTATAAAAAATCTACAAATTTACACAACGAATATGTTTTGTTAACCACTGATCCACCTATACGACATATTGCAGGTCATTTATCAGTAGAAAATAGAAAAAAATATGATGACACAATTAAACAAATTGTAAAAAAAGTTTCCAATTTAAACAAAAAATTAGTTATCAAACTTCATCCTTGGCAAGAAGAAATGGATTATGATCAAATATTGGGAGAATTAAAAGAAAATGTGATTATTATCAAACAAGGTGATATTTTACCTCTTATTGAAAAATGTGAATTGCTAATAACCATTGATCTGTCTACAACTCTTTTAGAGGCACAAATTTGTAACAAACCTGCAATTTCTATTAATGTTAAAGAATATGGATTTGGTATGGCAGATATATTTAGTAAACAAAATATTCTAAGTGTGGAAATTGATTCTTTGGATTCCGTCATGAAAAAAATATTTTTTGATGATTCTTTTAAAGATGAATTACTCAAAAAAGGTCGATTATTCTTAGATGAATACATCTCATTTCAAGGTCAAGGTTCAAAAAAATTAGCTAATTTTCTTGAATCTGTTTAATTTTAGTCAATTAGATTTTCTAAAAACATATGTTTTTTAATTCTATGTTTTTAGTTGATATATGGACTCGTCATTTTTTTCTGGAAAGCGAATTTTGATTACTGGTGGTACTGGCTCATTGGGACAGGCATTAACTAAAAAACTTCTATCTTTTGATGTCAAAGCTGTAAGAATTCTAAGTCGAAATGAAAGCAAACAAGTTGAAATGCAAAAAAATTTTTCTGATCGCCGTTTAAATTTCTTCATTGGAGATATTCGTGATTTACCTAGATTAATTCGCTCTTTTGAAGATGTAGATATTGTTTTTCATACTGCTGCACTAAAACACGTGCCTGTAATTGAATACAATCCATTTGAATCTGTAAAAACAAATGTCATTGGAACCCAAAATGTTATTGATGCTGCTATTGAACAAGATGTAGAATTAGTTGTGGGAATTGGAACTGATAAAGCTGTTTCTCCATTGAATACATATGGTGCTTCAAAATTACTTATGGAAAAGTTATTAACTTCTGCTCATAATTTTATCAATTCAAATAGACATAGAACAAAATTTGTAGCTCTTAGATATGGGAATGTTCTTGGAAGTAGTGGTTCTGTATTTCCTACATGGATCTCTCAAATCAAAAATAATAAAAAAATTACAATTACTGAACCATCTATGACCCGATTCAGTATTACTATGGATGAAGCATTAGATTTTATTTTAGAATCAACAAGTATTGGAAAAGGTACAGAAGTGTTTATTCCAAAATTAAAGGCATATTCTATTAATGATTTAAAAAATGCACTTTGTGAATTATCAAGCGATCCTGGCCATGAAATCACTGGTATTAGACCCGCCGAAAAAATTCATGAGATTCTAATTGCAGGTGATGAAATTCGATATACTTGGGAATTAGGAAACAAATATGTTGTTTTTAATCCTGATATTTCTGAACAGAAAATCCTTGAACAATACCCAAACATCAAAAAAACTCTTGGCCTTCCTAACTATTCTTCAGAATATGCAGAAAAATTATCTTTATCAGACATAACTGAGATGTTAAAAAATTCTAAAATGTTAGATGAAAACTGAATTAATTTTTTAATTCAAACTAAAATTATTCTATCTTTCTGATTATTTCAAATGCTTCTGCAGCATTATTTCCTGAAACAGCTCCCCATTTTTCTGCTAAAACTCTAAGATATTTGGATGATCTAGGATGTGGAAATTTTCTAATCTCTCCCTTGTACTCTTCCATTGCTTTTATTTTCTTATTCAATTGTTTTGTAATATTTACAAAATAGTTGGGATTAAATTTTTGAGGATAATTCCACTCAGTAGAAGATGGAATCTCAAAACAAACTATTTCTTTTACACTTGTTTTAATTGGTCTGCATGCAGTTAAAACTGCATTATATGTAATTCTATGATCAATATTTAGATCTCCATAATGATGCGTGTATATTTTCTCTGGCTTGAATTTTTCAATTTTTTCCTCTATGATTTTTACAACTTCCAATAAAGGAATTGAATCCATTTCATTATCTGGTAAACTATTATGTGTTAATTTTTTAACATTAAGTAAACTCGATGCTTTTTTACTATGACTTTTTAATTTTTCAATATTTAGGATGTCTTTTTTACTGATATTTTTATCTGATAATCTAGATGTTATCCCAGTAGCCATGATTAATACATGCACTTCATCCCCATTCATTGCATGTTTTAGCATTGTTCCTCCTGCACCTAATACTTCATCATCTGGATGCGCAGCAATGGTTAAAACTTTCAATATTTCTTTCTAATTTTCATTGAATATTAACTGATTGTTAATCAAAATCACAAATTAGCAAAAATTAAAACTAACACATTCCCATGTTTAATATTGAATCCATTTAAATCTAAAATTCAAATTCTTAAGGATAATGAGAATTCTAATTTTCTTAAAATAAATTTTTCAGGAAAAGTTGTAACTTTAAAGGTCGTAGATACTTCAGAAGAAACAATTCACAAATTAACTGAATGGAGAAAAACATATCGACATATGTTTGCAACAAATTTTGAAATGTATGATTCAAGAACTAAAGATTGGATTAAAGAAAAAATTTTGAATAATCCAAATTGTATTTTATTTATTATTTATGTTGATGATGAAAAAATTGGAAATATTGGTTTTGATCTATATGAAGAAAAACAAAATTCCCTAGAACTTGATAATATAATGAAAGATCCTTCATTTAATCTTCCTGGACTAATTTCTACTGTTGAAAAACCATTACTAAAATGGGTATTTGATGATCTAAAAATATCCAAACTTTTTGTGAAAGTTTTTAGTGATAATTTCCAAACTTTAAATTTACATTTTGGGTGTGGCTTTAAAATTATCAAAACAACTCCTCTAAAACGTGAATATACAAATTATGGATGGATTTGGAAAGAAACTGTTTTGTCTTCTGAAAATGATTTTCCAGAAAGATATATTCACACTCTTGAGATTAAACGAAACAATCTGATAAAATCTTTTGGTGAAATTGATTATACATTAAGAAATAATTGAATACTCTTAAATTATATTTTAATTTAATCATACAGTGAATTTATGTCAAAATATAATAAAAAAATTGCAGAATTAAAAAATTCCAAAAATAAAGATGTCATAAAGTTAGAATATCTTGGAAAACCAACTTTTTTGAGAATTGTGGATGATTCTGATGAAACAATTCAATTATTGACTAAATGGAGAAATGACAATTGGGATGGTTATCCTACAAAGTTTGAACCAACTTTTGAATCCACACAGGTATATCTTAAAAAAATTATAAAAGATGAAAACCAAATTTTATTTTTAATTATTCATGATGATAAAAAAATTGGTCATATAGGAATTGCATATTTTGATGAATCCGACGATTGTATTTGGCTCGAAAATATTGTCAAAGGTGATTCTAATATGGCACCTGGAATTATGGAATATGTTGAAAATTTATTTTTAAAATGGATATTTGATGAATTCAATAATTCTAAGATTAAGGGTTATATTTTTAGTGATAATTATAAAACAATCCGACTTCATGAAAAATGTGGTTGGCTAACACTCAAATCTATTCCTCTTAAGAGAGAATTTTCTAAAGAAGGGTGGAAATGGATTCCTACTAAATTATCTTCTAATGAAGAATATGGTGAACGATATTTTCTGGTAATGTGCAAAGAAAATAATGATAAACGATCTTCACCCTAATGAAAAATTATTGAAAAGTCTTTTTAGTAAATAGACAAATATCGCTAATTTATAGAAAAATTGTTGTTAAAACATGTATTAGTTTTGGGTAATGGTTTTTTGGGAGGCCATATTACTAATGAACTAGAAAAAAGAAATATTTCATTCTCTGTAACAAATTTTAATAAACAGGACACAGAACATTTTATAGATATCAAAGATATTTCATCTATTGAAAAAATTGTTTCTGATATTTCTCCTGATCTTATAATTAATTGTGTTGCAATTGGAAAAATTGATTATTTAGAATCTCATCCTGAAATTGCATTTTCATTAAACTCTGAAGGAGCAAAAAATATTGCAACAGTTGCAAAAAAATTTCAAATTAAATTAATCCATATATCAACTGATTCTATTTTTGATGGAAAACAGGGTAATTATCTTGAATCAGATGTCCCAAATCCCCTAAATGTTTACGCACAATCTAAAGTAAAAGCTGAAGAATTTGTTAGAAATATTACTGATAATCATATTATAATTAGAACTAATTTTTATGGCTATGATTCAAGAGGGAATTGGTTTTTCAATTGGGTATATGGACAATTCACACATAAACAAAAAATTTTTGGTTTTGATGATGTCCGTTTTAATCCATTAGAAGTTTCTAACTTGAGTAAAATAATACTTGATATTGCATTAACTGATTTTACTGGGACTATTAATTTAGGTTCTACTGAAACAATAAGCAAATACCAGTTTATTGTAAAAGTGGCAGAAGTTTTTGGTTTTGATCCAAATATGATTATTGAAGGCACTTACGATAAATATGCAAATGCAATAGCTCAACGACCTTTAAACACTTCTTTAGATATATCTAAATCAATAAAATTATTCAATCCAAAAATAATGAGCTATGAAAAATCACTTCAAAAAATTAAAGAGGAAAAAAATGATTAAATTATTTGAACCTTCTATTTCTAATCGTGAAATTAAAGCAGTAACAAATGTTTTAAAAACAGGCTTTTGGGCTTCAGGAAGTGGGATTAATAATGTTAAAAAATTTGAAAATCAATTTAAAAAATATGTAGGCTCTAAAGATTGTATTGCTGTAAATAGTGGAAGTGCTGCATTACATTTAGCGCTCTCCATTTTTAATTTAAAAAATAAAGAAGTTCTTGTACCTTCTTTTACTTTTTTGAGTACCATACATAGTATTGTTCAAAATAATGCTAAACCTGTTTTTGTGGAAATTGATCCTTCTACAATGTGTATCTCTATTGATGATCTCAAAAATAAAATTACCTCTAAAACTGGAGCCATCTTACCTGTACATTTTGGAGGAATGCCTGCAAATCTAAATGAAATCAGACAAATCTCAAATCAACACAAAATACCTGTAATTGAGGATGCAGCTCATGCATCTGGAACAACATATAAGAGAAAAAAAATTGGTTCTCATTCAGAAGCTGTTTGTTTTAGTTTTCATCCTGTGAAAAATCTAGCTATGCCTACTGGTGGCGCAATTTGTTTAAATTTGTCAAATGTTAAAAATTCTAAAAAAATCTTGAATGCTAAAAGGTGGTGTGGAATTGAAGACAGGGATGGATTTAGTTATGATTGTAAAAGAATTGGTTGGAATTACTATATGAATGAAATTTCAGCAGTAATAGGTCTAGAACAACTGTCCAAATTAGACAAAATGAATAAAATTAGAAAAAATATTGCTAAAAAATTCTATTCTGAAATAAATGTTGAAAATAAAATGCCTTTCTTAGAAAGTTGTTCTTACCATCTTTATTGGATTTTAGTAAAAAATCGTTCAGAATTTATGAAAAAAATGCAAAGTAATGGAATAGAAACTGGAATCCATTACGGACCTGTACATAAAATGACATTTTACTCTCAAAAAACTAAAAAATTACCACTAACTGAACAAATTGGTAAACAAATAGTCACAATTCCAATTCATGCTAATCTTAAAGAAAATGATATTTTCAAAATTATTTCATGTGTAAATAAATTCTCAAAATGATCAATTAGATAACAAGTCTAAGATAATTTTTTTATTTCTTTCTAAACCCTTCCCATCAATATTTTTACGTCCATGTAAATACATTGATTTTTGTAACTCAAATTTTATGGTATCAATAATATTTAAAATATTTGGATTGTATTTCTTTCTTAAACCCATGTTTATCCCAAATCCATTTTTAGTCATTTGTTTTGCCGCAATGTTTTGAATTTTTGAAGCAGGGAAAATTAAACATGGAACTCCTAAACATGCAAGTTCATAAATTGTAATACCTGAAGATGTTAAGACTAAATCTTGTTCCGTAAATAATTTGGCCATATTCTTTACCGAACTTTTCAATTTAAAATTACTGTAATCTTTAATGGCTTTTACTAATTTTATTTTTTGCTTATATGATGGACCTAATACTATTGTAACTGTATATTTCTTGTTAAAAAAATAAGGAATTAATTTTAATGTTAAATCAAGATCATCTGATCCACCAAATGTTAATAAAACATTCTTGATGGGTTTTTTAATAATTTTATATTTATTTCTAAATTTTAGAAAAGATTTTCTAAGAATCATGTATTTTGTTCCTAAAAATAACTTACATTTTTTATTTTCGACTTGATATTTGTGAAATGAATTTACTGATGAACCATTTATCAAAACTGATGATGAAATTTGTTTATTTCCTATGTCATCTAAGATAACCGTTTTTCTATTCTTGAGTTTTTTTGAATAAATTGCATTTTTTGAGCCTAGATCAATAACCAAAACCTCAATTTCTTTCATTTGTTGACATTGTTTTAGAAAATCCTCTTCAGTTTTACCTTTTAATTTAATATTTGGAAATTCATCGTCTACATGATCTAAAAAATTTTTTTTATTAATAATTAAAAATACTACTTTTTTTTTGCTTTTTTTCAATTCTCTTGCAAGTGCTAAACATCGGAATAAATGACCAGAACCAACATCTCCTCCCATATCTACTCTGATTCCAAAATGATATTTCATCTATCGACTAGAGTCTTCTTATTTACTATTTAGTTATTGTTACTTTTTTCTATGAACTAAATAATTCCCCATTGCTAAATAATCCATATCCGTTTTAACTATCATTTTATATGCTTGTTCAGGTGTATTTACAATTGGTTCTCCTCTTACATTCATTGATGTATTAATTAAAACAGGTACGTTAGTTAATTTGAAAAATTCTGAGATTAGATCATAATATAATGGATTTACTTTTTTTGAAACTGTTTGTAGTCTACCTGTACCATCTACATGTGTAATTGCTGGTATTATCTCTGGTTTCTTTACTTTTGCAACTAGTAGCATGTATGGACTGGGAATTTCTATATCAAAATATTCTTTAGTATATTCTTCTAAAATACTAGGAGCAAATGGTCTAAATTTTTCTCTATGTTTTATTTTCTCATTCAATATTTCTTTCATTTTCTCATTTCTAGGATCTGCAAGAATACTG
>Ga0114932_10005510_pt1 | contig 11202 bp, 8 predicted proteins | sample 2SBtaG_2_FD_87286 | JGI IMG/M metagenome (GOLD analysis project Ga0114932, IMG submission 87286) | Deep subsurface microbial communities from Kolumbo volcano to uncover new lineages of life (NeLLi) - 2SBTROV12_ACTIVE470 metaG | ecosystem: Environmental > Aquatic > Marine > Volcanic ... | reverse complement strand
CAGGGTACGATGACGAAAGCCGAGGCGCACAGTAAAGCAGTTGACATGCTGGCGGAGGCAGGACTATCGAACGTTGCTGGAAAGTATCCTGGCGAGGTGTCATCTGGCATGGCGCGACGGGCAGAAATCGTTCGCGCGCTGATTAACGACCCGAAGGTGCTGTTGCTTGATGAGCCCTACCGAGCGATGGACGCCTTGACTAAGTCCATCATGCACGAATCGCTGCTTGAGATGTATGACCGAACCAAGGTCACCATTTTTTTCATCACCCATGATCTGGAGGAGGCCATCTTTCTTGGGGACCGTGTGATTGTGATGACGACGCGTCCAGCCAGAACAAAAAAAATAGTCGACGTGAAAATTGAGCGTCCAAGGGACTATCGGTTGTTGTCCTCCGAAGAGTTTCGCGTGCTGGTGGAGGAAACCAAGGAGGCAGTACACGAAGAAGCTGTTAAAGCTTTTGAAGCGGGCGAACGCGAGCTTGCATAAAAGCAAATTTTAAAAAATGTACGATTAGGAAACAGACGATGGGACAAGCAACACGAAACACCCCGAATTCGATTGTCGGCAAGCTGTTGGCCGATTTGACGTTCTGGCGGGGCGTGGTCGCAATTCTGATTTTTCTAGTACTGTGGGAGATCGGTGCTCAGTGGAAAGATTGGTTCGGGTATATGGTGCCGTTTGTTGGGAAGGTAGCGCCACCAACCGATGTCCTGGCCCGCTGGACGGAAGTTGCCCAGAAGCCAGGGTATTGGATGAGTTGGTACCTGAGTACTGGGCGAGTATTTATGGGGTTTCTGGCTGCGATGGTGATTGGAATACCGTTTGGCCTAGCGATGGCTGTCAACAAGTATTTTCGCGGTGTCTTTTTCCCGCCATTTGAGGTTTTGCGTCCGATACCACCATTGGCGTGGGTGCCGGCATCGATAATTTTTTGGCCAACCACGGAATTGTCTATTATGTTTATTACGTTCCTTGGTGCTTTCTACACCATAGTCATCAATGTACTCGGTGGTGCTCGCTCAATTGATGTCCAATATCTGCGGGCGGCACAATCGATGGGGGCATCTCAGTGGGATCTTTTCTACAAAATAATCCTACCTGGTACATTGCCCTCAATATTCGTCGGTGCCGCGGTTGGGATGGGCATCACTTGGGAAGTGGTGCTGGCGGGCGAGATGATTTCAGGCGGCGGTATGCAAGGTGGTGGTGGTCTGGGTTTCTTCATCTGGAGCTCATATATGGGCGGGGTAATGGACCAGGTCATAGTGGGTATGATCAGTATCGGCCTGGCTGGATACATTTCGAGTAGTCTTATTCGATACGTGGGCCACGTTTGCATGCCTTGGCGCCGAATGTTCTAGCAGAAGCTGGTGACGTTAATGGATCCAAACGGGAAATATTCTTCAAGTTAATGTAGAACGCAGTAGGTGATGGGCAAACAATGACAGAAACATCTAATTTGATGGAAGTAAGGAATGTATCTAAAGCTTTTGGTGAAGATTGGGAGCGTGAGCGCGTCGTTGAAAATCTTAGCCTGGATATAAAGCGTAATCAGCTAACTGCAATCGTTGGGCCTTCGGGTTGTGGAAAATCAACAGTGGTCAATCTGTTGGCGGGGTTCGAGTCTCCGGATAGCGGACAGATTATGCTGGAAGGTGTCGCCGTGTCGGGGCCGAGTAAGGATAGACTGGTCGTGTTTCAGGAAACGGCGCTGATGCCGTGGTTAAACACTTATCAAAACGTTACATTTGGTCCGAAGTTGCGCGGCGATATGCCGGCCAACTCATTAAAAGAGGCGGCTGATCGCATCATTGATACGGTGGGTCTGCGCGAGTTCAAGGACAAATATCCACTGCAGTTGTCTGGCGGTATGCAGCGTCGCGCGGAATTGGCTCGGGCACTCATCAATCAGCCGCTGGTGATGATCATGGATGAGCCGTTCCGCGGATTAGATGCAATGACCCGTCAGTTGATGCAGGAGTTTTATCTGCGTCTATGTGAAGAGGAAGCGCGAACGAATGTATTTGTCACGTCAGAACTCGAAGAGGCGATTATTTTGGCAGACAGTCTGGTGGTATTGTCGAACCGACCGACGACGGTGCGGGAGGTTATCCAAATTGATTTGCCGCGACCTCGAAATCTGAATATGTTGAGTTCGCCAGAGGCATACGACTACAAACGTCATGCGATGGAAATGCTGCATGAAGAGGCGCTTAAGAGTTTCAGTGGAACGGATTCTGGATCAGATTTTCTCAAAAGCTACGCGCAGCAACCCTAATCATGGTGCTAGTAGCGTGGATCTACAGTGCATCATTGTGGAATAAGTTGTGGGTGACTGGGAGTTGCTCCTATACAGGCCCGCGATCGTATCTCTCGCAGTTAGCGGCGCGTTGATTGCAAGTCTGGGCCCATATTTGCTCAAGAAATTCGGGTTTCCTTCCCCTAGACTCGCACGCGTCATAACACGTCTCGGTTACGCCTTGTCGTGGGCCAGCGTGGGTTTTTTCATTGCGGCAGGCTTTATTGGCAACCGTTGAAACGATCGGCATCTCACACAGGGGTAGAATTGAGCGCGAAAGGCATTAAGAGGTAAGTAGTACCGTGCTCCAGATTGAGAAGCTCTCGAAACGGTTTGGCGATGTGCAGGCCGTTGATACGGTTTCGCTCAACTTTCCTCAAGGCTCAGTTGTCGGATTTCTAGGGCCCAATGGTGCTGGTAAGACGACCACCATGCGCATGGTCTCAGGGTATCTCTTTCCCGACAGCGGTACGGTCAGCATCTGTGGTTGGGATGTTGTCCGGGACAGGAAAAATGCCCAGACGTGCCTGGGTTATCTGCCTGAGGCGCCTAACGGGTTTGCGCGATTGACCGTGCGTGAGTTTCTTTCGTTTTGTGGACAAGCGCGAGGTCTTTATAGGAAATATTTGGCATTGGCGATTGATCAGGCCTGCCAACGAATGGAGCTTGGACCCGCCTTGCATCGTCCGCTGGCGGAACTTTCGAAGGGCTGGCGCCAACGTGCCTGGTTGGCTCAGGCGATTTTGCATGAGCCGCCGGTGCTTGTGCTGGATGAGCCAACTGATGGCCTGGATCCTAATCAGAAAGAAGTAGTGCGCCGTTTGGTTCGGGAAATGGCTGTCGATAGGACTATTGTTTTATCTACACATATCCTGGAAGAGGCAGAGGAATTGTGTGACCGCGTAGTCGTCATGGCTAATGGCTGTTTGGTTGCTGATGACCCGGTCCACACGTTGCTAGATGCTTCAGGGCGTCTGGGCGCGGCTTTCGCGCGCCTGACGATAAATCATCGGTCTGTTGTAGAGGGCCCTGATCAAGGTTCGCTGAGATAAGCATATGGGGAAACTTATTCAAAGCTTGTCAGGGTTTCGTGCGGTATTTCGTCACGAGCTGCGGATGTTGTTTTTTGCTCCGTTGAGCTATCTTTTCCAAATCGCATTTTTGTTGGGACTGTCCACCTGTGTTTTTCTGGTGACGGACTTCTATGCCTCTGATGAGGCGACCCTGCGCTTGTTGCTGGTTTTTATTCCCTGGGTTTCTTTGATTTTGATTCCTTCTCTTGCTATGTCTGCCTGGGTAGATAGCCAAGCAGATCGCGGACTTGAATTGACATTTACATTGCCGGTTAGTCTGACTGCGGTCGTATTAGGAAAGTTTGCTGCAGGTTATGTTCTGTTGTTACTGACACTTGGACTGACGTTTCCTTTAGTTTTAACGCTTGGCTACCTCGGTGATCCAGATCCAGGGGTCATCATTTCAGGTTACCTCGCTTGTGCTTTGCTCTTGGGTGTGTGCTTTTCTCTAGCGCTATTCGCCGCGGCGCTGGTTCGCGAACCCGTTGGTGGTTTTGTCACGGGAGTCGCTCTGTTATTTGTCATCATGCTGTGTGGTTGGGATGTTTTCGGTCGTCTATTACGCACGACGCTGCCGCAGTGGGCTTGGGAATCGTTGGCTGCCTATAGCCCAGTGACTTGGTTGAGTAGCCTTGGGGCAGGGGTTCTGCATTTTCAGGGATTGTTCTATTTTCTCGCGACCATCTTCGTCGCACTGATGGCTACGCATTGGGTCATGCGGGCTCGTCGGGCCGGCGGTATCCGTTGTCACGTTACGCGAAGGCAAGGGGTAACGGTGCTGGCGCTTGGTGTTTTATGGCTGGTTGGGGTGCCCCTCTCATCTTATCTGCCAGGCCAGGTTGACCTGACAGCGCAGAATGAATTTAGTCTGCATGCAGGAACAAAGAAGGTGTTGGAAAGGTTGCCGCCGGGAGTTCGTGTGACGTTGTATTGGAGCGAGAGTGAAGACACGGTACCGGTCTTGATCAAGTCACACGCACGACGTATTGAGCGTTTGCTGTCGACAATGGCAGTCTTCTCGAATCTGGAACTCGCGCAGGTGGACCCTCGACCTGATACTCAGGAGGAGTTGCAGGCGCTTTCCCAAGGCATTCATCGGGTGCCAATGTCCTCTGGGGATCACTTCTTCCTTGGGTTGGCGGTCGAACACGACAATCGCACAGGGCACATAGCTTATTTGGATATCCGCCGGGATAGCCTGCTGGAGTACGACATCGCATTAGCCCTGAATGGGCTGACCCGTGAGACAACACCGAAAATTGCAGTAATCAGTCCTCTTCTGCCGTCTACATCGGCACTGTCTGGGCGTGAAGGCCTCTCCTTTATGGCCGAGCTTAAGCGTGCCTATGATGTGGCCGTAGTGCCATTCTTCAAGTCGAGCCTTCCTGATGATCTCGATGCCTTATTGCTGATAGGTACTGATATTCTGCGCGCAGACATGCTCTATCGAATAGATCAGTACGTCATGTCAGGGGGTAGCTTGATTGTGATGATTGATCCCTATACGCGGGTTAAACCAGCAAATAACGTAACCAACGCTCAGCCGTCCGCCGACATCAACGACATTTCGGATCTTCTGCAAAGATATGGTGTGACCTATCAGGGTGAGTCAGTTATTGGTGATGTGAATGTCGCTTCCGTCGTGTCTGATGATCAGCAGGGTCGTTTGAGTTATCCGTTCTGGCTACGTATTCGAGCAGCTGGACTGTCATCTACGCACCCGGCAACTGCCAACCTTAACGAAGTCTTAATGGTGGAGCCAGGTGCACTGCAGCTGGCTCCTGGCGGGGATAATACCCCTTTAATTGTTACCACTGCTAAGGCGGGTAGTTATTCGCGCGGAGAGTTTGCCGGTAAAACGCCTCGGAAACTTGCTCTAGATTTCGTTGCCGAGGGTGGTGAGCGAGTTCTGGCAGCTGCCATCAAGGGATCATTACCAAGCGCGTTTGTGCAGGCACCGGAAGGATTAAGTGGCGGTTTGCACCAGAAAGTATCGAATGGTGCACCAGCGGTTTTTGTTGTTGCCGATGTGGATTGGTTATTTGATCCCTTTTCATTGCAACAAACCAATATGGGAGGGGAGATCGTTGTCAGGCCCTTAAACGATAATCTTGCCTTTCTGCTCAATATGGTGGAGTACGCCACTGGCGATCAAGCGCTGATGGAAATCCGTTCCCGTGGTCAATTGCAAAGGCCATTTACACGCATTGCTGCACTGTTTCGGGATGCACAAGCGCGACTCCAGAATGAGGAAGCAGGTCTCACCCGCGAGGTTGCTGAGCTTGAGGCCAAAATTGGTGCAGTATCCCAAGGGTTGGGAGATGTGGAGTTTGGACAGCTCCCAGAGAATATAAAAAAGCAGCTGCGCGAATTCGAACCAAAACTTCTAACGGCAAGGCGCAATTTGCGAGAAATGCGGGCTGGTATTCGGGCAGAAGTGGATAGCCTTACCCGCCGCCTTACATTGTTCAATCTTTTGTGTGGCCCACTGATCGTGCTTGTCCTGGCATGGGTCGTGTTTCGCACTCGCAGGGCGCAAAACCAGCAGTTTCAGGTGCCAATCTAGAAGGTTCACATCTGATGGCGGTGGGGGCCGCACCAGAATCATAGGTAATCAGAAGATCGCTCAGGCCATGGCTTTTCTGTTGGCCGGCTGGTTGATCGGTCTTTGCAGGCTAGCGGCAATTTCGTCACATGAAGCGGTAAGTAAATCTGCGAATGCCTGTGCCATAGGCAATGGTGGGTTAACTGGCTCCCAGACTAGTCCGACGGGTTTACTGATTACTGGATTAGTCAGATGAATTTCTCGTGTACCAGGAAATGCATCATTGGCACGACTGAAGCCGCTAGGTACGATGGTTGCGAGAGTGCCTTGCATGACATGAAATGCCAGCTGAAAAATTGAATTGCATTCAAGCTTGGGCGAAGGATCGCAGCCAACAAGGGCAAAAGCCTCGTCCATTATCTGGCGTTCTTTCATATACGGAGACAAAAGGCACAGGGGAAGTTCTGCAACTTCTTTCCAGGTGATGCTTTTCTTTCGCGTCGATAGCATTGTTTTAGGCACCATGACGCTGAGCTGTTCCTCATACAGGGTTACCGTGTTCATTTTATTGAGCGCTTGGTCTTCCATGTAGGTGATACCGACATCAAGCTCAAAGTTGTGTAATTCATTGATTAATTTGTCCGAGCCGACAAACTGTATGTCAACTTGCACAGAAGGGTAGTTCTCGGAGAACAGTTGGTTGATCAAGGGAAGCACTGGCGAACTCATTGGCATGGCTCCGATGCGGATTTTGCCTCGAAGATTACGGCGCATGATGGCCAAATCTTCCAGCATGCTCTTTCTATCGGCAAGCAAGCGTTTGGCCCAACCCACCACACGCTCTCCCTCGGGAGTAAACCCCTGGTAGCGTTGGTGGCGTAAAATAATAGGCACGTCCAGTTCTCGCTCTAATTGCTGCAATGCGCTGGAGAGGCTGGGTTGCGACACATGACAGTAGTCTGCGGCACGACCGAAGTGACGCTCTTTTTCAAGTGCGATCAAATACTCAAATTGTCGAAGAAACATGTCATTTCCTATGGCCCGGCCAAGGAGTGGCCTGATGAGATGATGTCTTGATAGGTCAGGTCTATTATTTTACACATTTATATAAATCTATCTATCCTTTGACTTGGCTTCTTTCTCCTGATCAAAAGCAAGCAGGGAAAACATTCGCCATCATTGCCCAGACCAGTCGGACGCTGGTTTTAACTGCAGTAAGTAAACATGGAGGTTCTCTCTGGTTGGTCGATTGATTTTGGTTCCTCTGGTTTGTCCACCCATCAAGACGATCGAACCCGTTGAGTGGGAGCGTGTATAGGTGTTACTGCTTTCTGCAGCGGGGCATAGTTTGGTAGGTTCTCGGGTGGGGTGGAGCTAAAGTATCAATGCCTTTTCATCTACACCGATCCCGAGACGGGAACTAAATTGTGTTGACAACCTTCACATTCATTCTCACAACGCTCATCGCGGCAATCGTCGGTATTTTGATTGGGGCTATTGGTATCGGTGGCGTTTTGTTAGTACCAACGCTCACCTACCTGCTGGGTTTAGGGATTCACGTGGCGATTGCTACAGCAATGTTTACCTATTTATTTAGTGGTGCGGTGGGTGCTATTGAGTATGCTCGTCAGAATTCCATCCATTGGTCAATGGCAGTGTGGCTCTGTCTGGGAGGTATGCCAGGGGCCTATCTGGGCGCGGCAACGACCTGGGCCACACCCGGTGTGATATTGGAAGGTGTCATCGGTTTGCTCGTCCTGTTATCTGGCGTCCAAGCACTGCGTGGGCCATCGACTAGCACCGAGTCAGTGGTCACCCTAAAGCCGATGTCGTTGATGGCCATTGGATTAGTCACAGGGTTCGGCTCGTCTATCACGGGTACGGGTGGTCCCCTGGTACTAATTCCGATACTGATCTGGATGCAAGTGCCTATCCTCACAGCAGTTGGCTTAAGTCAGGTTATCCAGATTCCGATTGCATTGTTAGCGACGACTGGCAATCTAACGTTTGGTCACATTGAGTGGCTTATCGGATTGGGCATTGCCACATTACTCGTGTTGGGTGTGGTGGTGGGCGCTCGCATTGCCCACCGAGTATCACGTGTTGCGTTAAAGCGAATCATCGCCGTTGCCCTCTTGCTGGTGGGTGCAGCTATGTTGGTGCGTACGGCAGCTAGCTTCGTTTGACTAGAGCTATCGGTCTAATGTGGTCATTAGATAAGTGGCGAGAGAATCCCGGCAATCCAATTGTTGAGGTGACTCAATGTCGACAACAGGCGGCACTGTTTGATTTTTCTTTCATGTCACGGGCTCGACTGAGTGGTGTCGGCGCCCAGCAGTTGGTGAATAACTTTGTCTCCAGGGATGTCAGTGATATGCCGGAAAACCGTGTAACTTATTGCATGCGACTAAATCACCAAGGCTACGTCACAAGTGATTTGACCGTGTGGAAACTCGAGGGCGATGGCTACGAGGTAATGAGCGGTAACGCCGATGATATAGCAGCATTAATGTCACAACAAAGCCCGGATTGCTGCATTGATGATTTGTCCGATTCACACAGTGTATTTGCCGTCCAGGGGCCGGAATCGTTATTGCGTCTTGCAAGGTTGGACGATCTCGAGCGCCTCTTTTGTCTTGAATATTTTGAGTTTTGCGATCTTCATATTGCAGATTTACCGGTTCGCGTGGTTCGGTTGGGCTATACCGGAGAACGCGGTTTCGAGTTATTGGTCAGACGTTCCGATGCGCAAGTATTGTGGTGCTTGCTGACCCAGGAATTTCCTGTAGCCAGCTATGCCGCTATGGATATTCTTCGTATCGAGGCGGGGTTTATTCTTTACTGTAACGAATGTCCGATAGGCGTGACACCCATGGAGATGGGGCTTGCACAGTTTGCTGGCGATGAGACAGACCAGAGTTTGAGCTCGAGATTGAAGCTGGCTTGTTTTACCGCACGACATGGTGAGCGCCCCATATTGTGGCAACACCCGCAATCGAATCCCCCTCATCCCACGCGCGGAGAGATTGTGGTGACTTCGGCCTGTTTCAGTCCGTTGTCCCAAACGATTCTCGGCTTGGGTTATATCCACACAGAAGCGGTGACCGCTGGGACAACTTTTGTCGATCCTTTGGGCGAATTCGATCAGATTACACTTTGCGAACGATCATTTTTTGATCCATCCAAACGGATAGCTCGCGGTGAGTGGACTAGAGAATGTCAGCCGCTCTACTGATGCGGAATAAACAAAACAATCAACGCAAGAGGGTATGGGTATGTCAGAATCCTCACCAGCGGAAGCCACTCTCTATCGCTTGATAAACGAATACTTTTGACCAGATTTTATAGCCTGTCTAGTATGAATTAACGGCTGTATTCGATCTTGTCAGGGTACGTTCGGCAGCGGCTATATACCAACACCAAAGGAGATAACAATGTCTGACGACAAGCCCAGACGAAAGGTCACGATAAACCAACTGCGACGCAAAATGCGAGAAGGCGAGCAGATCGTCCAGATGGCTATCTATGATTATCGCAGTGCAGTGATCGCAGACCGACTCGGTATTGATATTCTCTGTGTCTCTGACACAGGCGGTATGATTCTTTTTGGGCACAAAAGCACCGTAACGGTCACGTTCGACGAGGTCATGATGATGGCTAAGGGAATTGATCGTGGCAGTCAATATGGTTTGCGTATGGTCGATATGCCGTACTGGAGTTTCCATATATCACCCGAGCAGGCAGTCGAAAATGCCGGTCGATTTGTGCACGAAGCGAATGCCGAGGTGATGAAATGTGAGGGTAACCAATACCATGCCAGGAACATTGAGGCCATCAATCGAGCTGGCATACCTGTTCAAGGGCATATCGGAATTACGCCCATGCGCATGCCTCAGTTGGGTGGGTTTTTCGCACAAGGGAAGACCGCGGTGCGGGCCCAAGAACTGGTGGATGATGCTCAGGCCATGGTGGACGCCGGATGTTTCTCGATTATGTGCGAGGTGACAAGTCAGGAGGTGAATGAATATCTGGCACAGGTTCTTCCGGTACCAGTGATCAGCCTTGGCGCGGGTCTTGGCGCACATGGAGTGCACATCATCACGTCAGATCTTATGCATTTGTATGAAGAGCATACTCCGAGACATTCCAAGGTATATACCGATCTGATCCCGATCATGGAAGACGTATTTATTCGTTATCGCGATGAGGTGAAAGCGCAAATCTATCCTGGCCCAGAACATACGGTGTTCATGACTGATGAAGAGGCGTTGAAGTTTGCTAAAGCTATGAAGTGGGATTACAAGCTGGCCCAGCTTGACGCCAAAGCCAGTGCAGCGGGGAAAAAGAAGACGCGCAAGAAGACATCGTTGCCGGCGAAAAAGCCGGCCGCTAAAAAGCGAACTGCTAAGAAAGTGGCAAAGAAAAAGACAAAAAAGAAATCATCGTAGAGCGACTGTAAGGGAACTCGCACCCGCCTTATGTGGCCGCGCATTTTGGCGGGTGTCGCCTTAGTAGTGGGTCGTTGAGCGGGTGATTCAGACAGGGTTTGTCTTTTTTTGTTGAATTGTTAGTCAGCTGGAGCCTTGTTCTGCGCTGTCAACGTGGTCTTTAGCGGTATATCAGACGGGCCAATGCATGGTAATTGCCAATGACTATCAAACTATTGATTTGAATGATTTTACAAATGGGATTCCTCTCTCTTTAATGGGGGTATAAGACGGATCGTTTTCAAACATGATAGCGGACGGTAGTGCCGCCAATAACAAAGGAATGAGACGCCATGCCAGCTAGAAATGGAAAACAGTGGGCGAACGTACCGGGGAAACTTGGCTCGGGAGAGTACGTTGACAGTCGCATCTATTCTGATCATGCCATCTTCGAAGAGGAGATAAGCAAGATCTTCCGTAAGGTCTGGATGCCGGTCTGCCATGAGTCTGAATTACCTGATCCGTTTTGTTTCAGGACCACTACCGTAGCTCGTGAGCCGATCATGGTTGTGCGTGGCGGTGATAACGTTGTCAGAGCGTTTCTCAATGTCTGCCCGCATCGGGGTAACATGATTGAGAACAGGCCGTCAGGATCTTTCGAAGAAGGTTCTCCTTCAGGCGCCCCCAAGCACATGACCTGCATGTTTCACGCCTGGCAGTTTGATATGAAAGGTAACTGCGTTCATATATCCCGTGCGACAGAGGGTTACCAGGACCGGTTGGAGTGCAGTGATGTTGGTTTGCGTCGGTTACGGTGCGAGGTTAAGTACGGAGGTTTTGTCTGGGTGACGCTTG
>Ga0114932_10005509_pt1 | contig 11204 bp, 12 predicted proteins | sample 2SBtaG_2_FD_87286 | JGI IMG/M metagenome (GOLD analysis project Ga0114932, IMG submission 87286) | Deep subsurface microbial communities from Kolumbo volcano to uncover new lineages of life (NeLLi) - 2SBTROV12_ACTIVE470 metaG | ecosystem: Environmental > Aquatic > Marine > Volcanic ... | reverse complement strand
TAACCTTTTTTTTCAATACTAATGATGAAACAATAGCGGAACCATTACCCACATGTATTTCTCCTGGGGATCAGCCCAAATACGATCCTATTGCATTTCATGACTATCAAGTTAGTTACCTAGATGGTAATTATATTTACAGTAAGGATAATAATTAATTTAATTATAATTGGACTAAGCGTATATAAATCAATAACGTATATTTTTAAATAATCGTAATGAATATATATAATAAATTGGGAGAAAAGAATGTTTAAAGTTAAGACGGGTTTAATGTTTGCATTGGCTTTTAGTATTGGTTTGGCTAGTTCAGGCATTGCCACTTATGCAAAGACACTGGTGGTAGCTGCAGCTAGTAATCCTGGCGGTTTAGCAGTTTTCGTAGCACAGGATAAAGGGTTTTTTGCTAAAAATGGTGTTGATGTAAAAGTTGAAATTAGAAATACTGGATCAGCTTTATCAAAAGGTTTACGAGCGGGAGAGTTTGATTTTGCTCCAGCGGCTTTCACTAATTTACCGGCAGCTCTTGAACGAGGCCTAAACGTAAGAGGTATTGTTGGATATGTAGGTGCTGCATATTCAAAAACGACAGCTGATAAGGTAATGGCTCTGATAGCAACAAAGTCTTCTGGAATAAGTAGTGTTGCGGATTTAAAAGGTAAGAAAGTAGCAGTAACATTTGGTTCAACTGGAGATGCTTGGCTGCTTCAGGCACTAAAAGAAGTTAATTTAACAAGAAATGATGTAGAGCGTATAAACACACGTCCACCAAGTTTGGTGTCTGTACTAGATACAGGAAGTGTCGATGCATTGGTAGCATGGGAGCCATTTAATTACCGGGCACTAAAGAAAGTTTCTGGTTCCAAAGTAATTAAAAGGGGTGGAGACTTAGTTTGTTTTTGTGCCTATCTGCATGGAAACCCAGATAGAGTATACAAGGATGAAGCTGCAACTCAAAAGTTTGTAGACTCTATAGCCGAAGCAGCATCTTACGTTCGCAATCCTAAAAATAGAGATGAAGTGGCAGAGATTGGAACAAGATTTGTTAATATGACCAAAGAAGAGGTCTTAAGTGGTCTTGATTATTGGGTTTATGATCCTCGTATAGGTCCTAATACTGCAAAAGCATTTAGTGGAGCAGTTGATCTATTAATATCTCAAAAGAAAATGAAGAAAAAGTATGATCCTGCTAAATATCTGGATTCTAAATTCATTGAATCAACAATGAAACGCCATCCAGAGTGGTTTTCGGATCTTGGTAAGTAGGCAACACTGATATAGTTTTATAAAGCAGTTTGTTAAATCTGTGGCGGACGCAGTTTTTCTGCGTCCGCCCATTTAATTGGAAGTGATATGTCAGTCGAAGCTAAACTTATTGTTGAGAATTTAAGTCACCATTATCCTGATGAGTATACAGGGGAGTCGGTGCACGCATTAGAAAAAATAAATTTAGAAGTTTTTGAAAATGAGTTTGTCGCAATTGTTGGTCCTAGTGGATGTGGTAAGACTACTCTATTGAATATTATTGCGGGGTTACTTCCTTATCGTGAAGGAAAAGCTACCGTCGATGGTATCTCTATTGAAGGCCCGGGTCCTGACCGAGGAGTAGTTTTTCAAGAGCACGCTATTTTGCCATGGAGAACTGTAGCCAGAAATATAGGTCATGGTCTAGAACTGCGACGTGTGGCTAAAGACGAAATTAGACAGAGGGTTCAGGAATACATTAATTTAGTTGGTCTTACAGGTTTTGAAGATCGTTACCCGCATGAGTTATCAGGTGGTATGAAACAAAGAGTGGCGGTAGCACGCACGCTGTGTGCAGATCCAGTTATTATGCTGATGGACGAACCTTTTGCTGCTGTCGATGCCCAAACACGAATTACATTACAAGACGAACTTAATCGAATTGTAATGGCTACTCGAAAAACAGTTTTATTTATTACTCACTCTGTTGAAGAAGCGGCTTTTCTAGGTGACAGATGTATAGTCTTTTCACGTAGGCCAGGCGAAATAAAAACAGAAATAAAAATAGATATTCCCCGAGAGGAAAGAGTGTGGAAAGACATGGGAACAAACCCTAAATTTACACACGCGAGGGACGAAATACTCAGACTGGTTCGTCAGGAGGTGACCAGTGATGATGAAGGTTAGGTCATCGGTTACACGTACACATAAATTAAAAAAATTTGCTACAGACGGAGCTGGAAGATTAATTATATTTATGGCTTCTGCAATTTTGGTATGGGCATTCTTTTCTTTTTTTATAATCGAAAGACCAGATAGATATTTGCCATCACCTCTAGCTGTAATACTTTCTTCAGCAGACATGATATATAAGGGATCTTTGCTGAGCTATTACTCTGATACATTAACTCGTCTCATATTCGGAGGCTTGGTAGGTATTTTAATAGGTATTCCAATTGGCTTGATGCTCGGTTTAAACCGAACAATTGCCGATATGTTTTATCCATTAATGAATTTCTTTCAGTCTGTTTCAGGTATTGCTATTTTCCCGGTAGTTGTAATCTGGTTCGGTAATAGTGATACCACTGTGATGATTGTTATTCTCTACACTAGCTTCTTTCCAATAGCTTTCAACGTACTATCCGGGGTTAGAGCAGTACCCGTCCGTTACATACAAGCAGCCAGAACACTAGGAGCGTCAAGATTACAGATAGTACGTGATGTTTTACTTCCTGGAGCAATGCCTTCTGTAGCAGTTGGAACACGTTTATCGGTTGGGTTTGCTTGGCGTGCAGTTATTGCTGGAGAAATGTTAGCAGGGCGTCCAGGTCTAGGAAACATGATATTTTCGGGGCAAGAACTTGATAACACCGCTATAATTCTTCTGGGCATGGTTATGATTGGTATAACATGGATAATACTTGATCACTACCTTTTGCGACCTCTTGAAGCCGACACTATCGAAAGATGGGGGCTTGTACAAAGATGAAAATTTTTTATAATTTATCTATTGCCTTGCAGAAAAGGTTTGGACGCCAGAGATTACGTAAACTCATACTTGGATCTATTCCCTTTATAGTATTAATTATTTTGTGGGAACTAAACACCCACTTTGTTTGGTATGATCCTATTGAGATACCTCCTATCTCCGCCATGTGGGAGTCAATATTTTGGCTGCAATCTGACTGTCCCGGTTTTATGGCTGCGATGCAAGGACACAATGACTGTAATCTATCAAATAATATTATGTCTTCCATAGGCAGGGTTATTTTAGCAGGATTTGTAGGAATTCCTTTAGGAATTGCTTTTGGGATATTAGCTGGTGTTAATAGGACACTTTCAGGTTATTTAGAACCAGTCGGTATATTCATGAACTCAGTTTCCGGTATAGCATGGATTCCATTAGCAATAGTTTGGTTCGGAGTTGGCTGGGAAACCACCTTATTTATAATGTTAAATACTATATTTTGGTTGATCTTTTTTAATACGATGATGGGCGTTCGTGCGGTACCAAAAGTTTTGGTGCAAGGAGTCCAAACCCTTGGAGGGTCAAGGTTAGATACTGTAAAAGCTGTTTATCTTCCTGGGGCAATGCCATCAATAATTACAGGTATGCGTATGTCTCTAGGTTTTGGATGGCGTGCTCTTATAGCTGCTGAGATGATTGGAGGAGATAGTGGCTTAGGGTTTATGATCTTTGTATCTGCTTCAGAATTTAAAAGTGAAGAGGTGTTTTTAGGTGTTATACTAATTTCTATTATTTACTTAATATCTGACAGATGGCTACTAGTTCCTCTTGAAAAATGGACTATAGAGCGCTGGGGATTAGTATGGAAACCAACCTGATATGACTACTCAAGAACTTGACGAAATTCGTCCTTTAAAAAAACGGCGTGCCTGGTATAGACGTCGTGATGTCCTGTTTATTGGATTTGTAATATTAATTTGGGTGGTAAGTACTGGATATGAACAATTATCTGGTCCTTCGCGAATTACTGAGAAGTTATCGATGGAACTGCAGAAGAATCCTAAATATCTTGATTTATTAGTCACAGCTAATTTTCCTCCTGAAAGGTTTCATACTAATGTTTATAATACATTAGGAATTCAGAGAGGCACTGAGGGATCAACAACGTTATTAGTGAAAGTTTCTCCCTCAGATGTACGTTGGATTTCTCAACAGTACTGGATAAAACGTATTGATTTGGCAGAAACGAAGAAAAAATAAATTAGTCTTTAGGGAATATAGCAAGGCTAGATTTTAAGAAATCCAAGATTCAATTTTAGCATATACAGATTCTGCTTCTGGTCCGTTTAGGCCTGGCATGTCTTTTTTAACTGTAAGCCCATTTAAAGATTGTAAATAAGCAAGGTGACAATAACCCTCTGGAAACATGTCTAGTAAATTTGAATCTAGGGTAATTGATTTTGTTGTGTCTACGGGGTCTAATCGATCTTTCTCATAAATGCCCTTACGCCATACAAGCCCCCAATTATTATTTCGTTTTTCAAACAGATCACAAAATCTGATTGTACATGTAACATCACATAGTACATCGTGGATTATTGCTCTTTGGCCTATAGTAGCTCTTGTTTGTGCGGCGGCGCGGTTTCCATTTATATCTATCGCACTTCCTCCCATAATATGCTGCACTGCTAAACCATTTTTGTGTGATTTCTTTGCTTGATCGATAAATTCGTCTATTGGTCCTTGAAACATAGTCGCAGACATGTATCCATCGTCATGCCACAAAGATCTAAATTTTTTCCAGTTACCCGTATCTCTCCATATAGCCCAGTTATTTATTATTTCATTGATCATTTGTCGTTCTAAAAATTCGCTGGGCATACTGTTAGCTCCTTTAATAATTGAGGTCTAATAATTAGCCATTTATGAAAAGTATATTGATCTAATATTTATTAATCTTATGATTATCCAGATAACTAAATAAAAACTATAAATTAATCCAATAATATTACCTGAGAGTTATAAAATGATAAATTTGAATACTAACCCGCTCTCCCTTTTCGATATATCCAATAAATCAGCATTGATCATAGGTGCTGCTGGCACTTTTGGTCGTGCTGCATCTAAAGCCCTCGCTGCGGCCGGGTGTGACTTAACAATTGCTGATAAAAATATTGAAGATTTAGAAAAACTATCTAAAGACCTAGAATTACAAAAATCAAATCCAACTATTGTTGATAAGTGGCCTGACACGGAGGCAAATGCAAAACTAATTATTGAAGAAGCAGCTTCGGCTAGTAATTCATTAGACCTCATGTTTATCGCACTAGGTACAAATGATGTGGGTTATATTGAGGATCAAAAATTTGAGGATTGGAGAAAAGTAATGATGGCCAACCTTGATTTATATTGGTTAGCCTGTCAGGCAGCTGGGCGTCAGTTTGCTAAACAGAAAAAAACTCATACCCGAAATAAAGTAGTAGTTGTTTCATCTACCCGGGGACGTCACGGTTTGCCAAATGGTTATACGGGATATTGTGCTTCTAAATCTGGACTTGATGGAATGGTTAAGGCCCTAGCTTGTGAATGGGGCGCTAAGAATAGCAATATAAATGCTATTGGACCGACTGTATTTAAATCACCTTTAGCTGAGTGGATGTTTTCTGATGAAGAGCCTGGTAAATCAACAAGAGATAAGATGTTAGAAAGGGTGCCTTTAGGAAGACTTAGCCACACAGATGATTTAATTGGAGGTCTAATATATTTATTATCTCCTGCGTCTGAATACGTTACTGGCCAAACACTATATATAGATGGCGGCTATACTGCTGAATAGGTTATGGTGGATAAATTAACTAACAATCAATCAGTAAAGAATATTGTTATTAAAGGCCAATTTATTGCTCCAGGTTAGTTTTGTATAATAGGAATTAAAATTAAATGCTAATTCATTTAATAGAATTATATAGCTAAATGACTGAAGTGCGGAATGGTCCTGGTACAGCCCTAGGAAATTTACGTGGAACGGGTTGGATGCTTCTTACAGGTTTTTTCTTCGTAGGAGTGACTGGCTTGGTCCGTTATTTGGGGACAGATATGAGCCCTATCCAGGCTGCCTTCATAAGATATTTGTTTGGTTTTATTCTTATGATTCCAGTTTTATTACGCCTTGAGAAATTAAGACCCTCGACTAAAACTCTTGGTCTACATGTGTCTCGCGGTCTGCTTCATGCAGTTGGCGTGTCTTTATGGTTTTTTGCGATGGCAAGAATACCAATAGCAGAAGTAACTGCCCTTGGCTTTTTGTCACCTATATTTACCACTTTAGGGGCGGCATTATTTTTAGGAGAAAAATTACGTATTCGTCGGATTGGAGCCGTTTTAATTGGATTTGGTGGGACATTAGTTATTCTTAGACCTGGTTTTGAGGCTATTAGTATTGGATCACTGGCCCAAGTTGCTGCTGCGCCCGTATTTGCAGGCTCTTTCTTAATAGCGAAAAAGCTTACTCAATCTGAATCCTCAACGTCCATCGTAGCATATTTATCAATTATTGTTACAGTCATTCTTTTACCACCAGCATTATTATCCTGGAGAACTCCAACTTTGACCGAGTGGACTTTATTATTATTTGTAGCTGCACTTGCTACCGCAGGACATTTAACAATGGTTAAAGCTTTTGAATGCGCAGAAATTACTGTTACACAGCCAGCTCAGTTTCTACAGTTAGTGTGGGCAACATTACTAGGCCTAATAGTGTTTGGAGAAGAACCTATTATATGGACTTGGGTCGGAGGCGCTATTATAGTAGCAAGCGCGACTTATATAGCCCATAGGGAAAGTCGCAAATAATTATTAGGTGTGAATATTTTTAATAAAATATCGAATTGTATAATGAAGCTATATAAGAATTTGCTAGTCACTTTTAATTATACCAAAGAATAATAAGGGGAGGTACATGCAAAAGCTTGATGTTACGGTTGAGAATTTAGAAAATGGAGGACTTATTCCAGCTGAATTTGCCTTTGGGGTGCCAGCTGAAGATGAATTATTTACTTTTGGCCCAAATATAAGTCCTGAAATTAAGTGGAATCCTGGTCCTGAAGGAACTAAGTCCTATTGTATAATAATGCATGACGCGTCTGTACCAACTGTTTTTGATAACGCTAACCAAGTTGGAAAAACTATTTCGGCAAATCTAGCTAGAATGGATTTCTATCATTGGGTGTTAATAGACATTCCTAAAGAAATAATTTGTATACCGAGAGGATCAGAGTCGACATCTGTAGTAGCTAAAGGCAAACCAATCGGTCCAGTTCCTTATGGTATACGAGGGGCCAACGATTTTGGTATGTTCATGGCTTCTAATGAAGAAATGTCTGGAAATTATGGCGGCTATGATGGACCGGCGCCTCCTTGGAATGATGAAATTAAGCACGAATATTATTTTACTGTATATGCACTAAATAAAGAAAGTGTTGGGCTAAGCGGACTATTTGGAGGTAAAGAAGTCATAAGTGCTATAGACAAACATATCATAGCACAGGGAAGTGTTATGGGTTTATATACGCTTACTCCAAATCTAATGTAATTCTTTAATTTAGGTCCGTATTATTATAGCTAACTAGATTAGTTTTATATTCGCTGCGCTGTACGGACCCATGGGATACTAACCTCACACGAGAAGAAAATACTAACTTATCACGTATTGCTTTTTCGATATTTGATGCTAATTCCTCTTTATTAACTGCTGTTTGTTTTTCTGCCAGTTCTACTTCGACTAGTATGGGTGGGCTTTGTTTAACGCCTGCTTGTTGCAATTTTACTAGAATTATTCCACTAACTAACGGTTGAAACTCACTAACCACTTCTCGTATAGCACTAGGAAATACATTTACTCCTCGTACTATAATCATATCATCAGTTCGTCCTAAGCACTTTACTCTATTTCCGGTTCGACCGCTTTTTACTAAACCTGTTTTGATTATAACATGATCACGGCTTCTAAAGCGCAAAAGTGGCGCAGCTTCGTGCTGTAAATGTGTATAAACAAGTTCACCAGTGGCTCCATCTTCCATTTTAATAGATTTTCCATTGTTTGGATTAATAAGTTCTACATACACAAAATCCTGAGCACAAAAATGCATTCCCTCTTGCTCAGTTGACTCACCCCACATCGAAATCGATATATCTCCGACACCCATAACCTCATAAACTTTCGAGTTAAAAGCTGTTTGAAGCTTATGACGTACCGCTGTTTCACTAGCTCCTGGTTCACCTCCGCATACCAATGTCTCTAGTCCACATTTAGCTGGATCAATACCTAATGAGCTGGCTATCTCAGCAATATATAGTAAAAACGATGGAGTTCCTGGCATGGCATTTGGTTTAAATCTCTGTAGAGATCTAATTAGTCTTTCGGTATTGCCCGTGCCTATAGGTATAAGGTTAACGCCTAAACTTTGAAGCGATTCACCTACAGCACCAGCAACAAAAGGCCCTGAATTGTAAGTGGTTAAAACTCGGTGGTGAGGTTTTATACCAGCAGCTGTGTACGCGCGTTTAGAGGTTAATATCCAACAGGCTAAATCATTCCTGGTAAGAGGTATATACATGGGTGTACCTGATGTTCCACTAGTGGAATAAATTCTGGCTATATTTTCAATGGGGGCGGCCCAATGTGAAGCTGACACTATTGCTTCAGATTGGCTCTTTCTAAGTTCGTCTTTGGTAGTGAAAGGAAGTTCCTCTAGATTATCTAGCCCTCCGACGGACTTAGCACTTTTGAAGCCTGATTTTCTCAATTTATTTCTATAGAAATTAGAATTCTCAAACAGATAAACTATCTGTTTATTAAATAACTTTTCGTCAATTAACTTCTGTTCGCTCAGGTTTCTTGTTTCTACTTTTGGGTCGTAAATTTCTATATTCAATTTATTCGCCATCGTACTCAATTGGGTTAGAGCCGTAATGTGACATTAGAAAACCAATTGGACGATTTTGTTCCTCATTTAAGTGGCCAATTAATCCCAGAGTTCTAGCGAGAATAGGTATACCTCTGACTGCACCTTTGGGCACTTCAAGATCGAGTAATATAGCGGCCATTGGTCCCGTTAAATTCATAGGCAGCGGTTTGCCCCATACTTCTTCAACTACGGCTGGAAATTCTCTTAAAAGAGAAACGTACAAACCGCTTGCATTACGTTGATCTGCTAGTTGTAAAACTCTTTCGGCCCTTGGATCAATTGGATGGTGAATAGGGTGACCAAATCCCGGAAGGAATTTACCAGAATCTTTGTATTCATGACCCACTAATATTGCAGCCTCTTTTGATGAATAACTTTTACTCTCTATAAGAAAATTGGTTCGTTCTAGCATGTCTGCGCATTGTTCTGCACTTCCTAGAATCACTGACCCAACGCCTAATATACCAGCAGCTACAGCACCTTGGAGAGCCTCTGGGGCTGCAGCTAAAGTCATGCGTGCAGCTTGTACGCTGGGTACTAATCCATGTTCTGCAAGGGCAATAATAAGAAGATCCAGAAAGAATTTCTGGTTATCATTAGGTTCACTTCCAGTTAGATGAAAATAAAAAAATTCAGCTATCGACATATTTCCCATCAACTCATTACACAGATCCTTACCGCGTATAGTAATAGAAGACGCGTCTGAAGTTTCTATAGCGGTTTTTGATTCACCTTTTTTTCCAATTAGCATGGCTTATTGCCTTCTAGTTAACGTAATAGTGTTCTAAAATTTATAATTATTTTTTAATATAATCCCTTTTATCACAAAAACAGATTAAAATATTACTCTAAAAAAAATCTAGGGTAATTTAGAACCTTTCTTGACTCCACCCATACATCCTAGCTTAAGATGATATATATCATTTTAACTATTGGTTGATATAACGTTAAGCGACTTATTCAGGAGTGCTAAGCTATGGATTATGGGATGTTTGCAATGCCACTTCGCCCACCGGGTGGAGATGTAACTAAAGAGTATCATCAAGATGTTGAGACCTTTGTCCTCGGCGATAAGCTTGGTTACAGTGAAGGATGGATGGGAGAGCACTTTACCATTCCTTGGGAACCTGTTCCAGCATCCGATCTATTTGCTGCTACGGTTTTTGCTCAAACTGAACAAATTAGAGTGGGCCCTGGGGTTGTTCTTTTACCAATGCATGACCCACGTTTAGTAGCTTTGCGAATAGCCTATCTAGATCATCTTTCAAAGGGCCGACTGAATTTTGGAATTGGGGCTGGCGGAGCACCTACAGACTTTCAATTTTGGAATATTGATTATAAAGAGGGAGAGCATAGGGCGCGGATGCGGGAATCCATTGATGTAATCAAAAGACTTTGGAAAGAAGAAGATGCATTTGAGCATAATGGTAAATTTTGGCAGTTTAAGGTGCCAGAACCCATGATGCAGGTGCCCCTCTATCACCACGTAAGACCTTATCAGGATCCACATCCACCGATTGCCGTGGCTGGATTACATAAAGCATCAGAGTCTTTGTTTACAGCTGGCGAGCAAGGTTGGATTCCTATGAGTATAAATTATCTGCCTGCCGTAAATTTAATTACACATTGGGAAGCTGTCTGTGCTGGAGCTAAGAAAGCTGGAAGACCTGTACCTAGCCGCAGTAGCTGGCGAATAGCCAGAGAAGTTTACGTGGCAAAGACTGATCAAGAAGCTAGAGATCATGTGCTCAACGGCCCGATTGCGGCTGCTTATACAGACTATATGTATAATATTTTAAGGTCTCTAGGTGCCGTTGATTTATATAAAGATGATCCGGATATGCCTGACGAAGCGCTTACGGCAGAATATGTATGCGATAAGATATGGATCGTTGGCAGCCCCGATACTGTGGCAAGTAAATTGGAAAAGCTATATAATGATGTTGGCGGATTTGGAACAGTTCTGCAGATACAATATACTTACGAGCCTTTTCAACAATGGAAAGACAATATGCAATTATTTGCTAGAGAGGTAATGCCTGGCCTAAAACATTTGGTTCCAGAGGAAACGACTTCAGTAGCTGCACAATAACTATACAGAACTGCACTATGTATTAGGAGAATTTTTCATGGCCGTCACATCTGAATCCCATGTTTCTGTGACGGATGAAGTGATGCGCTGTATTGCGGATGAAGAGATACCGATAATTGATGTTGGTAGTTATCTAAATGGTGATTTAGGGGCCCGAGATCAGTTAGCGGTTGATCTTAGGGCTATACAAGAAAGCCTAGGTTTTTTTGTTATT
>Ga0114932_10005506_pt1 | contig 11209 bp, 13 predicted proteins | sample 2SBtaG_2_FD_87286 | JGI IMG/M metagenome (GOLD analysis project Ga0114932, IMG submission 87286) | Deep subsurface microbial communities from Kolumbo volcano to uncover new lineages of life (NeLLi) - 2SBTROV12_ACTIVE470 metaG | ecosystem: Environmental > Aquatic > Marine > Volcanic ... | reverse complement strand
GCCGCTCACCACCTCGTTGACCGAGGTGTTGTGGGTGCCGTAGTCGTAGTACGAAAACAGCGGATATGCGGCACCGAGGTACATGTACATCAGTGCGGGTCCGCCACTGGGTCCTCCATCCACGTCGATACCGATGGTGTCGCCATTCTTGGGTCCGTAGCCCACAGCGCGGCTGCACGACAGGTCTGAAGGCTCGTTCACCAACGTGTTCTGCACGGAGCGTCCGAGCTCAAACTGGTAGTCGCAGCTCACGCAGTCGACGGCGACGGCTGTGGAGTAGAGCTTGTAATCAAGGGCGCATGCGTCGCCTGTGGGCACAGTCAGGCGCTCAAGGAACTGGCCGGTGATGCCGTCGCTGTTCATGCAGCCTTCGAAGTGGAAGCTCCAGTTGACCGTCTGGTCCCACGCATCAGGGACCGGGGAGGGTGCAGCGCTGACGGCCGGCCACAGGTCGATGGCTGGGCAGCCGGCGATGACGAGTCCGGGATCGGTGTCGGTGTCTGTGTCGGTGTCCGAATCGGTGTCCGAATCGGTGTCTGTGTCGGTGTCCGAATCGGTGTCTGTATCGGTGTCTGTGTCCGAATCGGTGTCTGTGTCCGAATCAGTGTCGGTGTCCGAATCGGTGTCGGTGTCGGTGTCCGAATCGGTCTCGACATCCTCGGAATCAATGTCTCCCTGAGTGACGCACGCCAGCGGGATTGCAGCGAAGCAGGCAATCAGACACAGGCGGAACATGAGCACTCCTTGGCACGCGCGGGCGGTACCCCATTAGGCCACGGATGATGGCTGTTCGCGACCCCTACGAGGTTCTTGGCGTTCCTCCGGACGCGACGGATGCCGACATCAAGAAGGCATACCGAAAAGCCGCGCGGGAGTGGCACCCGGACCGAAATGCAGACCCTGAAGCCGAAGCGCGCTTCAAGGAAATCGGAGCTGCGTGGGAGGTTCTGTCCGATCCCGCCCAGCGTGCTCAACACGATGGCCGAGTCTTGCGGGCAGCGTCTGGGCAGCTGCCTGAGGAGTTCCTGGACGCCGTCGAGACGGCCATTGACCGGGCGGAATCATGGGTCGTGCGCGGAGTGCTGCCCCACTACGTTCAACACTACTGGCGGGGCAATGGCTGCGAGATGGCCGCGCGGCTGGTTGCGGACCTCGAGCAGCTTGGCGACCCAAGCGCCCTGCAGCCCAGCTTTGGCTGGCTGGCCAACATGCGAACCGGTCGACTGCTGCGCAAGGTTGTTGTGCTGCTCGATCCGTACCCGACCTCACGGGTCTCGGCTCTGTACATGGGTCGCATCTGGCAGATCCGCGTCTCGCCGATGGCCCTGTGGCGAGCCGGATTCCGCGACTCGACCGACATCGACGATGCCGTACTGCGCGTGGTCCTGGCCAGGTTCGCGCAGCTGGTCAGCGTCGGCCGCACGGTCGACGGCAATGTCGAGGCCGCGCGGGTCCGAGATGACGAAGCCATCGTGCTGATGCGGTGGACGGTGCTTGGATACGCGGCATTCTTCGGGCTTATTTTCGCCATGCTCTACTCGGGCTACACCTCGAAATAGACGCTGCTACACGCTGCTACAAATGTGCAGCACATCGCTCCATAGGGTGCCGGTACCCCTTTTGGAGGTGTCTATGCGCCGCTGTGTTCTGGTTGCCCTTCTTGCCCTGTCCACCGCCTGCACCGGCGGCGACATCGTGTTGATCCAAGTCTCTGATGACCCCGTGCTCGACACCGGCACACCGCTCACCGAAGACACTCTCGATACAGGGACCGAGGCGGTGGTCGACGACGACCCCGTGCTCGACACCGAGGAAGACGACACCGCCGAGCCTGTCGACACTGAAGAGCCGGAGGACACCGCTGCTCCGGTCGACATGCCGGTGGTCGCAGAAGACCTGACTGTGCCCGGCGAGTACACAGTGACGGTGCCCACGGGCGAGTCGCGCATGACCGTCGCACTGTGGGGCGGTGGTGGCGGTGGCGGCAACCAGCAAGGAGCCACTGGTGGTGGCGGCGCCTACGTGAGTGTTCAGATTCCCGTGACCCCCGGCGAAGTTCTTGATGTCTGGGTCGCCGAGGGCGGCGGTGCATACGGAGACGGCGGCGGAGCCAGCTATGTGCTGCGCGGGGGCACTCCGTTGGTGGTCGCTGCTGGCGGCGGCGGCGGCGGCAGCGATGGATGCTCCGGCTGCAAGGACGGCGGCATGGGTGGTGCCGGTGGCATCGTGCACGGGCAGACCGGCCAGGACTTGCTGACCGGATTCAGCGGCTATTGCGAGTCGGCGACAGGCGGCCAAGGCGGTTCTGCAGTCGCTGGTGGCGTCGGTGGCGTGCCGAACGGAACGGCGGACTACCAGTGCGTGGGGCAGTCAGGCGCCGCGAATGCGGGTGGTGCTGCGAAGGGCAACTGGGGCAGCTGTGCGGTCGGCGGTGCCGAGACCTGGCACTCCGGTGGAGGGCAGGGCAATGGCGGCGGCGGTGCCGGCGGTGCGGGCTACTACGGCGGCGGCGGTGCGGGCTTCATCTGGACCTATTGCAGCGGCGGCGGCGGCGGCGGCTCGTCCTACTCCGATGCTGCGAACACCGGCACGGTGCTAGACGCAGGCAACTGGCGAGACCAGGGCTCGTCGGCCACCAGTGGTGGGGCCGGCTACGGCGGCGATCGCATCGCTGCGGGTGCGGACGGCCGAGTCATCGTCAGCTGGTAGTTCGGCTCAGTCCGCCTTGCCGTCCGGCAACAACAGCGCGCCGTACGCCACCAGTGCCGGGATGCCGGGGTAGAGCAGCAGTGCGGCTTGCGGATTGAGCAGGTCTGCAGGCGAGTTGCCGTCGAGAAACAGCGCGACCGGCACGGTGCCCAGCATGGCCACAGCGGTCCAGGCGAGGCGCCCACCCGCTGCCGAGAACAGGGCCAACAACAGGTAGATCAAGCAGATGATCAGCGTCCACTCGCTGAATCGGTAGGCATGGGGCTGCAGGATGTAGACCTGCAGGTTCACGCTGATGATGGCTGCGACGAGTCCCAGGCAGGCGAAGGAGACGAAGTGTCCTCGGGTCCAGGGCCGTCGCTGCTCGTCTTGTGCGTTGTCCATGGCTAGCTATCCTGCGGGTTGGCGTGCATAGCCCGCTCGAGCAGCCGCCACGCCATGCGCGTGTCTTGAACCGGATTGGGTCGGATGGCGGCCAAGCGCGAGGCAGCGCCAGCACGGTCGCCTTCGGACAGCAAGGTGACGCCGTCGGCCACATCGAGGAAGCCGGACCAGACGGCCCCGGAATCGACCTGTCGTGCGGTATTCAGAGCGGCTCGGGCCTCACCCGCGTGGCCGGCGCCGGCCTCGGCCATGGCCAGGTAGCCGAGGCTGAGCGCTTCAAAAGAGCGGGCCCGCAGCTCTCGAGCAGTCTCGGACGTGCTTCGAAGCAGGGCAGCGGCCTGTGCTGGATGTCCCCGCAGCAGGGCGAGGATGGCCCGGTTGGCGTGCACGGCGCACATGCCCAGGCGGCTGGCGTGTTCGGTGTGCAGGGCTTGGGCGTGGTCCAGGCGCTGCTCGGCGAGCTCGAGCCGGCCCTGTTCGAGGGCGAGGGAGGCCAGATTCGCGACGCACCAGCCCTCTGCGGACCGATCGCCCAGGGCCCGCACCATCGCGTGTTCTCGCTGCCCGAGTGCTTCGGCGGCGTCGAGATCGCCGGCGGCCAGCTCGAGCTGCACTTGGTCATGCAGCAGCAGCGCCTCGACCCGTCGGCTGCCGGTGTGGCTGACCGCGGCCATGCCCAAGCGGTGGTGGTGGCGTGCCTCGTCCCAGCGGTGGGCTTGTCGAAAGCGGGCGGCCAGGTTGGTGCGTGCGGTCGCTTCGAACTGGATGGCGCCCGCGGCAAGGAACGTGGCCAGCGCCTGTTGGTGCAGCTGTAGGGCTCGTTCAGCTTCGCCGCGATCGGCATGAATCAGGCCCAGAATGGTCTGGGCCCGACCCCGCTGCACTCCTGGCTCGGGCTGTGCATCGAGCACCTGCTGCAGCCACTGTGCGGCCTCGTCGGTCTGGCCCAGTCGCCGCAGGTTCGCCCCGAGCTCGACGCGGACTCGCTGGGATTGTTCGGTCGGCAGTTCCTGGGCGATCAGCCATCTCAGCTCGTCGACGGCCTCGGTGTAGTTGCCCAGGGTGCGCCGAGCGTGGGCCCGCTCCAACCGTGCGGCGTGAATGAGCTCGCCATCGCCAGTGGCGGTTGCGTCGAGGACCGCGCGCTCCAGCAGTGCTTGCAGCATCGACCACGGTCCGCGCAGGGACACGATGGGGGCGAGTGCTGTGGCCAGGCGTGCGCCTTGTAGGCTGCCCGCCTCGGTCGCTTGCCACGCCGCCAGCAGGTTGGCTCGCTCGCGAACGACGGTGTCGGCTACATGCGGGGCTTGGGCTCGGTGCAGCACGGTCGCGTGGTGCTCGGCCTCTGTCATGGCCCATCGCAACCACCGAGGACGGGCCTGGGCGATGGGTCGGGCCGCTTGTGGGTGAGCAAGCACGAACTCGCGGATCGCCCCATACAGACGCAGTCTTGGCTCGTCTCCCGCATCATCCAACCAACAAAGAGACCGGTCACAGAGCGTGGCCACCGCATCGATCACACCCGGTGCTGTTGGGTACGCACGCAGGTCCACGGCGGATTCGGCGGCGCTCAAGGTGAAGCCATCGGGCAGCAATGCGCACTGCGCCAGAGCAGAGCGCTCCCAGGGCTCGAGCAGCTGCCAGGACCAGTCGATGGCCGCGTGAAGGGTGCGGTGGCGCTGAGGCCGATCGGCTTGGGTCGAGGACAACAGGGTTGACGATGAACCCAGGCGCTGCAGAAGCTGGGCCGGCGAGAACATTCGGCAGCGCGCAGCCGCCAGCTCGATCGGCAGGGGAAGGTGTTCGAGGGCGGCCACAAGCTGGGCGATGTCGGGGCTGTCGATCAGGCTCGGGCGAACGGCACGGGCTCGCGTCAGGAACAGGCTGTGGGCGTCGCCGGCGTCGAGGGGACCCACCGGAACGGAGTGCTCACCGGCGAGGTTGAGGCGGTCTCGGGAGGTGATGAGGCAGCGCAGCAGTGGGGCCGCCCGCAGCCAAGCCACGATCAACTCGGTGGCTTGGACCTGCTCGAGGTTGTCGAGGACCAGCAGCAAAGGGCCGCGGCCGGCCAACGCACGGCTGACTTGAACCGAGCGATCGGAGCGTGTCGGCGGCAGGCTGAGCGCCTCGGCAACGGCCTCGCATGCGGAATTGGGGCTTCGCGCTGCGGACAGATCGCAGAATACGATGCCCGTCCACAGGTCAGCTGTGGCGTGAAGCTCTGCAAAGCGCAGGGCCAGCCGAGTCTTTCCCGCTCCTCCTGGACCGAGCAGGGACACCAGGCGCGATGTGCCAAGGGCTTGAGATAGCGACGACAGGTGCCCGCTTCGACCATGGAAGGACGTCTCGGGAATGGGTACCGTGGCCTGGTCATGCTGCGCGGCATCAGTGAACTGGTAGCCCTGCCCGCGAATCGACAGCAGATGCTGCGGGTGCTTGGGGTCGGCTTCGATCTTGCGCCGAAGCCGACTCATGCTGAAGTCAGCGGCTCGGCTCTGCACGCCCTCGGCATAGCCCCACACCTCGCGGTGCAGCTCGTCGCGGCTGACTGGCTGGCCGCCATGATCGACGAGGTAGGCGAGCAGTTGAACTTCGAGCTCGGTGAGCTGCGAGACAGAGTCGGCGTGCCGGACCTCTCCGCTGGAGAGATCAACCGTGCAGGCGGATAGACGCAGGACCATTGCCATCGGCGAACACTACCGCGGTCCCGTCGGAGTAGCATGCCCCCATGACCATGCTGCTGCTCTTGCTGACCGTGCCCTCCTTTGCCGACATTCCACCGCCGCGCATCGAGAAGGATTGCCCTATCGGCACCACCCTTGGGCTCAGCGCCAAGAAGTGGGTCTGCAAGCCCCACGCTGCATGCGAATCCGCCGCCGATTGCAAGCCCGACCAGGCTTGTGAAGCCACATCGCTATGTGTGCAATCGCGGGAGGTTCGGCGCAGCTCGGGCATCAAGAGAGACGGCACGCGGAACGTCCGCACGTCGACTATTACCTATGCCGACGCTGCGTGCATCGCTGGCATGTGCCTGGCTGGGAATTGCGAGACCGTCAATCGGTGCATGCCGCTGCCCGAGCCGTCCGGACCCCCTCCTGAGGTGGTGGAGCCGGATGCCGAGCCACCGCCTCAGGCGGTTGGCTGTGGCTGTTCCGCGGCTGGTGGCGCGTCTGGCAGCGGCGTGCTGATGCTCTGCCTGCTGGCCATCACCCGGCGTAGGGCCTAGTCAGCAGCGCCAGGACAGGACCTTGCAGGTCTTGGTCTCGGTGTCGCAGACCGCGTCGACCGGGGCATCCTTGCAGGGTTCGATCTTCTTGGTGCGCGGCTTGGCGGCCTTGACTGGGTGCAGGCGAGGCTCGTGTTCCACATCGCAGTCCCGCCAGCTCTCACACGAGACGGGCTCGACCCACTGCAGTGCGCATGCTCCTTGCTCACAGGTGCAGAAGCCGCCGGTGGTTGTGATTGGACCGAGTCGAGCGCCCTTGGCCACGTGGCACTTGGCGGCTCCCACATCAAGAGCGCAGTCGACGTCTGCCGAGCAGGTGCCGGACGTCGACGTGGCGGCTGAGATGTCGGTCGGTTTCTGGGTGCACTGGCTGTCTTCGCAGCTACAGGAGCCCGTATGCGGAGCGGTGTACTCGGGGCAGCGCATGACGATGGGCCCGTAGTCCTTGGCCATGCAGCGCGTGCCCCCGCACATCTCGTCGAAGTTGCACTCGCTGTTCTCGGAACAGAACTCACCTCGCCACTGCGGCGCTTTGGCCTCGACTTCCGTCTCGGTGCCTTGCGGCGTGTGCGCGTCGGCTTGCGGGATCACACTGGGTGGCTGGGTTGCTGTGCCGCAGGCGAACAGTGCGATGAGAAGAAGGGCAGTCATCCCGCCAGCTTACAACTTCAGGGCGTGCGGCGGGGCGACCCTCGAGCGGGCCTAGCTCTTGGCGTGTTCGTGCTTATTTTTCACTCGGAGGTGAAAATTGGCTTGGACGATGCCTGGAGTACCCGCCATGGTGACGCGGGCCCGACATGTAGGTCGCGCACGTTCAGCGTGGGTCTGTGCGGCGCTCTTGGGTGCCACGATGCTGTTCTTGGGGCTTGGCAGCGCCAAGGTCTTGTTTGTCTTGCTGACACTGATTTCCGTCTTTGCGCAGGCCTACGCCGCGTCGATCATCTTTGGCTTAGTGACCGTGGTTGCTGGACTCGGAGCCCTGTTCGCACCGATGTTCTGGCTGTCGCTGGCCCTTAGCCACGCACCGACGGCGGGCGATGTGCAGGACGCGAACGCCGTGCTGCGCGCTTGGCGTGCGGAGCGCGGCACGTGGGCGGCCAAGACCATCACAGACGACCTGCCCCGGGAGCCTGTGGCCGACAATGACTGGCTCAAGGTCGCTGCGATGCGCGAGGTCGAGGCTGTCGGCTTGGCGAACAGATGAGATGATCGATCCCACGGAGGATCGTGATGGGACGTTCAGATCGGTACGCGTACATGGGAGACCCCCGGTACAACCCGCCCAACCAACACTGCCCCGAGTGCGACGAGCCTTCGAAGATCTACTTCGTGGGCTCCAAGACGATCGATGGTGCCGCGAGCTACCGCTACAAGTGTGAGCACCTGCACGAGTGGCGCACCAAAGAGCGCATCGACCTCTAGCAGGCCGCTAGGTCCAGTCGGTGCGGGACTGTGCTGCGGCGCGCGATGGCCCGGCCACGTCTGAGCACGGCCGACCCTTGCAGCAGGAAATGCTGATGATCTCGCCAGTGTGCGCGTCGACGACCACAGCGCCGATGTTCGCGCCGTACTGAACCTGCCAGGCGATTCCCCCGGCCCAAGGCGTGCCGCCTGCGGTCGTCGTCTGCGGTCCGTAGCCCCACAGCCGGTTCGGCACCTTGCGGTCCATGTCCGCGATGTGGACACTGGGGTGGAGCTCGGCGATGCAGCTGGCTGCTTCCGGACTCATGATGCCCGACGCCGTGCAGGTCGCCGCCGATCCCCCGGCCGCCTTGCACCGGTTCTCTTCCTGCTTTGCCGCCGCCGCGGTCACGCCAGCCGGGCCTGCATTCTCGGCCACGCAGCGGTTCACCGCCGCCTTGGCCCCATCGGCGCCCGCATCGGAGGTAAGCGTGGGCGCATCGCCGTCGGCATGGGCGACCGGAGGGGCGAGCACGCCAAGAACAGCAAACAGCAGCGAGGAGTTGGTCATCGTGCTTCAGACAGTAGCCGTTGCCTTCAGTGCCTGCCTAGGCCAGCACATCTCGCAGGTCTTTGTGCTTGATGAACATCTTGCGCGCGTACTTGCAGATGGGAACGATCTTGATGTCGTTGTCACGCGCGTAGGCGATGGCCGCATCGAGCATCTGACGTGCCACCCCTTTGCCGCGCAGCTCGTCCCGCACGCCGGTGTGGATGATCGCCATCTTGCCGTCGCGGAGCTGGTAGGCCATCTCGGCCAGAAACTGGGGCTCGCCATCGGGGTTATTCACCACAAAGGCACCTTTGACTTCGCCGTCGATGTGCTCGATTTCCATGGGGAACCCTACCCACCGTGCCCTGTCCCGTCCATAGCCCGAGTGACCCAACATGAGCGGAGCTTCGCTGCTGCTGCTGCTGCTGGCATGCAAGCCACCGGTGGAGGACACCGCGGTCGAAGTCGAACCGGTGTGCGGCTCGTCGACCGACCTGCTCGACGCCCCTGTGCCGATCGGCTCCGACATCGGCCAGCTCGCTCCACTCGACCTTCTGGATGTGGCCACCACAGCGACAGTACAGCCTGATGGCACCGTCACCTTCGAGACCCGCGCCGAGTTCGGGGTCGGTGAGCTCGACGGCTGGCCCACCTTCGACTTTGCCCCCCGCGCGGACCGAGTCAGCATCGATGGCCAGGACATCGACTCCGGCCTGTTGACCCGGGTCGGCGTGCGGGACCCCGTGCGAACCGTCACGGCAATCGATGTCGAGCTTGAGCGCTGCAGCACCCACGTGCTCGAGGCCAGCTACACCGTGGACAAGGACTGGTTTCGTACCGGCGATCAGCCCCGCATCGAGCCCCGCGACGACGGCATCTTCTGGTCCGGCGGGCTGTCGGACGGTGAGCCGGACCACTACGTCAGCATGTGGATGCCCGGCAACCTGCTGTTCGACCGCTTTCCCATCGAACTGACCGTGACCCTTGTCGGCGAAGACAGGCCCCACCGACTCGATGCAAATGCGCCCGTCACCGAGCTGGGTGACCACAGTTGGTCCGTTGCCTACCCCGCGACCAACCAGGCCCACTCTCCGTTTTGGGCGCTGTTTCCCGAGTCGATGCCCCACCACAGTGCGACCGCCCAATTGGCTGCGGGACCGATCACCGTCGACGTCTACAAGCGGCCCGAAGACCCAGTGGACATGGAGGCGGTCGGACAGCGCGCGGTCCTTGCCCTCGAGGAGTACGACACGACGATGGGCGCCTATGCACACGGTGACCGCTACATCGTGTGGTTGTGGCACGAGGACAACGCGTCGATGGAGTACGGCGGTGCTACCATCACCCGCGAATCGGCGCTGGAGCACGAGATTCTGCACAGCTGGTGGGCCCGTGGGGTCACGCCAATGGCCGACCATCACGGGTGGTTTGACGAGGCGATTACCCAGTGGGGAACGGGTCCTTCTCCGTTTTATGCCTCACAGGTGATCCCCGTCGACAACATCACCATGGTCATCGGTGAGGACGAGTGGGCCGCCGCAGCCCTCAACCCACTGCACTACGCGCTCGGGGCCAGCGTCTTTGCTGGCATCGCCGATCGGCACGGCGTCGACGCCGAGCTGGTTGCCCTCGCGGCGATGTACGACGACCGAGCGATCGGCCCGGCCCGAACCCAAGACGTCGAGCGGCACCTGTACTGCTGGTTCGACGGTGATGAATACGTGCGAAACATCTTCCACGCTCAGGTCTACGGCGGCGAGGGAATCCCTCCGGCGGTCGATCCGCGGTGGTGCGACTAGGCCAGGAGGGGCGAGCTTCGCCTCCGACCCGGCGAGACGAAGCTCGCCGCTCCTTGCCTCTAGGGCATCAGGCCCAGCACCTCGACGCAGTAGCGCTCGGCGATCAGCATGACGCGTGCGTTGGCGCTGTACATCACATGGTGTCGGATGCAGACCAGGGGCGCTTGCCCGACCGTGACCCACACGTGGTCCGACTCGTAGGTGTCGGCTTCGTCGTTGTCGCCCTCGGCGGTCAGCGTCTGTCCCTTGACCAGCACAAATCCTTCGTCAGGGGTGCCGTATAGGGACAGGGTCGCTTCTTCCCATTTGTAGAGGTCGAAGGGCTGCTTCATTGCGTCTAGACGGGCGAGGGCTTCGTCGCGAACGCGCTCCCACAGCTGCCGGTTTTCACTCAGCTTCTTGTATCGGTCCCAGTCCCCGGCGACGTACCGCAGCACATCTTTGGCGAGCCACTCGGACGGCAGGAACATGCGTGCTGAGGTGTGCATTCGCATCATCGTAGACTGAGTCGCGTGCCGGCTCTTGCTGATGACCTGCCTCCCTACAGATCCACTCGACGCGCCGGCCATATGGGTTGAGCGCCGGAGTACAGTAGGGCGATGAAAGTCCACGCCGAGACCGTACTTGCCCTTCCCATCGCACAGGCGTTCGAGGTCATCTCGCGCATGGAGGACTGGTTTCCCCTTGTCGACGACGCCATCGAGAGCATCGTCAAGACCAGTGAGGGGCCGGTCGGCGTCGGATCGACGCTGGACGAGAACCTGAATGCCCTGGGCCGGGTCATGTGCTTCGTCATCACCGTCGAGAGCTACGAACCGCCCAACGTGGTTGGCTTTACCTCTGATGGCCCGATCCTGTTCGCACGCGGCACCATTCGATGCGAGGAGCGAGGCGACAGTACGGCCATGCTGATGGACATGGATGTGACCCCGCAGAGCTGGGGCTGGCTGCTGTACCCGGTGCTGTTTGTCACCATGCAGAGCACTGAGCAGGGACGGCTGGACAAGCTCTCACAGCTGGTTGCCGATGGCACACTCAAGCCGAGTGCGGGCTAGACTGCCGCATGGTGCGTCGCGACGACGAGGATGAACAGCTTGGAATGCCTTTCGGGCTGCGAGCCTTGTCACGCTGCGCTTC
>Ga0114932_10005504_pt1 | contig 11211 bp, 3 predicted proteins | sample 2SBtaG_2_FD_87286 | JGI IMG/M metagenome (GOLD analysis project Ga0114932, IMG submission 87286) | Deep subsurface microbial communities from Kolumbo volcano to uncover new lineages of life (NeLLi) - 2SBTROV12_ACTIVE470 metaG | ecosystem: Environmental > Aquatic > Marine > Volcanic ... | reverse complement strand
GAAGAAACGGCGATGGATGTACAGTTCCAAGCGATGATGAGTCAATTTGGAATGACTGGGCAAGGTCCTGAGCAGTCAGGTCAAGCACCGCCTCCACCAAACGCACCACAAGATATGCCACCACCAGCAGGACCTCCAGGGGTTAGCGGTGCGGTATTATCTAGTGAAGCTCAAGGTTTTCCTCCTGCGCCACCTACTGAGGCACCAACGCAAGATGTTGCGCCTGGTACACCTAGACCTGGTGCAAGAACAGATATTAACGAAGAAGGTATTTAATGCAGTATTTTATTCAAATAAGAAGAGCTGATGGTAGCACATACCCAACAACTGTAGAGGCAGACTCTTTAGCAGATGCTAGAAGAAAAGCACAGTTTGTAACAGAAGGCGGAGAAACTGTAGAAAATATTACAGAAAACACAAGTGATGTAGGTGCTACAACTACTCAAGCAATGAATAACGCTTTTGCAGATGGTCCAACTACACTAGATGAATTGTATAGACAATTTGAAATACAAAGAGCGCAACCTGAATCAGGTATAAATCAGCAACTTGGTACTGGAGAAACAGGAACTCCAATTAGAACAACTGGAACAGAAGCAACAGGTGTTGGATTTCAACCAGGCGCAGAAACACAAATGAGATCTGTGCCAAATCAAACAGTTGATGTTGGTAATTTATCTTCTACTTATTTAGAACCACCAGCACCAGCATCACCACCACCGCCATCACCACCACCAGCTTTTGAGGTACCACCAGATATATATTTGTCTGGTGATTTTAGTACTCCACCTGAAAGGCAAGAGTATGCAAACTTTAATAATTATATTGATAGATTTTTATCAGACAATGCAAGAATATCTGGTTTTGCTCGTGGTGTAGATAAATTAGCACCAGGTCAAGGACTTGGTCAAAGTATATTATATCGAAGCGGTCCTATCGGTCAGTATTTTTCAAGCTTGCAACCAGAAGCAGAAGCTACGTATATGGCAGAAGATATAACTAGAAATTTTGGAAAAGACAAACCTGGCACCATGCAAACATTTGATGACTTTACGGCTGATTTTTTACAAGGTGGTACTGGTAATACATTATTTGAAAAACAAACTGCATCATTTGGTAAACTTTTAACAAAATATAGAAACGAACAAGAAGCAGGTTTGGAATCAACTGGGCAAGGTATAGCAAGTGCATTTAGCGATAGGTCAGATAATAAATATACTGTATCCAATTTAATCAGAGGAATGGCTAATACTATGTATGGCGCTAACTATATGCGATATGTAAATCCTGATACAGACGCATTATATGACGCATGGTCAAGAGATCAAGCAAACAAATTAAGACAAGTAGATAGTGCATACGAAAACGAAGATGAAGAAGCTGTAAAAAAGGCGGCTGGTGTTAAACAATTTGCAGGCAAGACTTCTTTTCTTGAATACACAGCAAATGCTTATGGTGTTCCTGCTGATCAAAATAGTTTAAACAATTTTACAAAAAACCAGTTTATGCAAACAGGGAGTAACTAATGGCAACATTTGAAGAATTTACAAGTTCATTTGGCAATATGCAAAGAAGTGATCCATCTAGTGTGTTTTCTAGATTTTTAGATAGTCAACCACAAGCAACATTTTTTGGTTCATTGCCAGAGAATATGACACCTGTGCAAAGACAAGCATCTGGTGATGTTTATAATCAAGCTATACAAGATTATTATGGTGAGCTTGGCAGAAGAATAAGACAAGGTCAAGCACCTACATTACAGTTTCAAGAATATCTTAGTCAGTTTCCATACACGCAAAGATTTGCGCAGGCAACACAAAGATCAAGAGATATGGCAAGACAAAGAGTTGCTCCTAGAACTAGAAGATTATTTTATGGCTAATGAGGGAAAGAGATTTTTTTGACACAACCCCACCAGCAAGCGATCCAGGTAATATAAATCCTGAGGATAGACCTTTTTTAAATTTTAGTAGAAGGCAACAAACTAGACAAAGCACGTTGCCAATAATGCCACCACAATTAACTGGCATGGCAAATCAATTAGGTCAAACTTATGAAAGACCGCAACCTCCTTTACCAGTATTTCCTGGTTCAGGACCTGCTCCTGATTTTAGTCCTCTTAATATGGTACAAGCTACAGATCCTAATGTTTTAAATGTTTACCCTGAAGGAGCGGCAGAATATGCTCCTGAGTTTGATACTTTTCAAGTAAACAAAGATGCTCAACAACAAGCATCTGCATTTCAAGAAATACAAAGTACAAAACAAATATTTAATCAAGTAAACAGTATTGTGCAATCAGAAAAAGTTAATTTGCCACAAAATAAATTTACAGAGCTTACAACTATAGCAGATAAATATTTAAGCCAAACAGCAGGTTACAATAAAATAGATCCTTATGAAGCTGGCACATTAGCAATGGACGAAGTGTTTATAGCGCTTGGAAGAATGAAACCTGAAAGAGTTAGAGACAAAAATGCTAATGTGCTATGGAAAGATACTTGGCAAAATATTTTATCAACTAATGCAAAAAGAACAGAACAATTTGGCAGTTTTGGTGGAGAGTTAGCTTTTAATGAATTTAAACAAGTTGAAGGAATAAGAAACGCACCAAGAGCAGTTGCAGAAATGATTTTTTTAACTTCAGGTTTAAAAATGACTGGCAGTATTGTAAAAAGTGTATTGGCAAAAAATCCTGTAAAACAAGTAAAAGCAGTAAAAAATGCATATCAGAACAAAGGATTTTGGGGAACTGTTAGACCAAAAAACTGGTTAACTTATTCTAATGTTGGTAAAGCAGTTAAATTTGAAATGGCAGAAGAAAGATATTTAATTCCGTATGCAACAGGACTTGTACAGCAAGGTTATTATAGAGCAGGATTATTTAGTCCTGAGGAAGAAAGATTGTTTGAAGAAGCAATGATAGCGCATAGAGCTAATTTTGGTGATAGTTTAGCAGGTAATATTATGGCTACAGCGTCTATGCCATATTTAGTTAACTCAACAAATCTACATTCAACTATAAAACCATTTTTAGAAAACAATATTACAGGAACGCAATTTTTAGGAATGGATGTAGAACCAGGTGAGGTTTTAGGTTTTTTAATAGGTACAGGAATAATTGGAATACCTTTTGAAATTGGACAAAATGTTGTACGGCGTATATTAAGAGGTGGTGCAAAAGGCACAGCCGAGTTAGCAAAAAAAGCAAACTTTATACCTAATGGCAGAATGAGTGAGTTGCCAGCAGACATAAGGCAAAAATATTTATCAGAAGAGTTGCCTAAATATGTTTATAAAGTTGAACGAACATTTGGTAATGCAGGTGTGCAAGATTTACCAAATCAATTAAGCAATGTGCATAAATCTGATACTAGAATTATAAATACTCCAGAAGCTACTTATGCAAATATAACAGATCCTCAAATGCCACAAAATAAAAAAATCTTAGATGATATTAATAGGGTTTTTGATGATTTACCAGAAATGACACCTGTACAAAGGCAGGAATATTTAAGCAACCCAATAGTTAGGATGCATACAAATTGGCAAAACACTATATATTGGAACACGCATCAAAATGCAAAAAATGAAATTATTGATACAAGCCATAAATTAATTAAACCTTTAAAAGAATCAAGAACAGAACTGTCTCACAGAGTAGCAATTGGTGAAGATCCAATGGGTAAAATAAGCCAAGAACATCTTGCAGGTTTTGGTAGAACACAAGATGTAAAATTAAGATCGTTAGGCGCTAATTTAATTAATGCGTTAGGTTATCAAAGAGCATCAGACGCAGGAATAAAAGGTGGCGAAGGTCATAAATTAGAATTAAACAATATAAGATCAGATAGATATGAAACAGAAATAAATGACATTAATGACAGAACATTTCATTCGTACGAAGAGCCTGATACAGATTATCAAATGATGGCAAGTCCTGTTGTTAGTAATTCATTTGACGCAATTGAAGCTTTAAGAATAAGACTTAATGTTGATTTAGATATTGTAGACGATATTGCTGTACGTAAAAATTTTAATAAAACTTTAAAAGCAAATTCTTTATACAATTCATGGCTACAAGAATATCAAAATATAATTAAGAAAAAAATTAATGATGGCAATGTTGCAAAAACAGATCCAAAAGTAACTTTTGACGCGGCACTAAGACAGAATGGTTTGTATGATCAGATAAATCCTAAGAGTACAAAAGATGTAAGTTTTTCTGAAATTTATGATTTAGTAAGAAGAAACATGATTAGTTATGAAGTAAGAATTAACGACAGCGCGTTTCTTAAAGAAGATGGCACAGTTCTATTAAAACACAAATTTTCTAAACCAAAATATATAAACGGAAAAGCAAATTATTATTCTAAGTCTGCATGGATCAAAGAAAATGATCAGGGTTTGTTTGATGTTTACAACATAACAGACATGGGAAAAATTAAAAAAATATCATTAGAACAAACTGTTGAAGATGCAAGGCAATTTGCAGATGAGTATTTTGTAAACGTAATTCCTAATAGTCTAAATGGCGAAATGGTTAGTTCAGATTCTAGATTAAAAAAATCTATGACTTATAATGCATACAACACTTTGGGTGTAAACGAAACTCCAAATGATGAAAAAATATTAAATTTAGTACATAACCACGAGTCATATGGAATATATCAAACAATGACTGAATTGATACAAAAATATCCTGATGCAGATTTAGATGAATTATTTGACATATCAGACCCTGGCGACACATTTACAGGTGCTGGTCAATATATGAGTGCAGATGAAATTGCTAATTATGCTTCACAAATAGAAAAACACAATTTTCTTAGAGGGCATAGCAATAAATTAGAAATGCATTTTCATGGAGCTGATGCTGATGGTTTAGGGTGGGCAAGAATAAAAACTGTAACACAAGCTGATGGCACGCGTGCTATGTCAGTAAGTGAAATACAATCATGGAAAAGTAGCAGGGTAAAAGAAACTGACAGGGTTGATGCCGCAAAAATTAAAGAATGGCGTGAGTTTGAAGATATGGTAAATGAATATTTAGTTCGTAATTCTGCTGTTATAAAACTGGAAACACAAGTAAGGAAAGCTGAAATTTCTCGTATGATAGAACCTGACCTAGAAAAATTAAGGTTAGAACTTAAAAACGCAAGAGCAGATCGAAATAATTATAAAAATACAGTTATGTGGGATCATGCATCAAAAAATAATTTTTGGAAAAATACTTTACCAGAGGATTCATTTCAAGGAATGGTTTACGATGAATTAGATAGAACCCAACCAACAAGAATTTCTAGAAGAAGAAATATAGTAGTTTATTTGGCTCAAAGAAGTTATGATCACCGATTCGATAGTGTAGAACAAATGCGTAAAAAGCATCCTATGGCAGGCACATCTTTAAGGGAATTTAGAGAAATTTTAAAAAAAGACCTTGGATTATCAAGTAAAAAAATTAATGATATAGAAATGGGAAGATTGCCTAATGTTCAAATACCTTGGAATGGTGGATATATGAAAGTAGCTCCTGATGCTCCAAGATTAAACGAAAAAACATTTAACCAAATGATGGCAAAAATGATTATGGAGTATGCAAGAAACAACAATATGACGAGAATATTATTTGATGATAGCGTTTCTGCGGTTGGTTCAAGCATTGGTTTAAATACAACTAATATGAATTATATTCACAGAGGAGATATAAATGGTATTTTATATACTAAATATAATCCTAAAGAAACTTTGAGAGAAGATCTAAATTTTGAAGATTTATTAGATGAAGAAACTTTTATTAAAGAGCCACTTTATGAAATTATACCAATTGGTTTAAATATAAATAATAGTTTTAAAACAATTAGCACTAAAGATTGGGCTGAACTAACAGCAATTCAACATGTAAGAAATGGAGTATCAGGTGCAACATTAAGAGAATTTATAAACACAACAGATGGACAAAAGTTTAAACGCTTATTAACGAGACACACATTTAAACCAAAAATGGACGAATTTATGGGATCTTCACCTAATGAGATGTTGTCTGAATATATGCAATATTTAAAAGATATAAACGAATATTATGCGCCTTATACACGTAATGCTATACCAAAAATAACTTGGAGTCAGGTTAAAGAATTATATGGTGGCGCTGTAGCAGATGCTTTAAAAACTGATGAAATGGCTAGAAGCAATGATGAAATTAAAGGCAGGTTAATGGGTGCAATTGATTTTGGAAAATTTAAAGAAGAAACGGATTTAAATGCAACCAGTAATGTTAGAAAAAGATTAGAAGGCGCAAATCAAAAACATTATTCAAAAATAATATATAAAACTAATTTTAGTAGTGAAGCAACAAATGCTAATTCTTATGTAGATGTAACAAAAGATTCTGTGCCGTATTTTATAAAAAAACAATTTGATGATTTAAATTATAAAGGCGGTTTATACGAAGGCGTTAAAACTGAATTAGTAACAACAAAATATGACGTATCATCTCGTACTCCAGCTTTATACAAGTCAGCCTCCCCTAATTTTATAAGAGAACCAGATGCAGTACAAAAAGAATTACATAATGATGAAGATATTTTAAGCATTTTTAAAACATATAGAAAAAGAAAAATGGAAGAAGGTCGTGATTCTAGTGTGCATATGGAAATAGTAAAAGATGTAATTAATGAAATGGAAAAATCTTTAAGATTATTATACAAAGAGTTTCCTGAAAGAAACAACACATCATTTTCAAGAAATACACCAACGCAAGAATATTATACGAAAGCCATGTCAAATGGAATAAAAAAATATAATTATACAAATGAAAGTATAAACAATCTTATGGATGATTTAGATACTAGCATGAAAACAGATGATGCAGATTTAATGTATGATCAAGCACAATATAATGCTAACCAAGATGCATTTTTAAATGCAGATGATCCATTTTATACGCCAGAACGAACACAAATTGAAACAGATGCTAAATTTATTTATTCAATGCAAACTGCAAACCGAACACTTGACGCTATTACATTAGAGTTAGATGGTAAACCATTAACAATGTTAGATATAGAAAACATTACAGACTTTGAAGTATTTAGAAAAACTAAATCAGGTGTTAAAGCAAGTGTACAATTTTTTAACGATGGTAAAACAGTTGTAAATTCTTATAAAAACGCAAACATAGCAGATATGTTTCATGAAATTGGTCATTTAACTGTTCCTAAATTAAAAAGTTTTTTAGATCCAGATGAATATAACAATGTATTAAAATATTACAATGTAAAAGATGGCAAATGGACACGAAAAAATCATGAAAAGTTTGCTGATGATTTTATGGATTACCTTAGTAACCCAGATAGCGGTTTTTGGAAAGATGCAAACAAATCTAAAATAAGAAGAGGTTTTGAATACTTAATTAGTTTATTTAAAAGATTGTTTGGTTTTACACTTAATGAAGGAACAGGTTTGTCTCCTGAGGTTAAAAGATTTGTTTATGCCGTTCATAAAAAAGTACCTGATGAAGGATTTAGTAAGTTTGAAAAAGAACTTGGTTTTCCTATTGACCCTGAATCAAGACAAATTATTGACAGAATAGAAACATCGCATGCTAGAAAAATAGCAAAAATTGAAAGAGTAGAAAATAAACTTAAAGAAAAGTTAAGTCCTGAAAGCGATGGAAAGGGTAAAAAACCAGACGAACCATATGTAGATGAATACGAAGATGGCGATGATTCATATAAAGTTTTATACAATCATTTTTTGCCTAGCCACGAAGAAACTAGAACAGTTGGTTTGATGAGGCAACTAGAAGGTGCTAGAAATTCTATAATTAGTAGAAACGAACAATGGGTTAAAGATACACAAAAAGCTGTATATAAAAAATATAAAATAAATACTAAAAATTTAACTACTAATTTTGATTCATATGGAGATCCTAATGACACATTAGATTTGTATGCGGCATTGCACGGAGAAAGATTAGTAACTGATCCTAAATTAATTACAGCAAACATGCAGGTTATAAATGTTGGTAATAGACAGTATGGTATTAGAACGCCATTATCTCCGTCAGAAGCAAGAGATTCATTAACAGAGCCGTGGAAACGAGATATGTACAACAGAGTTACTGTCCTTAGATTAGAAGAAGAAATTGAAATGCTTGATTTCTTGTCAGATACATTTAGAGCAGTAGATGACAAAACTTGGGATACAGTACGTTTAGGTTTTAATGCAGAAATATTTTTTGAAAAAATGATGGGCATACCAAATTATTTTCCTAGGTTGTGGCAAGACAAAGCAGGTGCAAAAATTGTTTCAGGCAGAAGAGTTGCAGGTCCAGCACCTAGGTTTACAAAAGGCAGAGTAAATAGAACATTTATAGAAATGTTAGTAGATAATCCAGAGGCAAATTATGAAGGTTTATTGCCAAGCACACCAGATCCTGCTTCAATGATGGCAAGTAGAAAAATATATGGTTCATCGTGGCGTGAAATGCAAGTAATGATGAACACTCTTAATAAGTTTGGTTTAATGAAAACTAAAAATGATTTATTAGATCAAGGTTTAGATCCTAAAGAAATTCAAAAACAATGGGAAGTTCCAAAAATTGGTCCTACTTTTGAAGGCATGCTAGTTCCAAGCGGTAAGGCTGATGTTGCATTTACACCTGAAATTTATGTACCAAGAAATGTGTCAACATTTTTAAATAATATGTTTGACGCAGACCCACCTGTGCCTGCATTAGATGAATTAGACAAAATTAATATGTTTGGTAAACAAATAAAAGTAGCCTTAGCGCCTTTGCAACATATAGACATGTATTATAGAGGTCTTGGCTCAAGTACAGCAGGTGCAGTTTTTGAAACTTTTGTTCCATCTAATTTAACTAACCCAAAAAGAGTAGCTCAAGGTATATATCGTGGTATTACAACACCTGTATCTCTTGCAAGCGACATATTGCTATCTAATTTGCCTTATACTGGAAAAATTTGGAGAAATAAATTAGCAAAACAACTTGTATCTGATCAAGCGGTAAACCCTGTTCTAAAAGGATCGGCAGGCGAAGTTACATTTAAAATGTTAGAAGAACAAGGTGCTGGTGTAAAAGGTGATAGAGGTATTATTTCAAGCGTAAATAGAAACATTGAAGAATTTAAAAAAGCAAACCCTACTTTATTTGATAAGTTTGGACCAAAAAGATTAGCAAAAGAATTAAGTAGATTAAACAATTTTTTTCAAGGTGGTTTATTTGAAGGTACTTATAGATACGCACAAATTAGTGCAATAAAAAATTATGTTTTGCCGTACTCTGCTAGAGTCAATAAAGATTTTACGCCTCAACAACATGCGGCATGGGCGGCAACATATAGCAATACACAATTTTCAACATTAGGTTTATTTCAAGAATGGATAAAAAGTGCAAATGCTCAGAAAGCTTTTAACTTAGCTATTTTTAGTCGTATTGAAAACACAGCATTATTAAATCAAGGTTTTGAAACTCTTGGTATGCGTTTTTTAAGACCTGAACCAGGCGCAAAAGGTTTGAAAAAAATACCTATAAAAATGAGTAAAAAAAGATCGGCGTTTTTTCTTAAAAACTTTTTAGGTTTTTATATAACTTTTTGGATTATAGGTAATTTACAAAATAGTGGTGCTGAAATATTTAAACATGGTCCACCAAAAGATATGGATGACTATGTTGATAATTACTTAATGAAAGATGATCAATTGTTGCCATTGCAAAAAAGTATAAACGAGGATTCTTTTTTGCCGTATGAATATAACAGTAAATTTATGGCACCAAAAGCAGGTTATTTTGGAAGAAATGGTTTGCCAGTTTACATGGATCAAGTTGGTCAAATGGACACAATATTTAGATGGATGAGTCCTATAGATGCGTTATGGGGAAGAACAGGTGTTCCAATACAAACAGTTAAAAGGCAAGTAGATAAAGAAACCTTTTTTGGTCAACCTTTTGAAGGTAAATATATGTGGTTAACGCAATTAATTGCAGATACATCTTTGCCGTGGATGGCTCAAAATGCATTAAATCTTACTGCCCAAAAATACCCTAAGATGCAACAATATGTAGCAACATCAGAAAAAAGATTAGGTGAAAAAGGTGTAACTGGTCAATTCTTTGTAAACTTTAGAGCAATGAATAACGAACAAGTTAAAGAGTATGCTCTTGATCAATACAAAAAAGAATTTGTAACTCCACAAGATACATTTTTAGGTAGCATGCCTGACAAATGGGCTTTGCTTAATAGAAAACAAAAAGATGACATATTAAATGCATATCCAAATATACAAGCTGAATTAAAATTAAGAGATGAAGAGCAATTTGCTTTAGACAGATTTCAAGCAAACCCAGAAATTGAAAAAGGTGTTGCTTTAAATACATTTACTGCAAGATTAGAAAATGATAGAACAGCTAAACAAATTGGAGTTATTAATGAATTTGTTAATGATCTTGGTAGATTTGGTTCAGAAGCATTTTTTACTACACAATTATTAAGAGGTTCTGATGTTGAATATAGAAAACTAGAAATATTAACAGATGAATTAAAAGCACTTGATGATGATTTTTATGCTGGCAAAGAAGCAGTAAAAATATTTTTAAAGTTAGATGATTATGAACCTACTGAAACAGATGAAAATACAGAAGCTATGACTGAGTATTATGAAAACATGAAAAGATTTGCGTCAGAAGAATCTGGAATATTTATGATAGAAGATTGGTTAGAGTTTAGAGATAATAAATTTTATCCAAGTTTAACCGAAGGTCAAAGGTCGTGGATACAAGATAACTTTGCACCAAGCAATGTTCCGTATTTAGATGAATACAATGATTGGATAGCAGAAGGATTTGATTTAGGAATACCACGACAATATTTTGAAGTAAAAGCATTTTGGCAGGATAAATTAAAAGAGTTGCTTGAACTACGTGAACAATTGCCTGCTGATAAATATATTGACAAATAAATAATAACAACGCAAAATATTGCGTATGAAAGGAAATAAGAGATGGTAACTGAACAGACCCCATCGGGAGATTCAGCAAATCAACTTCCTAAAGAGGACGAAGGAATAGAAGATATTACATCTACTAACCAACCTCAAGAGGGAGCGGGTGAGCAAGCTGAAGCTGGTGCGGCTGACCAAACTCAAGGTCAATCGCCTGAACAACGAACTTTTAGTGCAGAGGAATTT
>Ga0114932_10005500_pt1 | contig 11221 bp, 12 predicted proteins | sample 2SBtaG_2_FD_87286 | JGI IMG/M metagenome (GOLD analysis project Ga0114932, IMG submission 87286) | Deep subsurface microbial communities from Kolumbo volcano to uncover new lineages of life (NeLLi) - 2SBTROV12_ACTIVE470 metaG | ecosystem: Environmental > Aquatic > Marine > Volcanic ... | reverse complement strand
TACCATGGATGCGCTTGCCAATGGGCGTAAATTCCGCACCGCCAACCTGAAAGACGACTGCACCCGGGAATGCCCGGCGATTGATGTGGCCTTGTCGATCCCGGGCTCCCGCGTCGTGAAAATGCTGGAACGGGTGGCGCGAGAATGTGGATATCCCGATGTTCTGACCGTTGATAACGGCCCTGAGTTCCGTGGTCGCGCCCTTGACGGATGGGCTGATGATCATGGGGTTCAACTCTATTTCATCGACCCCGGAAAGCCGACCCAGAATGCTTACATTGAAAGCTTCAATGGCCGGTTTCGCGAGGAATGCACCCGATGTCAGCAATGTGGCACAGCGACTCAATCGTTTGAGCCATGATCTATAAATAAACCGGCAATAGTTCTCCTTTCGGTCCCGACAAGAAAATTATCACCAATATGTCCCGATCCGACTTATTTCGTCCCGTTTGACGCTTAAAACCACTTTGTAACCCGCCCATATTGCTGCCACGGACTAGGCAAAATTATGCTTGGTAAAAGTTCCCAGGGCTGGCCTTAGCCAGCTGAAAAATGATCAAAGGAAGATAAAATGCAGATTTTGGCAGTAAGCAAACTTTCCGAAAACGCCACGGCTGGCGCAGTCGGCGAACACGGCGCGGATGAAGTCAAACATACTATGGAAGCATATCTGGACGGGAAAATCCGAAACTTCTGGTTTCAGGTTAACCGCCCCGGCGTGGTCTTCATTCTGGAATGCGAGAATGAGAAAGAAGCACGCAACATGCTAAACGAACAGCCATTTGTCGAAGCCGGATTGATAGAATTTGACGTGATTCCGCTGCAACCTCTCCTGCCGTTCGGCACGTTGGTCGGCCGGCCGTTCTCACTCTAGGCTCTCGCCAAATTTTATGTCGCTTGAAAAAAGCGAACCTGGCGTCCCGCCACGCCGGGTTCAGGCAAAAATGTTGGCAATTCAGCGGTTGCCAAATCGTCGCCGATACTCCGCTGGAGAGATACTCGTGCACTTCTTGACAATCCGTCGAAAAAAGCTCGCGTTTTCATATCCAACATTTGCAGCTATCTCATCGAATGGCAGCCGTGTGGTGACCAGCTCTGATTTTGCGGCCTCGATTCGGACCAGTTGCAAATAGCCCGTGACTGTCGCACCGGTGGCAAACCTAAACCTTCTGTTGAACTGGCGAACGCTTATGCCTGCTGTTGCCGCGAAAACACCCACATCCACGCTTTTCCTAAAGGAACGTTCGATCTCGGTCTGCGCGTCCAGGACAATTTTGTCGCTGTGATTTTTTTCAGGGTTAAACACCGCGAAAGGTGCCTGAGAAACGCAATCCAGGTCGACTAGGGTGCACCGGGAGCTTTGCAATGCGATTTCCCGTCCGCAGTATTTTTCGATTAGATACAACGACAAATTCAGATCGGCGGATATGCCGCCGCCACAAAACAGACGCCCCTCGTCAGTGACCAACAGGTCTGTTCGCAAATCAACCCTTGGAAACCTTCGCTGGAACTCCTTTGTCATTCCCCAATGGGTCGTTGCCGTTTTGCCGTCCAACAATCCAGTGGCCGCAAGCGTGAACGCACCAGTACAAATACTTGCTAGATCTGACCCATTCTCAAAAGCAGCCTTAAGCCAAGCGATCCGGTCCTCGTGCTTTTCTGACTGCGGGTCGATGAAGAATGCCTGAGATGGAACAATCACAAGGTCCGGATATTCGATGTCATGCATGGCGAAATTAGGCGCGATCGGTACGCCACTCAAAGCGGTGACGGGCTTTCCGTCGGCTGTGACTATATTGACTTGGAACATCGGCGAAATCGGTTCGCCTACGGTTGCGTTCCATAGCACACCGGCCTGCAGAAACATGTCCATCGGCGAGGCCACAGATGACAGTAAGCATTTTTCAGACGCAAGGATCGTAACCTTCTTCATATCGGCGATGTCCAAATCAAACTTATTTCGGCCCAAGGTAGCCTCAAATTTGACTAACGTCACTGACCATAGTCATTTGAAATACACCAAACACATAAGTGTTTATACGAAGCTCATTCCAAAAAGTGCGAAGCGGTTTTTGGATAAAATGAGCGTCAAGCAAGAATTGAAAAGACAGTCTCGTGTGTCGCTGCAAACCGAAAGGTTTGTCAGCCCCTAAGCCTCTGACCCTTGTGGCCAGCAGGCAATTGTCCCTTTCTTGGTTTGGTGGTCACAGCACGAGTGAAACACCCGATGTTCGGCCTGAAATCGATCCCCCGGATCGATTGCTTGACGGCCTTACCCCACTCACTCGGCCGTTAAGCACCGTAGCGCCCCCTCTCGACCATTTGCCGTTGGCAAATAGTCTGCCGGACAACGAATGGTACTGCGTCTTAAGACGTGGGAGAGTAAGTCATCGCCAAACCTAGTAAGGGACAATAACAGTGATTTTCTGAAAGAAATTCACTGACGCTCTTTGAAACGATGAATTTTTGTTAGCTTTGTGCCCAATCTATCTCGCCGTGATCGCTAGCTACTGCTAGTGAGGATGGTTTAACTAATTCGCAAAAAGCCACAACGTTGCAGCATTTGTAACGTGCGTTTGGAACGACAAGTCCGTCAAAGTCCAAAAATTGGGCGACTTCCCCAATGTCTTGGGACCGGGGGTATTCGGCTTTGCGCTCTTGGTATGATAGTTGGCCAAAGCGAGATGTATCCAGACCGATCGCTGCAAGAGCCTTGATGTCCAATAATTTGAGTGAGCGATCGAGTGCCAATTCGATCTCAAACAATCGATATCTGACCTGAGAGGGAATTACTGGTTGCCCACGTAACAGGTGAAAGCGCATTTCCTCGATAGCGCCTTTTCGCTTTTCCGAAGTATAAAGAACATCAAAAGTACCGTCGTCCCACCTGCCGCCAGAGCGCGAACATTGAACCGGGTTTTTCCCCGATCCTACGACTCTCCAGACGGATCCTGAGAACTCGACAGGTTCAATCGCTTCAATTGCATCAATTAAATTATTGTCGCGACGCTTTCGACTTCCGACCATACTTACAGGTAAACCTCATTTTCGAGGCGGTCGATCACATGCAGCACCTCAACTGTACGATCATCGTGGATAAAATCAATTGCGCGGTCACCAGCAAGTTGAGGATGCCGCGCATAGAGCCAGGTGCGAATTTCATCTGCGCTGTAATACTCGCGCAGCCGACTTACAACATAGTATAGATCAGAAAGAATAAGCTCATTTCGTGGTTGTGGCTTTATATCGCCTGATTTCCAGCGAGAGACAGTAGCTTTTGACACTTCGGTGATATTGGCAATGTCAGTGCCTTTTAGTCCGCCGTTCAGGTTCAATTCACTTAAAAATCGGGGGACTGCGCTCAATATCATGTTCATGATGGCCTCCCTATTGACGAATAACGATACCGGTCTCCACGTAGATCGCAGGCTCGCGCCCGAGGACCAAATTCGCCTCGCTCATCGTGCAATAGGCTCAGAGCGTCGCTAAACTTTCCAAGATTTCGGTGATGTTTTGTCATTCTATCCTTAAGACTAGCCAAATTAACCTTCAACTTTACAGCTTCTTTCAAAGAAGGGTTCAAATCCTTAATATTGCGAGCAATGCGTTCCGCATTTTGCAGCGGTTTTTCCAAAAAGAAATCTTCTCGGTTCAAGTCGGGAACTTGCGACAATGCTTTCATGGGTGAGAGTGCCTGATGCGCCGCATGCTGTAGAAGATCGCCCAGACGGCGGTACGCGCTATCGACGCGAATAAAGTGGGCTATTTGGCTCGCTGTGGTCCTAAATTTAACGACATTGGAGCGCATTTTGACTAATTTCACATTTTCGTTTCACGAAATAAATTTATGAAACACAAATGCAATTGTCAAGCATTGGAGCTTTCATTTGAAAATGTCAGGTTGAACGAACCACTGGTGGACCAATTGTCGTGCGGGCGGCCACGTTGGGTAGCTACGTTCGGACAGGATACCGTGTGACAAGCCTCTCAAGCGCGAAGCCCCCCCAAAACAAGGTCTCCCTTGAGGGTCGTGAGCCCATGTTTGAGACGGTCCCGCGTCGCACACCAGTGCGTCACGCGCCGGTGCGGCCTTAGGCATCGGGGGCTACTACAGGGCTGTTTGTCTACACCTCAAACCCGGCCAGTTTTCGCGCAACGCCCATGTTCTTCAGGGTTACATAGTCCGGCATGCCGTTGCTGTAGGGGGGATAATCTTCGCCCTGAATAAGCGGCACAAGGTATTCGCGGCAGGCATCGGAAATACCGTAGCCGTCGTTTGAGATATATTCGGACGGCATCATTTTTTCGACATTGGCGACCTTTGACAGGGGGGCCTTGCCGATTTCCCACGCGTAGGGCGCGTTCGACGTGCGCACCACGGTTGGCATGATCGAATTGTCGCCCGCCAGCGCGAACTCGACCCCGGCCTTGCCCAGCGCGTAGGCCTGATCGACGTCGGTTTTTGACGCAATGTGCCGGGCCGCGCGTTGCATATAGTCCGCCACAGCCCAATGGAATTTGTAACCGAGTGCGTCTTTGATCATATTGGCAACCACCGGCGCGGCACCGCCCAGCTGCGCGTGGCCAAATGCGTCGCGGGTGCCCTGTTCCGCAAGAAAGCGGCCGTCGGGCCAATGGGCACCTTCGGATACAACAATGGTGCAATAGTCGTATTTCTCGACCTTTTCGCGCACCCGCGCCATGAATTTGTCTTGGTCGAACTCGATTTCGGGAAACAGAATGACCAAGGGAATATCGTTTTGCGCGTCCGCCACCAGTCCACCCGCTGCGGCGATCCAACCGGCGTGTCGTCCCATCACCTCGATCACAAAGATCTTGGTCGATGTTTTTGACATCGAGCGCACGTCGTAAGATGCCTCGCGTGTCGATACGGCGATGTATTTTGCGACCGACCCGAATCCCGGGCAGTTGTCAGTGATCGGCAAATCATTGTCGACGGTTTTTGGCACATGAATTGCCTGCACCGGATAGCCCAGTGCTTCGGACAATTGCGAAACCTTGTAACAGGTGTCCGCGGAATCGCCGCCGCCGTTATAGAAAAAATAGCCAATGTCGTGGGCCTTGAAGACCTCGATCAGGCGTTCGTATTCGCGCCGGTTTTCTTCCAGACTCTTGAGCTTGTAGCGGCACGATCCAAAGGCGCCCGACGGTGTATAGCGCAGCGCGGCGATCGCAGCGTCGCTTTCCATGGAGGTGTCGATCAGGTCTTCGGTCAGTGCCCCGATGATGCCATTGCGCCCCGCGTAAACATTGCCGATCCGGTCCGGATGCTGACGCGCGGTTTCGATCACACCGGCAGCCGAGGCATTGATGACGGCGGTAACACCACCTGATTGCGCATAAAATGCATTCCTGGTCATATTTTTCCCTCAGCAATATTTAATCGTTTTACAACATCCGATACCGGACGCGTGTCCCCTGCGGGAGCGCATATCTGCAGTTCACCCATTATGCAAGTTTTTGAATATATAACCGTGTCCCGGCGACGGGACGATTGATTTGTGGACCTGTCGCGGATTAATTCCGCTCCTTTGAGACCGACAGGTGTATGGAACGTTCACCGAGAGGCAGGCGATCTGAGCGCTGAGCATGGCGATCGCCCGGCGCAGGCCGCATCGCCAACTGTTTCACCCTTCTGACAGGGGCAGCCAGTATTGTTCGCCTGACTACCAAAAGCTGCTGCGCCAGCATGGCTTCAAAGTGTCGATGAGTGGCAAAGATACACTTTAGCCCAATTTGCCAACAAACCCGGCATTCGCCAGCCGCTTTTCAAGCAGTTCCACACAGGAAATGTTGGCAAAGGGCATCTGACGAAAATGGGAAAACTTTAGTGTAATACTGGCAAGTAATTCTCTGAATTCATCAGATCGCACAATATCGCGGTTTTGAGAAACTGCCGTTGCATAGATCATTTTGTACCAGCAGACGTTTGGCCCTCTTTCGCAAGCCTCTTTTGCTTGCGATATTGCTTCATCGGTTTCACCGGAAAGAATATTGGCAAGTGCCTGTAGCGACAGGAAGAGCGGCAATTGTGGGTGGAACGGAACCATATTGATGACAAATTCCAGCCGCTCTGCGCCGGCTTCCGGGCTGCCAGACAACAGTTCGCTGGTGGCGACTGTCGAATGGGTCAAATGAAAATCAGGGTCGATTTCCAGCGAGCGCGCGCAATCTTCTTCGCTTGCTGTGTGATCGTTTTTTAGCCACAGGCGCAAATTCCCACGGGTCCGAAACGCAAATTCAGATCGTGCGCCGGTAGCGATCGCGCGATCCGCCAAAGAAAATGCCCATTGCTTGGTTTTTTCCGAAGATTGTTCCGCGGAAAGCGGCAACATTTGCGTGGTCGTGGAGGCAAGCATACAAAGTGCCACCGGATTGTCGGGAGATCTGTCAACGGCAGCTTGAATCGCCCGATGCGCCCTTTCTGACCCCTCGACCGTAAGCGGTGCGAAACAGTAAGCAGCCTTGGCCATCAATTCCTGCGTACTCAGGTCGCCGTTTTGCATCTCAGCGTATTTTCGGCCATCATTGGTATAGATCTGAAGCCTCTGCATGTTGGAAATCTTGCTGACTATCTGTTCGCAGAGCCGATCCAGCGCCGCAATGTCGGCATTAAATTGTTCGGCAAAGAAACTTCCTGCCTCACCGCTTTCAGAGAGCGAGATAAACACTTTCGCCAGCCCGTCCTGGACACTGGCCCGACCGGATATTATATAGTTCCCTTCCTCCAGTTCACCGTGTTCGGTGATCAGCCGTATCCCCGTTCTGGGCGACAGAGCGATGATCAGCTTTTCATAAAGCTCATCTGCCAAATTTGCGGACGCCTGTGAATTACCGCTGCAAACCAGGTTTTCAAGAAACACTTTTGGTGGCAATCCAACCTGACGCTTGTCTTGGTCTGCGTTTAGTCTGTACCCGCGGCCAACAACTGTTTTGATGACCCAATGATGTCGATCACCCAGAACTTTGCGAACATCGCTGATACATCGCGTAAGGCTATCATCGCTGACATTTGTTGTTGGCCAGGCAGCAGAAATCAGGGCATCTTTTAACACCAGTTCGCCCGGGGCATCGGCAAGCCGGGCAAGGACCTTTGTTGACCGGTGGCGCAGTGGAACTATTTTATGGTTCAGATCAAAAAGAGTGTCGGTCGCCCGGTCGAAATAGTGGTGACCGAGCGCAATCCTGTCGTCGGATTTCAGACGGATTTCAGATGGATTTCCGGACATATCGCTGAAGATGCTCCAATCTGGTTCGACATTACGGTTTTGCTGTACGGAAGTTCGTCAATGAATATCGCTTGGGTATCCAACCAATTCTAGCGTGTGAATCCTACTTTGGGGACATTTTCATTACACAACATCCGCAGTCGGTCAATCAGGGGAATATTCATGCTGAAAAGAACATCTCGGACAATTTCAAAGCGCGCCATTCTGATTGCAGTGCTTGTTTTTCAATCGCTAATGATGTGGTGTTCTCCGGCCGTTGCGCAATCAGAGGGTTCAAATCCTAATCTGGGCCGACTCGCGTTGAGCACAACAATTGCCCCGGTACTGGTTCGTGCGGAACTTGAAGCCATCGCCGTTTTCACTTCTGAAATGGCCAGCTTTTATAACCTTGATTTTCCCGACATAGTGGCCGAGTTCAGAACCAATGCCGGAAAAGGTGACTATTTTGAATCGCCTCTTCAAAATCTTGCCTTGTTTCGTGACCTGTTGATAGATGGCAAGACCAATCTCAGCGGTGTCAGCGACAACGACACCGGAAAATTATTGGCTGTTTTTCTTGGCGTTGCTGCTGATCGGCCAATAAATGAAGAAATAGCAAGAGCCGTCGTATCAAACCTCAGCCGAGGCCTGAAACAACCGCTTAGTGTTGATTTGGAATTGCTTTCAGTCGACGCTGAAACGGTGCGCAGCGCCATTCAGGAAGCGAATAACTGACTCACCAAATATTGCACAATACGTTGGGTAAAAGCATTCGGCGTGCGGATAAGACGGCCGGTTTGTGCGTGTCTCAGGCTTTGGCGCCGATTGAGCGATGAACCGGAAACCGCACTGATAGCCCACGCAACGAACGGCTCGCTGGCGAAGCTGGTCACTTGCATAGTGTTTGATATTGGTTGCGGGGGTAGGATTTGAACCTACGACCTTCAGGTTATGAGGGTGTCCGGCATGGTTGAAATTATCGCGTAACTACAGTTACTTAGACTGATTTTCGCACCGAACGTCATTCTTGTGTCGCACGGAACAGCCGTAAACTATTGGTAATAGGCCGGAATCCAGTCAGTCGCATTTCTCATCGAAGGCCTCCCCTACCGGGTCCCAGATGATTCTGCCACGCACACTCTCGGGATAGATACCCACAACTGGCCTTTGTGCGATGAGCTTGGCGCTGAGACTACTGCCCAAGGCCAGCCAATCCCGTACAGATTCCACGGGTTCGTGTGGGTCGCGGCTGGGGATTGACCTGCCGATGACATCGACCCGCCGACCTGCGAACCCGCGATCATCCGGATGTCGACCAAGCCGTGATCGACCGAAATCCATTACTCCACGGCGACGGTAGGGGAATGGCGCATCAGGATGTTGGGTAAAGAATGCCCATACGTCGAGATCCTTGATCCCATGTCCCGGACGCACGAAATGCTCGGCGGCCCCTTGGCATAGGCATAGCACAAGCAGACGATCCCGATATCGCGCGCCAGTTTCCGGACGGCGATCGAACAACTGCTTCAAGTCTGCCAGCGCCAGATCAGCAAGCCGACGAAGGTCATCCTGTCTAAGCGACTCACGAGACCGCTCGCTGACAATGTCGGTTTGGGTCACGTTATTCATTTCACCAAAAGCTTAGCCCAGCAGCTTGGCCTCCACCATAGCCATCGCACGCTGGTGGTCTGGCGACGGGAACAGGTGCCCATACCGCTCCATGGTCATCTGCACGGATGCGTGGCCTGCGAACGTCATGACCTCCTTGATCGAGAACTCCTGCTCGATCCAGAGCGAAACCGCGAAATGGCGCAGGTCATGCCATCGCATGCTGATCCCGGCCTCGGCGCACAGGGGTTTGAACCGCCGTTTCAGCAGATTGGTGTGCTGCTGGACGCCGCCGCGCGGCGCTGGGAACACGAGGTCCAGTTCGTTCTTGGGGCAACGCAGCCGCCAGTGGCGCAGGCAGTTCAACACCATCGGCCCGGCCGGGATGTCGCGGAAACCGGCTTTTGATTTTGGCTCGCCGATCTTGTTGAAGGCGTCCGCCCGTTGGCGGATGTGAATGAAACCGGCCTCGAAATCTACGTCCTGCCAGCGCAGGCCCCGCATTTCCGATGCGCGCAACCCGCCCAGCGCCGATACGATCAACAGCGGTTTGAAATCCTCATTGGCCGCCGCGATTAGCTTGCGGATATCCTCTTTTGACGGCACCGGTGCTTTGTAGTCGATGCGGCTGGATCGGATAACCCGCACCCCGACGGCGGCATTGGCAAACAACTGGCCGTTGTCGATGGCATGGTTCAGGATGAGTTTCAGGACCGAGATCACCCGTCGCGTCATATGTTCGGATCGGCCCGACATCAGCAACCGGTCGCGCAGCTCATTAACATGGCGGCGGGTCAGACGCACCAGCAACTGATCGGCAGTCCCGATTTCGGGGTCTTTGAGGTGGAGGCACACCTTGTCGCTGTAGTCGCGCAGCGTGGTACGCTCCATCCGGCGTCCGGTCTTGCACCGCACCTCGCAATGCTCGAGCCAACTTTCTGCCGCCCCTGACACCGTGATGCTTTCGCAATCCGCCAGATAGGTGTGGTTGGCAACCAGCGAGCGGACCTTGACCAGATAAACATCCGCATCCTTTCGGCGCGGGAACAGCTTTGATCGCCGCTTGCCCAACTGGTCGGTAAAATCCACCTGCCAGCGCACCAACCCCGAGGGCAGCGTTCGTTTGCGTATTGTCGCCATTGAGGTTCCCTCCCAAATTCGTTGGCATACACGCTCTCGTCCAAGGCGATATCAAGGGGTTCCAAAGCGCACCAACTCTCATTTGACGTTACAGCAAATGGTTCTTGCGCGGAAGCCATTTGTTGTGATATCAAATGGGAAATATTCAGGAATCGAGGAACCAAAAATATGGCCCTAGCCAGCGAACTGGTAGAGGTGATCGCCGATGCGACTGGCACCCAGCGGGTGACCATGACGCGTTATGCTCGCTTTGCTCGCGAGGCTGGGCTGCTTTCGCAATCCGGTCGCGGCAAGAGTGCTGCACAGATGCGGCCCGATGATGCCGCCAACCTGCTGATTTGCCTCTTGGTCAACGGTGTCGCGCAGGAGGCAAAGACCTACATCGAGAACGCAGGTCAGATGGACGTTTATCATCGTGATGCCGACAGTTTGGACGAACGCCACACAGAAACCAGCGAGCGGGAGCAGTTGCATAATATTCTTCCGATCCTGTTCGACCGGGAGCACACATTTCCAGAACTTCTGCAGGCGATGACCGAAAGCGCCATCAAGGACTGGCAAGGATTTGAGGAACGCCTCGGTCAGTCGCAGATCTACTTTCACTGTGATCAGTACGAAGCGCTTGTCGATTTCACCATCTATCTCGACGACGCACCGATCCCGGCCCAACCAATCACCGTCAGCTTTTCATACAACCATCCGCTCATCGGACGTCGATCCCTGAATTTCCGGCGCAGCACACAGCTGTCCCTCGCCGTGATTGCCCGTATCGGCCAACTGATGGCGCACAAACCCGAGGAGAGCAGTAATGCCTGAAGTCCAACATTCCGAGATGCCGTCCACCCAGGCGACGGCAAACTTGGCCGATGATCTGTTGCGCGGGGCCGAGGCTATTGCCGTCTTTGTCTTCGGCGATGCTAAGCACCGGCGTAAAGTCTATTACTACGCCAGCGACGCCAAGGTTCGGATGCCGGTATTTCGGATTGGCAATGTGATCTGTGCGCGCAAGAGCAGGCTGATGGACTGGATCGAATTCCAGGAGACAAATCGTTGAGTGAAACCCCCGCATCCATCGACGACCTGACCGATCTGCGCCTTAAGCTGCACCGCAACGGGTATCGTCCCGTCCCGGTATCGGGTGCGCATCTTGCTATGAAATCAGCGGGCAAACGCCCGTTGATGAAAGGTTGGGAAACGATTTGCGCCAGCGCCGACGAGACGGAAATCAACCGTTGGGGCCGGGC
>Ga0114932_10005495_pt1 | contig 11227 bp, 4 predicted proteins | sample 2SBtaG_2_FD_87286 | JGI IMG/M metagenome (GOLD analysis project Ga0114932, IMG submission 87286) | Deep subsurface microbial communities from Kolumbo volcano to uncover new lineages of life (NeLLi) - 2SBTROV12_ACTIVE470 metaG | ecosystem: Environmental > Aquatic > Marine > Volcanic ... | reverse complement strand
CCTCAGAAATTAAATGAGCTCTTGTGGAATTATACCAAGCTTCAATTATATGAGTATCTACAATCGGAATACTTTCATATTGTCTATCCGCACCTTCTGTATCTTCTTCAAGAGAAATATATCTTTGTGGCCCGTTTCCTTGACCAGCTGACTCTTCGTGTAAGAGATATCCCCACCCATAAGTACCATTATCATCTTCAAGAAGAATATCACTATTGAAACTTACATCGATAGATATTGTTCCTGTCTCTGCTTCTGGAAATTGTAATGTTGGATAGAGATAAGACCCACCTCTTTCCATCTGAATATCTGTACCATCTTCATTTAAAATATTTCCAGAAAAAGGATTATCCCAATTTGTTGATTGTGTTCTGAAAACATCTGCATAAGAAATTACAGTAGATTTCAAATAAGATGTTGGCTCCATTAACAAATCATCGCCATCTTCTAATAGAATAGTATTACCAGTAGTTTGATCTTCTAAGGTAATATACAGATTTCCATCATACATAGATTGAGATATTGCTGACCCTGTATCTGGCGATGGAGTAATGGTATATGTGTTTGAAGTGGGTACTGAAGTAATTGTATACTCATTATTAAATCGTTGATCTGATTCATCACCAGTCCATTGAATTTTATCTCCGGCTTCTAATCCATGTAATGTTTCTGTAACCACATACATTGTAGAATTGGTTCGTGATATAGAAGAAACTTCTGCATAATTTTCTAATTGAATATTTACTTCATCACTTATTTCTATCCTTCCATCCATTGCATGCCAAGGATGTTTATTAGTATAGATTTCTATTTCATTAGCCCAATAAGTATTAGCAAATTGAACATTCATCGTAGCGGCATTAGAAGTTAGAACTATAGTTCGATATTTTTTATCTCCTGCTGATGTTTCAGTTTCTACATTCCTTGCGCCTTGATCAAACATCTCAACAGAAACTTTACTTCGTATAGCTAACTCACCAAACATTACTAAGCCTGATGGATGAATTAATTTTTTCACCGAATTACGATAATCGTTTACATCGAAATCGGTTTTTAAGACATAAGAAAAGTTCTGATAATATTTGTTGTCTTGAAGTTTTGGTACACCACTAAGTAATCCTTTTGTTCCACTATAATAACCAGGATATACTGCATAAGCCCCTAAGTGGGCGGTAAGTTCTGCGTTCTTATCTCCCGCAGAAGTAGTAACTGCCGGAACTGAAGAATACCCTGCACCGAAATCATAAACTTCAACGGATTGAATTGCTCCAATTGCTATTGCAGAAACTTCAATTATGGCATTATTACCTCTTGGTGTAATATCCATCGAAACTGCATTTGATGAAGCGAGCCATGCTGAAGCAACAGGTCTTGATCTAAGTTCACCAGTAGGTGATGTTACTGCCGTATTTTCTGGTAATGTATAAACGTATGTACTATTATTTGAAACAGTTATAGGATAGACGCCGTTGAAAAGTGGAGTAGTATTAGAACCTGAAATTTTAACTTTGTCACCAGTCCTTAAATAATGTCCCGCCTCTGTTACTGTAACTGTTCTGTTACCTGTACCACCTGCTGCTATCGTAACTTCTCTATTTGTACCCCATACCAACGCGGGATTGTAACTCATTGAATATGTGTTACCTGCACCTACTGTTTTAGAATCTTCAACTGTAATTGATGTGGCATTAGTATATCCAGTTATTGTAGTAGTACTGGCGTCATGATGAGTAAAAGTTCCACGAACACAATCATTAGGAAAGGTAGTTCCTGCTCCTGTAATTGTAGTTCCTGATTGTGCATAAGTTCCTGTGGTATATGCAGAAGCTACATTACTATATGCAGTAACACGTTCTCCACTTGTATCTTCTGTATAAAATCTTGTTGCATCTTCAGCTAGAAGAATAAAATCATCTTCCATTTGAACCCATGTAACACAATCCTCTGTTATGAAAAATCCACCTCCACCTTGAGCTGATCCTACTGTATCTGATTCAAGTAAAAGTTTTTCGTGGGAATATCTATCATTATGAAAATCTTTTTCTTCTAATAATATATTTTCTACTGTTGAACTAAAATCTTGAGTAGTTAACATATCCACTCTAAGAGATGTATTACCATTTTCGATTGTTAATGGTCTAGCAGTAGTAGCGATATGTGATTTGTCTATGAAATCAAGTACTCTTGCTCTTGCAGAATAATCATCATTATAGAGTAATGAATTTTTTGTAATATTATTTGCAAGAGCCATATAAGAAAGAGTAAACGTTTCCTTATTAGGATTGTCTCCCACACCTTGTCCAAAAAGTTTTTCTGAAGTTACTCTAAGAATTGTACTACTTGTAACTTCAGTTACTTGATCTGTATCACCATTTGCGTATGTAAGTGTAAGTATTCCAGAGTTTGCTTCTGGCCATGCATCATCACTAGTCAATGTAACTACATTACCATCTTGTTCAATTAATCCTGAAGATCCAAAAAATGAATGAAGATTTAAATTCAGTATGGAATTGGGTGCGCCTACAACATCTAATGCATTCCCCAAAGTTGGAGTATAATTATTTGCTATGGTAACTGGTGGTGATGTTTCATATTTTCCACCGCCTGATGTTAGAGTAAATGCATCTATTGCACCCACATGAGTTGGTGTCATACTAAGAGCACCATTTGCGGTTGCGATTACATCAGGACTTGCTCCATGAGCATCCACAATAGTAAATGTATTAGTTGTTACAGAGGCGGGAGTATTACCAACTTGAAATGTAACACCATTATGCATACTATGAGAATCTATTCTTGATCCGGCTGCAGCTGCACCTAATTTTGTAAACTTAGAATCATATATCATAATATGATCATCATTGACAAAATGTTGTACAGTCAAAGCATCTATATCGTTATCACGATAATAAGAACCAACTGTATATAAGAATGCTGTAGTATTGGCACTAACAACTGTACCCCAATTAGTATTACTTGCATAATCAATAGTAAACGATTGTCCTGTTCCAAATGAATGTACATCTCTAACTACTAAAACATTATTAGCATTAAAGCCTGTGATGATGGTTGTATTTGCATTTGCATAAGTAAGTCTTCCACCGACTACAGCTAATTTTTCTTCTTCTGAAAGTCCATCAGAAATGGTAACTGTTCGACTCAATTGAGTAATAGTTTTTCCACTAGTGTCTAAGGTTACTTTCTTTGCAATTCTATCTCCGGCAAGGATATGTTGTGTAGCATTATAATTACCTTGATTTTCATAGAGTTTTGCTGTGGCTGATTTGATTGCTGCAGAAAATGTTAAAGAAGAATTACTATACAAAGGAGTATTGGCATTATGACCCAAAAGAGTCATTGCATAATCACTAGCAGCTAATTGTTTTGTACTAAAAGATGAAATTAAATCTGTATTTCTTAATATTGTGCCTGTGGAAACAATTTTACTAATTTGTGCAGAAGCTCCAGAACCACCCGTTCCATCATTAATAAAATCTACTACATCACCTACTGCATATCCATCCCCAGAATCTATAACATTAATACCTTCAACAACAGAGTCTAAAATTGAAGCAACTCTTGCTCGTGCACCTTGTCCTCCTCCACCAGTAATATGAATTTCATCACCAATAATATAATTCGTTCCACCTACATCTATTGTAACACTTTGTAAAATACCCGATACTGTTGCATCTGCATAAAGTCCGTCTATATCAGTTTCAGAAGTAACAGTTTCACCTTCTTTAAAGAAAAATAATTCATCATCTACAACCCCTTGAACAACATCGGATAATGTTAATTCTGTAACCTCAAGTGCTCCCGCAAAAGATGTAAGTTGTTTCTCAACAATCGCTGTACATTTAGAAACATTTCCACTAATTTTTCTTCCAGTAAATAGAGTAATATTATTTGCACTAGAAGTTACAATTTTGATTGATTTGTCAAGTGCCCATGTTCCATCGGACATTTTCAACATATCCTCTTTAGGATAATAAAATTCTATATCTTCTTTTGCAAAGAGTGATCTAAACAACCAACCAAAAGATGCTTCATTACCTTTTGACCGATAAACTTGTTTCATTCTTTTCAGAAGTTGTCTTCTATCTACAACCGCCGTTTTGGGAACATTTGTATAAAATTCTTTTTTCCATGCTTCATCAATAAGACCTTCACCTGAAGAATCAATATCTTGTGATTCAGATAATTCTCTTATTGCTGCAGCAGGTGCTTTTGATTGGAAAGATTCAATTGATCCGGCAGGAAATATACCATCAACTACACCATTTGCTAAAGTACCATAGGAGCGAGAATCACCACCAGTAATTTTTTCTCCGTATGTAAAAACTGCTTCATTAGTAGATTTTACAAAAGCGATAGTATTACCTTTTGTACCAGTAACAACTGCGGTTGCTCCACTTGTATTTCCTGTAAGGGTTTCCCCCACATTAAACATAAGATTTGCGTTACCAACAATATCTCGTTCTGATTCTAATTGAAAACGATCTCCATCTTCATAGGAAAGATAATTTTCACCTGTTTGATCTTCGGCTTGAAGCTTTGGTTCATGAAAGGTAAATGTAGAACCGACATAAAGTTGGTAGGATTCCATAAATTCATAGTATTTCTCTATGAATTTTTTGAATTTAGGATGTTCGTTGGTAATAAACTCTGGTAATTGAGTTTCAACTAAAACTGATACATCTTTTTTTTCTTTAACTTCTGTCGCCACGTTTAATATCCGGTTGAGAGAGTTGAACCATCAGTAGTTGCTATAGTACCTTCAACATAAGTTCCTGTTCCTGCATCATCTAACATTGTAATACTAACATCACCAGATTCAACTAATATAATTTGTTCTCTAAGAGGATTAACATCTGATGAAGCCGGAGTAATATAAACTTCTAGAGGTGTAGTATTTCCTGTAGTCTCTGAACCAATAACAAGAGGTTTAAAACTTGTAAGTGATATTTTTCCAGTAAGATAATTTACTGTACCTACATTGTTATTAACAATAATTCTATCTTCTCCTGAAGTTCGATATACTTCAACAACTCCATTATTATCTTGTAATCTACAACCCGTCCATTGAGTATTTGCAGAATCAGTATATGAAAAGGTATTACTAGTTACTGCACCCCAAAAAGTATTAGAAGGATGATAGATTTGGTTAGAAAATGGCATATCATAGGCTTCATCTGATCCTAACAATGGATAAAGAAGTCTTTTTAATTGAATAGATGTTTGATTACTCTTGATAGAAACTTCTGCTTCATCAATTGCTTGAATTAATTTTGAATATCTAAAAGATTTATCAAAAGTTTTTAAATTAGTAGCACCAAAACTTGTAATCTGAGAAGTTACTGTTGACTTAAGTTGAGAAGCACTATTTGTAGTTGCTCCAGAATCATATTTAACTGTACTACTAACCTTTAAATACATATAATCTGGATCTACAACCTCTGGGGTAATTCCGACAATATTTCTTTTCTTTAATATTTCATCTTCAACAAATTTCTTTGTAGAATCTGAAAGAACTGTTCCTGAAGTTGGTTTAATTGCAACGAAAACTTTTCCAAAAACTGGAGGATCTGCATCTTCACCACCCCAAGCAACAACCGCTTGTGCGTCCCCATAATCTCTTTTAACTAATGCTACATAATCATGAATTGTAACACATCTATTTTGTGATTCATAATTTTTGGGAGCATTGAATTTAATTTCTTCAATATCTGCGGCAACGGCTCCACCTGCTGAAGTAGATGTAGTCTCAATTTTTACATTAGAATATCCTCCAACATCAGACACAATTGAAAATGATTTTGCTCCATTAGTTGAATCAGCTTCACATACCAAACTAGACAATATAACAATATTTCCATTTGCTAATTGTTTACCTAATGTTCCATCACCAAATTGAACCTCATACTTTCCATCTTCAACTTCATCTACAAAATAAACTTTTGAAGTAGAGTTTACAGTAGTTATATCAGTAGCTTCTGTATATACTACAGTATCCGTGTCAGTAGCACTATTTTGAATTGTAACTTCTAAGGTAGTAATATCTGTATTATCATTAGGTAGAATGAATTTTTGATCTGAATCCCCTGTATTAGCAGTATATCTAAATGTTGTAGGTATTCCTTGTGTAAGATCTACACCTGCTACTGTATAAACACCATTAGAATTGATATTTACAGAATAAGAATTGGAAGTGCACCAAATATATGTTACACCTTCTACTTCTCCCTGAAATTGTGTATTCTTAGGAATGTTTATACCGGCGGGAGTATCGGTTGGTGTAATAGTAAGTGTTACTATAGCTTTAGATCCTTGAGCAGAACGAGGTCTATATCCTAAATGTTTTGCTCTTGCTACAACAGAGTTTCTAAGAGTGGCCGAATCTAAAAACATTTCATTAGCAACCATATTTGCATAATATGAATTGTAATGAGTATTGTATGCCATTATGTCAAGAAGGACATCAAAAGAAGATCCCGTAAAATTATATCCCACAAAATCAGATTGACTTGTTAAGAAACCTTGAAGGTTTTCTTTAATCTTAGTGAAATCTAATTCTGATATATTGAGTTTACCATCTGAGCTTGCCATGTGTTATCTATGTCCTCTCCAAATAGACTTCTAGTTCTGTTTCTTGTGTATCATTATTGGGCATATAAGTTATCTTTACTTCGTATGCATTCTGATCTTCTTTTGCTTTTACAGTAATATTTGCTAGTATTGCTCTAGGTTCATATTTTTCTATCGTAAACCTAATTGCTCTTTCTAACCTAGAAGAAGTAAGTGAACTAAAATTTTCAAATAAAAGCATCCCAATACCATTGTCAACATCTGGTTGAAACAATCTTTCATTTGATTGTGTACTTAATAAATTTCTTATAGATCTGCTGATAGCTGTTGATTTTTTAACCTTACTTAAATCACCATGAGATGGATGTTTTGTAAAATCCATGTCAAAATCAACGTAATCTTTTCCGTATGTAGTAGCCATATCTTGCTCTTAATATTTAGTTAAATTATATTAAAGAAGTCTGTCGAGTAACATACTTCCTAATTTCTCTTCTGTAGGTTTATCTTTCCATTCATCCTTATCACTACCTTCAGCTGCTTGACCAAGTGCTTTTGATAGGTCAGCTGTTTTTTCCTCTACAGATTTATCATCTCCTTCACCGGCCGCAGCTGTTTCTTCTTCCTCGCTATCAAGAAGACCCAATACTAATGCTAATAAATCAATGGGGTTTTTACTACCACCCCCCGCAATAAGTTTATCACCTTCTGTACCAACAAATAATATTCCCGATGAATATGCTAAAGGGGGAATTCCTTCTGCTTCCTTAAGTTGTTTTTGTAATCCTTTATTTCCATCAGGCTGATTTGGAATATAAAGTGCATATACTCCTTCTGATGGTAAAGTTATTCTAAAGAATCCTAAAAATTTATCAATGAGATCAATTAAATGTTGTAGAAATGCTTCAACCTCTGCAATCATATCAATCATTTCTTGAATAAAAGTAGCTGAATTTGAAATATATCCTTTTATTTGTTTTACAAAGTTTTCTAATTCTTGAAAAAATTCTCCCCAGCCTGGAACTACATCATCAATTAATATTCCACTAAAATCAGGAGGAACAGATTTTGGAAGTTCTGTTAATGTTTCAATCTGTACCATTCCCGTTTTTGGATATATTCTTTGATTTTTAGGTCCTTCCCATGTTGCTTGTCCTACTATAACATAATTATCATAATAATCTACTCCTGTTTCGGCTGTAGTTGCAGCTGAGTTTCCAAATTTTCCCCTTGTTTCCATTTCGTTAATCATATCACCAGGAATCCACGGATTATATCCATCAATACCTCTAATAGGCTTTACAGTCATTTCCAAATCAACCCACCTTCCTTTTGTATATTCTTCTGTAATAGGATTCATGTCATATTCTTCAATAACTTTAATTAAAGTACCATCAGGTTTTTTAAGTGGATTACCTAGATCATCAACAGTTTTTACTTCTCTTTCTCCTGTTTTAACTGATGTAGTAAATGACTCTGCATTAATTGATTGTATTTCTCCAAGACTACCATATCTCGCTCCACCTACAATATCTCCTTTTAAAAATTGTTTATACTTTAAGTCATGATTTTTCACTTTAAGTGTTACAGCCGCAGGATCAAGAATAGACATAAAAGTATCTAATAAACTTCTACCTGTAATTCCTGGCGTAAGTTCAGGAATATCAGTAAACATCTTAGAAAACTCATTAAAGACTGAAGTGAATTTATCAAAATTATTTGCACCAATAATAATTGCTATTGCTCCAGATCCACCATCAAATTCTGTATTTCCTAAAATACTAGGTTTTCCTTTTTGAACTCTAGTATTAAGAGGTTTTCTTGAGGCTTCATAATCCTTAATAAGTCCCGATTCAACATCTGGATGTGTTTTCCCTATATTAAATAATTCTAATCCAAAATCTTTATCTGGATCCCATCCTCTAAATGGATTACCATCAACATCCCATACTAAGTTCGCTTCAGAATCATCAAATGGTTTTGTTATATCATCCTTTTTTGGAAGTAATGAGGGTTTATCAATTTTGCTGTATCTAGGAACATCACCCTCATCATCAAAAGCCTTTACAAATTCAGTAATTACTTCTGCGGCTGTAAATTGAGGATATTTACTCTGATTATCAAGTGGATCAGGTAATGGATTAAAGTGATTATATCCACCTGGAATTAATTTGTTTGGTACAACAAAAGCAGGTTTAACTTTTTCTGAATCTATTTCTCCCTGATTAGGTTCATAATTTTTAACTTCTTGATATTGTCCTGTTTTATCTTTTTTCTTCCATATTCGTACTCCCCCTTCATCTCTTTTCTGTTCAAGCCCATAATCATATTGTTCTGTTGCTGTTACATTTGGATCATCATATGGATCAATATACAACATCCAATATCCTGCACTTTTTAAATCTTGTATTTGTTTTAATACTTCATCAGCTAATGCATCTAGTGCAGTTAAGAGCGGATTAATATTTTGTAATGTAGCTAAGAGTTTAACTACAGCCATTCCATTTCTAGAAAGAGAAAGAGCGGATTTTACTGTTTCAGCAAGAGTTGTTGCTGCATCAGCTAGTTTAGCAATATCCCCCGCCTTTGCAATTTGGTGAGGTTTCCATTCGGCCTTCGCCGTTAATAACGCTTGAAATTCAGCCATTTTGTTCCTGCTCCTTTTTAGCTCTCTTAGCCTGGGCCGCTAATACATTTTCCCATCCTTTTCTTTTTATATGAAGAACTTCTGTATACATTTCAGCAAGTTTTTTTGTATTCTCTAATAACTTCTTAATGTCATCTCTTCTTAATTCTGCTTCTTTCCATCTAGGTTCTTGTTCTGCCATTAGGTGTACTCCTTCGCTCTACCATTATAAATTTCATATTTATTTCTAGCCTTTTTGACTAGATCTACCAAATCAGTTAACCCTTGAATATCTTGTATTAGTTGTACTCCCAGTTTAAGTGTTTTACCTAATAGATAATTACTGCTATCATAGATTGCTCTACCATAAGGAACGTGTCCACCAGTAGTATTTGCTGCCGGAACTGCTGACACATAAACAGCGGGATATTGTTTATAAGATGATGATGGTGTTCCCGATCTTGTTGGTACACCAATACGTGCATCTATTTCTGCTGTACGTTTTCCACAATTAGTACCAAATGTTCCTACTTCAGTATGAAAAGCCGCCCATGTAGTATTAGCAAATGATACAACTTCACCTTTGTTTGCATTGTTATTATCATCTCCTGTTCTAGTATTTGTGCCTGCATTCCAAGCAGTGCGAAAAGTATCTAATGCGGTTGACAATGTTCCCAAATCTCCTAAAGGTTCGGCTTGAATATAAGTATCAAAAACATCATCAGCTATTCCACTTCCACCGGCCTGTGCTCCTGTAATAATAGGATCACGGAAAGGTGCAACAACTTGTAAATCATTTACTGTATCTTTTATAAACTGAACATCAGCATTCATTGTATTATCTCCAGAACCTCCAGACTCATATAATTTTTTCTGTGCGTAATTATATCTACACGGAAAAGCTGTAGTATCTGTATCGAGAGTTATACTCCATGAAGTACCCGCTCCTCCTGGCTGTGATGTTGATTCTATGTGTACAAAGTTTTTCATAATATAATTACCCACAAGAGTATAGTAATTATTTCCGTTCCAAGTTGGGGGATTGCCTGAACCTCCAGATAAAGTAGGATTAGTAGTATCATCATCTATCGGTACATCTCCTGTCAATGATGCTTGTACGTTCATAGTAACTGGAGAATCACCAGCAATTGTAACTGTATTTGATTGTACTCTTGTTATAGTAGCACTTAATCCAGTTTTAGTCATAGTATGAGGAGGCTCACCAACATTTGGCATAGGATGATTAGTACCTATTGTAACTGTACCACATGTATATGAGACATTAGTACAAGGTACTTCATAATAAAACTTTTCAGCTTGGTCAACATAGTACCTATTTTCTGGCATCACACTTGAATTGTTTGCTCTTTCATAATCAAACCTAATATATCTTCCACAAGGGATATCGTCATCACCTAATCCTGTAGGTTGTGTTCCCACAATTTCTCCATTATCTACTTCATAAGGTTTAACTGTTCCTCCCATTGCCGGAAAAAATGGATTTCGTTCCTTATAGGGATAGGTAGTTCCAGAAACTTCTTTTTGTAAAGAAACCCAATCACTTCTTGCTCCCTTAGTTATATCATTCGTTGCATTTGAACTTCCATTATCAGGATCAAAAAATCCAAGAAGACCTATAAATTGTGAAGTATTAGCATTTAATGTATCATCCGGTCCTGCATCTGTTCCACTATAATCTCCTGCGTCATCACCTACTGGTTTCCAATTCGGATTAGTTACTAAACCTTCTCCCACTACTTCTACTTGACAGAATATATCATCTTTTTGATATCCAAATGGAACACTATTTACTGTAAGGGTAATCGTTCCATCAGCTGTTGCTATTCCTGTATTACTAAGTCTGATTTTACTACCAGCAGATTGTATTGCGGCGATTGATACATTATCATCTGGGATCCCTGTTCCACCAATCACATCTCCATATTTAATTTTAGCAAGATCTGTATCTGATATATTTGTTACCTCTAAACTACCCGTTGTGGTTGTACCCGTGAT